>Ga0209633_10002743_pt1 | contig 16773 bp, 17 predicted proteins | sample Cruoilmetagenom1_FD_187290 | JGI IMG/M metagenome (GOLD analysis project Ga0209633, IMG submission 187290) | Oil polluted marine microbial communities from Coal Oil Point, Santa Barbara, California, USA - Sample 1 (SPAdes) (version 2) | ecosystem: Environmental > Aquatic > Marine > Oil seeps ... | reverse complement strand
CTGTGGCACCCATCTCTGCCATCTGCTCTATGAACGGTATCATCGACCCGAAGATAGCATCCATCATCGGCCCCATCATCAAGGTCGTTATGAACATTTCACCTACCGTAGTGACGAGACCAATTAACGGCGCACAGAGCTCAGATATAGCAATAATCCATAAGGGAATACAAAAAATCATGCCGGTCACCTCCTCTCACCAGAATTTAGCCTAACATACCCGTTGCTCCCATAATGCCCATCGCTATAATTTTAACATATGCGGGGAAGAAGGTCACCGGTAAGCATATCCACTATCCGGGAGGTTCCCATCCTGGTTCTTATCACCACCCTTCCGGGGTGTTCTCCCGTCACCTCGCCGATGATGGTCGCTCTCTTCCCATATTTATTCTCCTTCATGGCTTCCAGTACTCTGTCGCTATCCGAAGCTTTGACCATGGCCACCAGCTTCCCCTCATTGGCGACATACAGAGGGTCGAATCCCAAAAGCTCACATAGAGCAGACACAGAAGGGTTAAGGGGGGTCGCATCCTCCTGTATGAGTATCCCCACCTCCGACTGCAAGGCAATCTCGTTCAGGGTAGTGGCCAGTCCTCCCCGGGTAGGGTCGCGAAGGCAATGGATGTCGTGCGATGCTTCAAGCATACTCGACACCATCTGGTTCAGGGGGGCGCAGTCGCTCTCTATAGGTCCCTCAAACCCTAATCCCTCCCTCTGAATCAGGATAGTCATCCCATGATCCCCGAGGGTGCCACTTAGAATGACCTTATCTCCGGCCTTAGCATTGGTCCCCGACACCTCTATACCTTCGGGCACGATTCCAATGCCTGAGGTGGTGATAAACAGCCCATCAGCACTTCCTCTACCTACCACCTTGGTATCTCCAGTTATCACCTCTACATCGGCCTCCAGGGCAGCCTCTCTCACAGAGGAAATTATCCTCTGAAGGTCAGGTTGGGAAAACCCTTCCTCAATGATGAGAGATAAAGAAAGGTAGAGAGGACGCGCCCCACACATCGAAAGGTCATTCACTGTTCCGCAAACCGCTAGCCTTCCTATGTCCCCTCCGGGGAAGAAGAGGGGATTTACCACATAGCTGTCGGTGGTAAAGGCCAGGCGTCCTTTATCTACTCCAAACACTGCTCCATCGTCAAGCCTGCCAAGAAGGGGATTGGAAAGAAGAGGAAGAAAGGTCTCGCGGATAAGCTTGTGAGTCAAACTCCCTCCACTGCCGTGGGCCAGGGTTATTCTATTATCCATCTTCTCCGCCATAGCGGTAGTAGGCGGCACAGCTTCCTTCAGAGGATACCATGCACGGCCCTACCGGGTTTTCGGGAGTACACGCACGGCGGAATAGCCGACAATCCTGAGGATTCTTTATTCCCCTTAAGATCTCACCACATATACACCCCTTAGGCTCGCGTGATAGTCCTGGCTCTATGTCATAAGCCTTCAAAGCATCAAAATGGCTGAACTTCTCCCTTATGGAGAGTCCGCTTCGGGGTATCTCTCCTATACCTCTCCAGTTAGCGTTTGAGACCTCAAAAACCTCTTCCATCAGTTGTTGAGCTCTAGCATTCCCTTCAGGCTTTACTCCCCGGCGGTAGGCGATCTCCACCTTAGGGTCTTCCTCCTCAATCTGCTCTACCAGCATCTCTACTGCCAGAAGGATATCTAAAGGCTCGAACCCGGAGATGACAAAGGGAACTCCATATTCCCGGGGTATGAACTCGTAAGGTCTAGAACCAATAATGGTGCTCACATGCCCGGGGCCAATGATCCCATCTATTTTAGTTTCCCCCATCTTTAGAAGTGCCCCCATCACGGGGGGGCAAAGCTTCCCCAGGGGAAGGACATGGTAGTTGTCTATTTCTCTCCTTTGAGCTTCCACTATGGAGGCAGCAATGGTAGGAGCAGTGGTCTCAAACCCAATACCTACAAAAATGACCTGGCTTTGGGGGTTTTCCTGGGCGATGTCCAGGGCATCCATTGTGGAGTAGACTATCCTTACATCTGCCCCTTCTACCCTGGCAGAAGCCAAACTTCCGTGACTTCCAGGTACCCGCACCATATCCCCAAAGGTGGTGGTGATAGTTTGGGGAAGGTGGGATAGAAAAATAGCTTTGTCTAGATCAGAAATGGCAGTGACGCAAACTGGACATCCCGGACCGGAAACGAGTTCAAGGTTTGAGGGGAGAAGATCGCGGATGCCATTCTTTAGAATAGCAAAGGTATGCCCCCCACAAAACTCCATAAGACGAGCGGGCTTTCGGGACTTGCGATGGATCCTCTGAACTAGCTTTCGCCCTAGATCTGGGTCCCGATACTCATGAATAAACTGCACCCTGTTGGGCCAACTCCTCCAAAAGCCTCAGGGTCTCTTTTGCTTCGGTTTCGTCCACTATGCTTATGGCATATCCAGTATGGAGTAAGACATAATCCCCCACCATCACCTCCGGAGTAAGCATAAAGCTCGCCTTTCTGCTTATTCCCCCCACCTCCACATCACCCTCATGCCCCTCAATGGACTTAACCTTAGCCGGAATGGCTAAACACATTAAGCCAAGCCTAGGCCCTTACCGAGAATTCCCATCAAATCTGGCTTAGGTCCTGCTTTCTCCGCCATCCGGTGAATTACCGGGCTTAGCTCATCTGCACTCCACATAGTCTTCCCTTTAGAGGCTTGGTCTACATCATGCCAACCACGAATTAGGAAAACGGTATCCCCTATCATCCGGCATACCTCACCCGTCACATCATTGGCCAGATCAGAGGCGAAGAAAACCACCAGAGGTGCAAAGTTCGCCGGGGACAGCATATCAAACTCACCCGGAGGAGGAACATTTTCCATCATTGCCCTCATGGAGGGAGTAGCATCGGTGGTTAAGCGAGTTCTAGCCGCAGGTGCAACGCAGTTCACGCTCACGTTATACCTAACCATTTCCATAGCCATAATACGGCCCAGGGCAGCAATGGCTGCCTTAGCCGCACCATAGTTGGTCTGCCCCACATTACCATATAGCCCAGCATCAGAGACAGTATTTATGATTTTGCCGTTCAAAACGTTACCTGCCTTGTGCTGCTCTCTGAAGTAACCACAGGCATGGCGAGCACAGTTGAAAGTACCCTTAAGATGGGTACCTATCACCTTGTCCCAGTCCTCTTCCGCCATGCTGAAGATCATCTTGTCCCGCAGGATGCCTGCATTGTTTACCAGGATGTTTAGCTTCCCAAAGGATTTTACGGCCGTGTCAATGAGCTCCTTTGTCTCCTGAAAGCTGCTAACATCAGCGAAGTTGGGGACTGCCTCCCCCCCTAATGCCTTTATCTCTTCCACCACATCCTGGGCAGGGCCGATGGCCTTCCCGGTGCCGTCAAATCCACCCCCAAAGTCATTGATTACAAGTTTCGCTCCTTCCCTGGCCATGGCCAAGGCTTCTTCCCTTCCCAGTCCTCTACCCGCACCAGTAATGATAGCTACCTTTCCTTCCAATAATTTTGCCATTCTACCTCCTTTTTTATTATTTTATTCTTTTGAGGGTAGGGCAACAACTGCCTTACCTGGGGTTGTCTTCTCTCCACTTCCATTTTCCACCCAGATGTCACACTCTACGATATGCTCACTATCTTGAACATATTTCTTAGTGATTGTTCCTTTGCACCACCAGGTCTCACCTTCCTCACAGGTTATCTCGCTGTTCATCTTCCTCGGGTGATCTGTTCTCCGGTATTGACAGGAGATCTTCTTTATTTTCCCATCCTCACCAATCCAGTTTTCCACCAGATGCACCAACCAGTGTGCCTTAATGCGGCCATGGATAATAGGGTCTCCTACTCCTCGAGAGGCCGCAAAGGAACTGTCGTAGTGCAGGGGATTAAAATCGCCTGAGGCTCCCGCCCACATAACCAACTTCTGGGTAGTGGCTATCTTAGAAATAGGGGTAACCTCAGCACCTACCTCAACATCTTCGAAATAAACTTGTTTTGACATCTTTCCCCCCTTATTTTTTATGGTTGCCGCATGATAAGGTTCCAGTGCGCCGTCAATACCTTATCACCATTTTGATTAAGAAAGTTCATCTCTATTACGGGTAAGAGCATGCTCTTACCACTGCTGGTAATTTTCTCCGGGACATCTGCTAGCCTTGCATAGAAAGTTAAAACATCGCCAGCACGGATGGGAATAAAAGGCTCATATTCTATACCTCCATCAAGAAGTATGAAGTAACCTGCACCCATAATAGGGGCTATCGCCTCTCCCAATGCAGCCATAATTCCTGCTCCCTTCACCGGCCAGCCAAAAAATCCTACTGGGGCAATTATTTCACCATACTTGCTACTCCTGGCATATTCTACATCCCGGTGCAAGGGGTTGAAGTCATCTACAGCATCGGCAAATCTTCTTATCGCCCCCCTTTCAATTTCGAAAACCTGAGGTTCACCCAGGGATTTTCCAATTACCTTCACTACTTCTTCTGGTATAGCCATCTCTCCTCCTTTCAAATCAAATTTTCTACTGGAATTTAGTTTTTGTCAACTGACCGGATCCTATCTTTCCCCGACTGCCTAAAATGGTACATTCATCACCGCGTATAATCATAAAAGCCTTTACTTGTCTTTCTTCCCGTCCATCCTACCTCCTTCATACGTTTGAGGACGGGTACAGGTTTGTATCGCTCCCAGCCCGTCTCTATATAAACTGCTTCCAGAACATCAACGATGGTATCAATACCTATTAAGTCAAGGAGCTGGAAGGGGCCCATGGGCCAGTTAAACGAAAGTCTCACAATCTTATCCATATCCTCAACCGTGGCCAGGTTTTCTTCGTATAACTTTGCTGCTTCATTCAGAAACAGAGGCATGATCCGGTTGGTAACAAAACCAGGGGAGTCTTTGACTACAGCAGTTTCTTTACCTAGCGAATGTATGAAGTCGAGCGATATGTTCAGCGTCTCCTCTGAAGTAGCAAGTGCTTTAATAATTTCCACGCCTCGCATCAAGGGTACAGGGTTCATAAAATGTGTGCCTATGACCTTCTCCGGACGTTTCGTTGCTGATCCAAGTAGCGAAATGGGAATGGTGGATGTATTGCTGGCCAGAATTGTATGTGAAGGGCATATCTCATCAAGTTGCCTGAATATATCTCTCTTCACATCGTCTCTTTCAAAAACTGCTTCAATGACAAAATCGGCCTCCTTGGCTCCCTCTTTCATGTTCGTCGTGGGCTTTATTCTTCCTACACTCTCGTTCATCTGCTCCTGAGTGAGCTTACCTTTCTCCACAAACTTGGAAAGACTCTTCTTTATATTACCTAGACCCCTCTGGAGAAGATCATCGCTTACGTCCACCACAGAGGTGTCATAGCCCGCTTGGGCACAGACTTGCACTATACCATTTCCCATTACACCAATACCGACAATGCAAACTCTTTTTATCTCCATGTCTTAGCCTCCAGCTATTATTTACTTGCCTTTGAACACTGGCTTCCGCTTTTCTACGAAGGCGTTCTTCCCCTCTTCATAATCTTCAGTACCCAGCAGAAACTCGAATAAAGTTTGCTCCAGCGCCAGCCCCTCATTCAGGCTCATCTCACTGCCCCTGACCATGGCCTGCTTAGCTGCCCTTACCGCCTGAGGGCCTGGTTTACATAGAGCCTTAGCATACTCTTCCGCTGCCGGCATAAGCTCTTTTTCCGGAACAACCTGGTTCACCAGTCCCACTCTGTAGGCCTCCTCAGCATTTATAGGGCGCCCGGTGAGGAGCAGATTCGCGGCTATAGCTCGGGGAATGAGTCGGGACAACCTTTGAGTTCCTCCCCATCCCGGGATCACCCCCAGTGTTACCTCAGGAACGCCAAACCGAGCATTTTCTGAAGCCACCCTTACATCACAGGCCAGGGCTACTTCCAACCCTCCCCCCAGGCAAGCTCCGTTCACTGCTGCCACCACAGGTTTCCATAAGTCAAGACCTCTGAATATGGTAGGTGGTGATGTCACCCAGGGTTTACCCCGGTTTTCTTTCAGGAAAGGAAGCATGGTCTTTATATCTGCACCAGCACAGAAAGCTTTACTACCTGCCCCGGTGATGATAGCCGTGAGCATCTCATCATCATCCCGGAAGTCTATCAACGCCTTACTGAATTCATAAAGCATGTCTGGATTGAAAGAGTTTAAGGCCTCAGGTCGGTTCAAGGTAATGTAAGCAATTCTGTCCTTCTTCTCACACAGGATATCCATATCTCGCGAACCTCCTTTGGTTATCAACTTTGGGCTTTGCTCAAAGCGTTAGAATTATACCAACTTTAGTCCCACAGTGCAATCGAGATGTGCGGGTTAAGGGCTACCATTCTCTGTTCAAGGCTCGAAGTAAACTCTTCACTACGATGAAAGTTGCTCCCCAGATAGTCTCTCCTCTATACTCGCATTGACCTTCACCCTCCCCAAGTGCCTTTAGAGGGACCTCTAATATCTTTTCTACCTCTTCAGGGTTTATCCTGAAGTTGTAAGGATAGGGAATAATACCCACAAAGGGAGTAATGATATACCTTGAGGTCAGAGTGGCCACATCGTCAAGCTTCCCCAGAACATCTACATCCCCTGGCTGGAGCCCTATCTCCTCAAAGCTTTCCCGAAGGGCAGTGGACTTAAGGTCGCCATCCTGAGGGTCAAACGCCCCCCCGGGGAAGGAGAGTTGTCCCTGGTGGTATTTTACCTTGCTTGTCCTTTTGGTAAACAGCACAAAACATTCCCCTTTCTTCTCGTACAAAGGTACAAGAACAGCCGAAAGGCCATAGCTTTTATCCTCTACCTTTCTTTTAGGGTAAACCAGGAGAGATTGCTTGATTCTATCCTTCATCCTTTCAACGATAATATTCTACCACTCTGGAGATAGCCCTGATTGCTCTTCTCTATCTGCGCTTGTTTAATCTCCTCCATAGACCTCTCACCTCCTCTTCTACTTCAAGGAGGGAACGGTCAGTATTTACCACCACCTGCGCTTTGTTTACTTTCTCTTCGGGAGAAAGCTGGGAGGAAAGGCGAGCCCTTATATCTTGGGGAGAAAGATTATCCCTTTGACTTAGACGTGCTACCACCTTATCTTCGGAAGCATAAGTTACCCAAACTTCATCCACTAACTCTTCCCACCCTGCTTCTAAAAGAAGGGCAGCCTCCAAAACTACCACTACCTTCGTTTCCCTGAGTCTCCTAATCTCATCCTCGACTATAGAATAAATCCGGGGGTGCATGATATGGTTGAGCTTTTCCCGAGCCTGGCTATCATGGAATACTATCCGGGCCAACCTTTGACGGTCTATATCCTCCCCCACTAGAATATCCTTTCCAAAGGAGAGGACAACTTCTTGTCGTACCTCACCCCGGGAGGATAAAAGGTCGTGGCCTACCCCATCCGCATCTATCACCGCTGCTCCTAAACGCTTAAGGATTCGGGCCACGGTAGTTTTGCCACTTCCAATCCCCCCGGTAAGTCCAATTACCGGCGTAGATGTGACTTGCATCTTCGCTCAATTGCTTTTAGATGCGTCTATCGCCTGCCCTACCTATTGAGCCAAACTCATGAACATGGCTTAAGCTCGGGTTGTATGATCTGCCACAATTCTGGGAGTGTCTTAGACCCCAGGTCCTCTCCACTCCTCAGGCGTAGAGAAACAGTGCCAGCTCTCTCTTCCTTATCCCCGACCACCAATATATAAGGTATTCTCTGAAGTATCGCTTCCCGTACCTTCAGGTTCATCCTCTCTGAGCGGGCATCAACCTCCACTCTCACTCCTCTACCCTTAAACTCCTCCTCCACTCCCCGGGCATAACTTATGTGACGGTCAGCTATGGGAATGATCACTGCTTGAGTTGGGGAAAGCCATACCGGGAAGGCACCACCATAATGTTCAGTGAGGCAGGCTATGAATCTTTCCATACTTCCCAGTACTGCGCGGTGAATCATCACCACTTGATGCTCCCCTCCATCAGGGCCGATATATCCTACTTCAAACCTCTGAGGAAGGTTGAAGTCCAGTTGAATAGTGGGCCCCTGCCAGCCCCGGCCCAGGGAATCATAAAGCTTTATGTCAACCTTAGGTCCGTAGAACACTCCTCCCCCTTCTTCCAAAGCCGCGGAGAGGCCCAGATTCGTAAGGGCTCCCTGGAGCTGACTTTCCGCCCTTCCCCACATCTCAAGTGTACCCGCGTATTTCTCCGGGCGAGTAGATAGGATAAACTCATACTCCTCAAACCCAAATGAGCCCAGCATAAACTGGCACAGTTTTACTGCTTCGCTTATCTCCGATTCCACCTGGTCAGGGGAACAGAAAATGTGGGCATCGTCCTGGGTAAACCCTCTGACCCTCAAAAGTCCATGCAGGGTACCCGACCTCTCATACCTGTAGACTGTCCCCAGCTCAGCCAACCTTAAAGGGAGGTCTCGGTAGCTCCTGAGTCTGCTCTGATATATCATGATGTGACCAGGGCAGTTCATCGGCTTTACTCGATATTCCTTGCCTTCCAGAGACATGGGGGGGTACAGAAACTCCTGGTACATCGCGAGATGGCCGCTTTTCTGGAATACCTCCTGGTTCAATATATGAGGGGTATACACCAGCTGGTATCCTCTCTTCAGGTGTTCCTGGCGCCAGAAATCTTCGATGAGGCTGCGAATGATGGCTCCTTTAGGGTGCCACAAGACCAGCCCTTCATGTACGGAGAAAAGGTCAAGTTCCTTGCCCAGTCTACGGTGGTCTCTTCTTTCTGCCTCGGCCAAGTTTTGGAGATATAAATCAAGCCTCTCCTGGCTTTCAAAACAGGTTCCGTAGATACGCTGCAACATAGGCTCTTTCTCATCCCCCCTCCAGTAGGCCCCTGAAGTGCGAAGCAGCTTGAAAGGCCCTATCTCCGAGGTCCGGGAAAGGTGGGGACCTCGACAAAGGTCATAAAAATCCCCCTGATGATAGACAGTCACCCTATCGCCCTGAAGTTCAGATATAATCTCCTGTTTATAGGGCTGGCGGTCAAACATCTCCTTTACTTTCTCCTTACCCACTTCTTCTGGCACGAAAGGGAGGTTCCAGGATACGATCTCCCTCATCCTTTCCTCAATCTGGGGAAGGTCATCCTCCGATAGAGGGCGGGGGAGCTCGAAGTCATAGTAGAATCCATCTTCAGTAGCCGGTCCAATACCCAACCTGGCTTCCGGAAATAGGCCCACTACTGCCTGAGCTAAGATGTGGGCTGCTGAATGACGCATGGTCTTGAGATCACTCATCGGTGACGAAAAAGATTCCAAAATCTATCCTCATACTCAGGAAACACCCCCCACCCTCGAAGCTCATTATAAAGTATATAAGGCTCAACCTCCCCTCTCCCCACCTTCAGGAAGAGATCATCAATCTCCATTCTGGCATTACGAGGAACCCCCCCCTTATCCACCTCCAATAGCCCCTGAGTTTCAAACTCATGAATGTTTTTCAGGGAGGAGTTCAAAGTAAACTCCTGGATAAATTTCATGAGGGATACATCCCAAAACTCATCTATTCCCTTGATTATGGTAGTGAGGCTCTCTGTCTTTGACCTTTCATCTATGGTATGGGCTACCTCCTCCCAGGAGGCAGATGTGATATCTACCCTGGTAAGCTCATTCTGGTAGCGGTATAGAAGGCTGGGATGGTAAGGGCCATAGCTTTGGGTCAGAAAGTTGGCATATTCCTCTCCGTGTTCAAACCCCTGGAAGAGTTGGGTGAGGTAGTATGGAGTTACAATCTTCGGCCTCTCAGATGTCACCCTTCCTTCCCGTACTACAGTCTCCCTTTGACCGGGTAGGATGTCGGCGTACACTGGTTCTGTGAGTAGATAGTAATACACCACCGTAGAGCCAAAGGTAGCTATGGTTTGATGGGGTACCCTTATAATCTCAGTATGCTCTATGGTGTGGCGTATCCTATCTTCCATTGTCTTACAAGAGAAGCTTTACCAAACCGAAGTTTCTCTCTACCTTATCCTTGCCGGCAACAATATCCATATGGCCAGGGAGCAGATAGTCTACGGTAAGCCTGGACAAGCGGTCAATGCTCTGCTTAAGGGTGGCAAGAGAGCATCCCGGGAAGTCAGTCCTTCCCATGCCGCCGTAGAAGATAACGTCACCACTCAGAAGAGCACGATGCTGGGGGGAGTAGAGGGAGATAGAGCCTGGAGAGTGGCCGGGGGTGGATATTACTGTGAGCCTGGTATCCTTCAAGTTCAAATTCCCTTCCTTAAGGTAAAATAGGGGCTCAAAGTGAGATAGCTTCATTCCCAGAAGGCTGAACATTCTCTTCCTCAGGTTGTGACGAAAATCATCCTCCTCCCGAGACAGGGTAACACAAGTATGCTTATTTATGGCCAACAGATTCTCATTGGCCTGACAGTGGTCAGGATGGGAGTGAGTGTTTATTACCAGGCCGACATCCTGGATATCTACTTCGTCTCTATTTAAAGCAGATATAAGGTCAGCAAAGGGAGTCTCGCCCATTTCATTGACTGCCTGGCCCGGGTCCACCAGGGCATGAAACCCTCCCCGTAAGACACTCTTAAAAAGATAAGTGTTACAGTTATTTCCTGCCCCCCTCCATAGATAGCAGAAAAGATCATCCTGTATAGCAAAGGAGAAATAAGACATCTCGATTTATTATATATCATACAGACAGGTAGTGCAGGCTAAGATAAGAAAAGAGAAAGGAGCAATTGACAGATCCCAGGTGAGGATGGTAGCGTATAATCAAAAATAGTAGTTGGGTTAGGCTGACATTGAATAGAGGGAATAGAGCGTGGGATTAGCAGAGGGAGTTTTAAAAGGTGATGTGAGGGCAGTAGCAAAGCTCATAAGAAGTGTAGAAGATGATCTACCAGAAGCCCCAGAAGAATTGGCCAAGCTTTATCCCTATACCGGGAATGCTCATATAGTAGGAATCACCGGCTCTCCCGGGTCGGGTAAAAGCACACTGGTGGATATACTAATAGATGCTTTCAGCAACAGGAATAAAACAGTTGGTGTCATCGCCATCGATCCCTCTAGTCCCTTCACTGGGGGATCAATACTGGGGGACAGAATAAGGATGCAGCGTCATTGCATGAACAACAATGTCTTTATCCGCAGTCTGGCCACCAGAGGGTGGCACGGGGGGCTATCCAAAGCAGCAGCTAGCGTAATACATGTCCTGGACGCCATGGGAAAGGACATCATCCTGGTGGAAACAGTGGGGGTGGGACAGGGAGAGGTGGACATAATCAATGCCGCCCATACTTCGATAGTCGTCCTGGTCCCCGGGATGGGGGATGGTATTCAGACCATTAAGGCAGGTATACTGGAAATAGCTGATATATTCGTCATAAACAAGATGGATAAAGAGGGAGTATGGGAGATAAAAGCGGAGATAGAGGCTATGCTCCAGATGAATACCTATTCACCAGGTTCATGGAGGCCACCGGTATTCTTGACTTCGGCAGTAGCCGACAAGGGTATAGATGAAGTGGCGGAGGGGATTTGCCAGCACAAAGAATTTCTTGCTGCCAGTGGGAAACGCGATGTCCACCTCAGAGAGAGAGCTAAAAGGGAGCTTACTGAAACGCTCAAGAGCTCATTTGTGGACTATGTCTTCCGTGAGATGGATAAGGACGGAGGGCTGGAGAGGCTTCTGGATGATCTAGCTCACAGAAAGACCGATCCCTACTCTGCGACGGCCGACATCATGCGCAAGATAATCCCCGAAGGTGGTTTTCGTAGCTCTTAAGCGTTTTTGCCTTAGACGACAAACCAGCAGAAGGGCATGCTACTTACACAAGGAAGGCAAGAGGTAAAGGTGATGTTGGTGTGGTTGGTCCAGGAGGGATCCTCTCCAAACTCCAGAGTCTCCGTCGCCCGGCGCCCTTGAATATTGAACTGATGGGCAGTGCTATGAATGCAATCAAGCAATATCCAATCCCCGTCCATGGGATTGCCCAGAGCATCCTGCCCGGTCTGCCAGTGGCCTATCCCCCAACCCTCATCCTTGAGGAACACCCAGTGATGATAGGCTCCCGGCCAGTAGAGGGTGGATGTCCCCAGGGTCGGGCCTTGATGAGGCCAGTAGCCCAGGGCTACCTCGAATCCGCAGAGCTTGAGCAGGGCAGCTAAGATCGCTGCTTGATCCTGGCACACCCCATGCTGAATGGCCAGGGTCTCACAGGGGTATCTCACACCCAGAAGGGCAGAACACACATCAGGAGTGGAATCGACATCGATCTCTTCAGTTCCAGGGATGGATAATCCTTGCCTTAAAATCTCACTTTCCTCACCGAAGAAGAGTATCTGGTCACGGCAAAAATAGTAGATGAGCTGAGCTAAGGCCAGCCTATCCAGCTCCTCAAAGGCCACCACCCTCCCGTCCTGGAGGGTAACCGATTTTCTCTCGGTTAAGGGTTGGATGACATTTTGCATCAGGTATTCCTTGGCTATCTGAGAAGTTTCGTCACCCAGGAGGCCAACGTCATGAAGTATGGCTCTCCTATAAAAGGAAAATTCAACCTCGGGGGTGGCCACGATGTCGTACACTATATCAGCCATGCTCTTATACCTCTGGTAGTATTTGCTAAGCTCCTGGGGAAGGGGTGATATCTCCCACTCTACCGCCTGGGTAAAGGATGGCATAAGCAAAGCCGCGATCGTGAGTAAAACTCCTCCTATTTTTTTCATGTTCAACCCTCCAAGTAAATATTACTATAAGCCAGCGCCTTCCCGAAGATGGTCAACCTGATAAATAAAGCTGATACCTTGCGCGGCTACATCTCTTACAATCAACAGTCTAAAATTGGGTTACCTGGTTAAATGATTTAACATGTATCCCCCCCTAGACCATAAACCAGCAGAAGGGCATGGCACTTATAGGAGGAAGGCAGGAGATGAAAGTGGTGTCGGTGCGGGTAGTCCAAGAAAGAGGATCCTCACCGAACTCCAGAGTCTCCATAGGGAAGTGGGCGGGGCTATGGATGCAGTCAAGCAATATCCAATCCCCGTCCATGGGATTGCCCAGAGCATCCTGCCCGGGCTTCCAGTGGCCTATCCCCCAACCCTCATCCTTGAGGAACACCCAGTGGTGATAGGATCCCGGCCAGTAAAAGGTAAATGGCCCTAAGGGCATGGATTGAGGATAGTAGCCCAGGGCTACCTCGAATCCGCAGAGCTTGAGCAGGGTAGCCAGGACCACTGCCTCATCTGCGCACAGCCCATGCTGGATGGCAACCGTCTCGCAGGGGTATCTTACGTTCATAAGGGCAGGAATCATATCCAGCGTGGAACCAGGAGCAACCTCCTCACTTCCGGGAATGGATAGTCCATGCCTTAAAATCTCACTTTCCTCACCAAAGAAGAGTATCTGGTCACGGCAAAAATAGTAGATGAGCTGAGCTAAGGTCAACCTGTCCAGCTCCTCAAAGGCCACCACCCTCCCGTCCTGGAGGGTAACCGATTTTCTCTCGGTTAAGGGTTGGATGACATTTTGCATCAGGTATTCCTTGGCTATCTGAGAAGTTTCGTCACCCAGGAGGCCAACGTCATGAAGTATGGCTCTCCTATAAAAGGAAAATTCAACCTCGGGGGTGGCCACGATGTCGTACACTATATCAGCCATGCTCTTATACCTCTGGTAGTATTTGCTAAGCTCCTGGGGAAGGGGTGATATCTCCCACTCTACCGCCTGGGTAAAGGATGGCATAAGCAAAGCCGCGATCGTGAGTAAAACTCCTCCTATTTTTTTCATGTTCAACCCTCCAAGTAAATATTACTATAAGCCAGCGCCTTCCCGAAGATGGTCAACCTGATAAATAAAGCTGATACCTTGCGCGGCTACATCTCTTACAATCAACAGTCTAAAATTGGGTTACCTGGTTAAATGATTTAACATGTATCCCCCCCTAGACCATAAACCAGCAGAAGGGCATGGCACTTATAGGAGGAAGGCAGGAGATGAAAGTGGTGTCGGTGCGGGTAGTCCAAGAAAGAGGATCCTCACCGAACTCCAGAGTCTCCATAGGGAAGTGGGCGGGGCTATGGATGCAGTCAAGCAATATCCAATCCCCGTCCATGGGATTGCCCAGAGCATCCTGCCCGGGCTTCCAGTGGCCTATCCCCCAACCCTCATCCTTGAGGAACACCCAGTGGTGATAGGATCCCGGCCAGTAAAAGGTAAATGGCCCTAAGGGCATGGATTGAGGATAGTAGCCCAGGGCTACCTCGAATCCGCAGAGCTTGAGCAGGGTAGCCAGGACCACTGCCTCATCTGCGCACAGCCCATGCTGGATGGCAACCGTCTCGCAGGGGTATCTTACGTTCATAAGGGCAGGAATCATATCCAGCGTGGAACCAGGAGCAACCTCCTCACTTCCGGGAATGGATAGTCCATGCCTTAAAATCTCACTTTCCTCACCAAAGAAGAGTATCTGGTCACGGCAAAAATAGTAGATGAGCTGAGCTAAGGTCAACCTGTCCAGCTCCTCAAAGGCCACCACCCTCCCGTCCTGGAGGGTAACCGATTTTCTCTCGGTTAAGGGTTGGATGACATTTTGCATCAGGTATTCCTTGGCTATCTGAGAAGTTTCACTCTCCAAGAGTCCGATGTCATGTAGTATAGCCTGCTTATAGAAGGAAAATTCAACCTCGGGGATGGCCAGAATGCTGTGTATCCAATCGGCCCTGCTTTTATGTTCCTGGTAGTAATGGCTAAGCTCCTGGGGAAGGGGTGATATCTCCCACTCTACCGCCTGGGTAAAGGATGGCATAAGCAAAGCCGCGATCGTGAGTAAAACTCCTCCTATTTTTTTCATGTTCAACCCTCCTCGTATAATATGTTTCGAAAACTTTTAGTACCTTCACAAAAATGGATGGCTCTGGGATATAATTAGTCTTGCCAGGCTAATCTGGGACAGCTCTTGCACCTCCTTGTTGCATCGAGTTAATCGGTGACTTCTATTGAAAGTCTGTCCCCCTCGGTACCGGTGTGGACTTCTTACCCGCAGGATGTTCCACCACTCAGGGATGTCTTTGTGAGCAGCACACAAGGCTTGTGCATCCACCCTGGGTGCGAAGTTCTAATCACCAGGCGAGGCTGTTGAGGCACCGGCGTCCAGGGCCATCCCAAGCCTGGCAGAAAGGAGTGTCTATGGCAGAAACTCTTTATCTGGGCATCGATGTGTCTATGGCAGAAAACACCTGTTGCCCTCTTCTCCAAGATGGCACTGAAGCCAAGCGTCGCTTCACTGTGCCCAATAATCTCCCCGGTGCTGAGCAACTGGTTAAGGAGATCCTCGAGTTGATGGAGCATTACCATCTGGATCATCTCCTGGTGGGGCTGGAAGCTACTAACTTTTACTGGTGGCACCTTGCTTGTTTAGTCAACTCCTCTCCTCAGCTTTCCTCCTTCCAACCCAAGGTCTATGCCTTCAATCCTCGCTTGATCAAGGGATTCAAAAAGGCCCTCTCAAATACTCAAAAGAGCGATGTCAATGATGCCTACGCCATTGCCGAGCGCCTCCGCTTCGGTCGACTTCCTGCCCCGTTCATCTTAAACGAGCTCTATCAGCCTTTGCAGCGTCTAACACGCTTCCGCTGCCACCTGATGCACCAGATTACCAGAGAGAAAAACTACTTTCTCCCCTTTCTCTTCCTCAAGTTCAGCGAGTATCAAAACCTTGATCCCTTCTCCAATACCTTCGGTGCTGCCTCTCAGGCAGTGCTCACCGACTACCTCACTGTAGATGAGATAGTAGCTACTCCATTGGAGGAACTGGCCCAGCTCTTAAGCAAGGAAGGCAAGAATAATTTCTCCAGCCCTGAGGCCATAGCGACTGTGGTTAAGAAGGCTGCCCAGGATTCCTACCGCCCTCATCCTACTTTGAATGAGCCTTTGAACCTCATACTGGGGGCTACTCTGGAAAACATCCGCACCCTATCCCGACAGATCAAGAAGTTAGATCAAGCTATCGAACGGGAGATTGAGAAGTTTCCCCACCCTCTGGGTTCGGTACCGGGTTTGGGACCGGTCTTTGTAGCAGGGATAATGGCTGAAATCCAGGATATCCATCGCTTTCCCGACCAATCATCCTTGGCTAAGTTTGCCGGGCTCTTCTGGCGTACCAATGAATCAGGCTCATTCCAGGCTGAAGAGACCTCTATGGGCAAGTCAGGCAATGCCTACCTGCGCTATTACCTTATTGAGGCAGCCAACTCGGTCAGGATGCACAATACCGAGTATGGCTGCTATTACCACAGTAAGTATGACGAGAGCACCAAGCACAAACACAAGCGGGCGTTGGTGCTGACTGCCCGCAAGTTAGTGCGATTGGTTGATGCTATGCTGCGACACAACCAGCTCTACGTCTCCCCACCCATGGACTTGATTAAGGAGGTGGATAAGCGGCCTCTGACTTCGGCCCGGCCAGCCAAACAGCACCACTATCGGCAACCTGGATCTCGGTCTCTAGTGCACTGCGCCTGAGACCTGACGGGATCTTTTTATGTTATGCTCTTCCCTAACTCGTGCTTACCACACGAGAAGGGAGAGCTGTTGCCTAAAGATACCCCTTATTCTGTTGTTAATGTGCAATCCCAAAACTTGACATTTCACCGCAGGACTTTTTAACCCTCTTGAAGTAACTCTTGAGGGTTCAGGACATTCTGGGGGTCCATCATTTTTTTAATCTTTCTTATAAGATTTAGGTTATCAGGCATCCGGGAATAAGTCGCCTCGGCTATCTTTCC
>Ga0209633_10002741_pt1 | contig 16775 bp, 21 predicted proteins | sample Cruoilmetagenom1_FD_187290 | JGI IMG/M metagenome (GOLD analysis project Ga0209633, IMG submission 187290) | Oil polluted marine microbial communities from Coal Oil Point, Santa Barbara, California, USA - Sample 1 (SPAdes) (version 2) | ecosystem: Environmental > Aquatic > Marine > Oil seeps ... | reverse complement strand
AAAGGCAAAAGGTGGTCTAAAAAGACTCCTTGACCAATCTGCTCTTAACTAAGAAGATAGATTTTATCACTTCAAAGGCTTTTGCCTTTGAAGTTTTATACATAACGTTATAAGACGTTATATTTAAAACTTCATCAAGGAAATACATGTCCCGCATACTCTTCTCGTTAATATTACTTTTCTCACTCGCTCAGGCACACGATACCCTTCCATCATGGAATGAAGGTACATCTAAAAAAAATATCATTGCTTATGTTACGGCTGTAACAGACCCTAAAAGTCCAGACTTTATCCCTGTGGTAGACCGTATTGCTGTATTTGACAATGATGGAACACTATGGTCTGAACAACCTGCTTATTTTCAACTTTTCTTTGCTATGGATAGAGTTAAAGCTCTTGCTTCTGAACATCCAGAGTGGAAAACGACACAGCCTTTTCAAGCAGTACTTGAAAATGATATGAAAACACTTATGGCAAGTGGTATGGAAGGCATAGGCAAAATTGTCATGACTACCCATGCAGGTACGACAGATAAAGAGTTTGATGCCATTGTAACTGAATGGATAAAAACAGCTAAACACCCTACTAAAAATGTACATTATACTGAGTTAGTATTTCAACCTATGCTTGAACTTTTAACATACTTGCGCGCCAATGACTTTAAAACGTTCATCGTCTCAGGTGGTGGAATAGACTTCATGCGACCATTTGCTTCAGAAGCCTATGGCATCCCTTCAGATCAAATCGTTGGTTCTAAACTAGAGGTCAAATATGAAAACAAGCAGATAGTACGTTTACCTAAATTAAGATTTAATGATGACAAAGAAGATAAACCTGTAGGAATTCACTATCATATAGGTAAACACCCTGTAGCTGCCTTTGGAAACTCAGATGGAGATTTTCAAATGTTGGAGTACACAGAAGCAAATAAAAAGCATAAAACACTTCAACTCTACGTGCATCATACAGATGAGAAGAGAGAGTGGGCTTATGATAGAAAGTCTCATATAGGGAAGTTTGATAAAGGTTTAGACTATGCAAACGAGCATAATTGGACTGTTGTTGATATGAAAAATGAATGGAAAGTTGTGTATCCATTTGAACTTAAAAAATAAAAGGAAAAATAATGAATAACTATACAAAATTAGCACTCTGTCTCTCAGTACTTGGCATGGAGGGTTTATATGCCCAAACAGCCGAAGAGTTGGCAAAAGCAGCACAGAACCCTGTGGCAAACATGATTTCTTTGCCTTTTCAAAACAATACCAATACTGGCATTGGTGCCAATGATGAGACGCAAAATATCATGAATGTTCAACCTGTATGGCCTGTTACACTTAATGATGATTGGAATCTTATTACAAGAACCATTGTGCCTATTGTCTCTCAGCCAGATATCTTCACTGGTGAAGGGCGTGTAAATGGTATAGGTGACACTACATTTACCGCTTTTTTATCACCTAAGGACTCGGGTAGTCTTACTTGGGGTGCTGGTCCAGTTTTTTTACTCCCTACGGCATCAGATGATGTTCTGGGATCTGAGAAATGGGGAGCAGGTATCTCCGCTGTTGCACTTGCTATGCCTGGTAAATGGGTGATAGGTTCACTTGTGAGTAATGTTTGGTCTGTGGGTGGATCAGGTGAGCAAGATATTAACATGTTTACATGGCAGTATTTTGTAAACTATAATATGGACAATGGCTGGTACTTAACCACTGCACCTATTATCACAGCCAATTGGGAAGCAGACTCTGACCATCGTTGGACGGTTCCTTTTGGTGGAGGTGTAGGTAAACTTTTTAAGATAGGAAATCAACCTGTGAATGCGCAGATTAGTGCTTACAATAATGTTATTACGCCTGATGATTTTGGTGCAGAGTGGCAAGTACGAGCGATGGTGCAGTTTTTGTTTCCAAAGTAATCGTTAAACAATTTTAATCTAGAATATATAATAGAGATAACCTCAAGGAATAACCCCATGACACCCTCTGAATCAATACAACTACTTCAAAAGAAAATGAATGCTTCTATCATCGGGCAAGAAAACTGCCAGGTATAGTACTCCATTCGGAGATTGTTGTAAAAGAAGGCGATGAATTTTCCTGGATGATCCGTAAGAACAGTCCAAAGCTTATGAAAGAAGTTAATGGATTTATCAAATCTCATAAAGCAGGTACATTGCTGGGTAATATATTGATGCAACGCTATACGGATAAATATAAATTTGAATCATCTTCTGTAAGTAAGAAAAAGTTAGAAAAATTTGATAAAGTAGTGAAACTTTTTCAAAAATATGCTGAACAGTATAATTTAAATTATCATTTGGTCATTGCACAAGCGTACCAAGAGTCAAAACTCAATCAAAAAGCTAAAAGTAGATCAGGAGCAGTTGGTGTGATGCAACTGCTACCTGCAACAGGAAAGTCAATGAAGGTTGGCAATATTAGAAACCTGGAACCCAACATTCACGCGGGTGTCAAATACCACCGCTGGCTCATTGACCGTTATTTTAGCAAAGGTGAGATGGATACATTTAATCAAACACTTTTTGCTTTTGCTGCATATAATGCCGGTCCAAGACGTGTTATAAGCCTGAGGAAGATTGCAAAGCAAAGGGGGTATGATCCAAACATATGGTTTGACAATGTTGAGATCATAGCAGCAGAAAATATCGGTGCTGAAACAGTTACATATATCTCTAATATCTATGAGTACTATGTGGCTTATAGACTTTATGAAGAGAAGAAAAAAAAGAAAGAAAAGCAGATCAGAAATAAAAACTAATTATTCATTTGCTGTAATAGCATCTCCTTAGCGAGTTCTCTTTCTGTTTTCACTTTTTTTACGGGTTCTTTTATTGGGGTTGGGATGACATCCTTAGTTTCTGTTTTGATGGGAATGATCTCTTTTGGCTCTATATTGAGTGTTACCATCTCTACAGATTTAGATACTTTTTTTACTTTGGGTTGAGGCGCGGGCGTAGGGGCTACTGTTTTTTTGACTTGAGTTCCCTCATCTGCGATGGTATCAATATAATTTGTAAATACAACGATCAGAACGATTAAAATAGAAAGTATAGCGATGACCTTTATAATAGTAAAGTACTTTTGCCGACTTTCTAATGCATCTTTTTTTCTAAATTGTTTGATAAGATCATCTTCGTAGGTATTTTGTTCACTATGTTCTTGGGAAGATGAGCTAGAATCTTTGAGGTTTTCTTCAGAGATATCTTTAAATATCTTGTTTAGTACTACATCTTCAGTATAACTCTTTTTTTTGGAAGTTTTAGCCATATGATCTACTATCCCATTTATTTTTATCTTTGATTATACAGAACTTTCTTGAGATATGTAGTATCTTTATTGTTTGTAAGCTTTATTATCTTAAAATGATTTATATTTTAAGGAGTTTTGTGATGATAAAAGTTAAAAATGTTTCTACTTTACTTGTGGGGTCTTTACTTGTAAGTAGTGTAGCCTATGCTGATTTTAGTGATGGTCTTGTAGGTGGTCTAGTAGGTGGTGCAGTAGGTTCGGTAATAACAAATGAAGTTTATAATGCCAACAAACCCGCACCTGCAGCAGCTCCAGTACAAAGCAGACAATCACATACTACATATCAAAAAAGATATGTTGCTCCACAAAATACATCAGAGATGAAAATACAAAAGGCGCTGACAAGTTTAGGCTTTTACCGTGGAAGAATAGATGGAGAGGTAAACTCTTATGAAACAAGGTCTGCGATAAAAGAGATGAATAGGGCCTATGAAATAGGTGATACAGCTTCGTTAAATCCTCAAGCAAAAGACGCACTTATCTTTTTAGGTACACTTTTTGAGTTTGATAGACATCTTATAGCCAGAGGTACTGACAGTCGTACTAAAGGTAGAAAGATTCAAACTGCACTGAAGATACATGGTTTTTATTATGCAAAGATAGATGGTGCAGTTGGACCTGGGACACGTAAGTCTATAGGTGACTATAAAGCGTCTAAAGGATTGTCATACGGTACCTCTCTAGATTTTGAAGAAGAATATCAGCTTGTAAGTTCTGCAAAAGAGATCAATGATAGAAGTATAGAGGACACGATAGGCTCTTTAAAAGCACTAGGCACAAAAAAAGTGACAGCTGCGCCTGTGATGAATATCCAAAAAAACTAGATATAGATCCTACTTTATCTTCAGAAACTCTAAAACTCTTTTCTTTGTATACTCATGAAAAGGGTTCCATCTCTGTCTCAGCAGTGATGCTGCAGAGGTTTGCAGTACGCCATTCTCTCCATATATGGCCAAATGCCCCAGTTGTATGCCTGGGCTTTTTGGAGCATTCTTATCTCCATAAAGTGGGTCATTTTGGCTGATAGGCATCGCTAAGTGTGATAGTGAGTAGAGCCCTCTTGGCCAATTCATAGAAAGTTTTTCCCTATTTTTTCCATCTGTTATTTTCATAAGACCATTATCGCTTGTATTAAGATCTGTAATGAGTTCAAAAGTATAGTTTTCACCCATTGAAGTTTTACGTAAGGTATCTATAGATTTGTTCAACCCTTTTTTTACCAGATGGTTTGCTGAAAATTTATGGCTGATGTCAAAAAGTACAAGGCTATGTTCTCCTTTTGGTAGACGTTTATATAGGTCATTTACAAGTGAGGGTACGGTCACAGTACTGTCTACGATAGAAGAAAAACTCAACACAGGCGGGAATGCTTTTATACTACGTGTGTTTTTATCATAGGCATCAAATTGTCTCTGTACTTCATTACAAATACGGTAGACCTGATCTCCTGCATTGACAGCAAATGAACCATACTTAAAGGGGTCGAACTCTGGTGCAAGAGCATTCCATTCAAGTTTAGGTAAGCCTAAAAGATGGCCCATACGACTTTGCCAAATGGCAAAGGGTGCTGCAGGACTCACACCGATAGCAGGAGAGTAAAATATGAGACTCTCAGGCAAGGTTAAAGTGTCATCTTCCAATGCTGTAAGCGTATAGTTCAGTGCCAGTGGTGCACCTGTAGAATACCCCATGATATGAATAGGTTTAGATCCGACTTTATCTTTCAAACGTTTCATACCTATTTTAACAACAGCAGCCATATCTTGCCATTTGAGTTCAATAAGTCCTGAAGGGATGGTACCATGACCCGGCATACGCATCGCAACGACCCAAACACCTTGTTTTTGTAAGTACTCAGCCTGTGCGTGTAGACTGTAAGGGGAGTCAGACATTCCATGTAGTAGCAATATGCCCATCTTTGCATTTTTGACTGGGAGTTCATAACTTTTATTGTACGCTCTTTCCCAACGTTTAGGATCGGAAACACTGTTTCTAGTGTAACGGTTGATACGGTTTTTTTCACTTTCCAAAACTTTATCATAGATATTTGTATCGAGCTCCTTAAAAAGTTTTTCCTCAAGTGCAATGTAGGCATCAAAATCTTTCACGTTTGATTCTACATTAAACTCATTTTCAAGTATGGTTGTATGCCATGTAGAGAGAGAGGGAAGGGCTTTCATATAGAGCGTAAATACGATGATACCTATGAATAGAGCACCTAAAGATGCTAACAATAAAATCCTGGTGGCTTTACGAACGGACCACCATGGTACTTTGATCCAGTAACTTTCTAGTAGAGACATTAGCGATATCCTTTGAATTCATTATAGTATATTCTATCCTAAGGAGACTTCTAATAAAGACTGTATTGTACATGAAAGATGATTCTTGTCTTTTTGTTTGGCAGAGGGTAATCTTTATAAGCGATACGGATAACATCCAAGGTATTTTGATCTAAGGCTTGGTAACCGATATCTCTTTTTAATCTCAGATTTGAAATATCTCCATTTGGGTGTAGATAGAAAGAGACTATGTTTGTACCTTGTTGTCCTGTCCTGACTGCGATCTGTGGGTATCCATTCATACTGAGTGTACGTTGTGTGATACGATGGATAGTACCTAAATTATTTTTTATAAATTTCTTTTGTGTCTGGCTGTAAGTGTTGAACTCAGAGCCATAAAGTCGTTGTATCATTTGTGCACCATACGCACCGGATGATGCAGGTGCAGGAGGTGAATACTTATGAGGGAACATTGAAGTGCCACTTCCCATGAGAGCATTGGCCAGGGCATCTTTAGAACGTTTAGGCTTTTTCTTTTTTGGTGTTTTCTTTTTTGGTGTTTTCTTTTTTACAAGCTTCTTTTCAGGTTTTTTCTTGACTTCTTTTTTGACTACTTTTTTCTTTTTTTCGGGTTTTGGCTCTACCTTCGTGATATTGTTATCTTCCGGGCTTTTGACTGCAAATGTCCTTTTACTTTCATCTACTATTTTTTTCTTGATGGTTTCGGGTTTTGGTGTCGGTGGTATGACTTTTTTTACTATAGGTTGTGTTAAAACAGGAGGCTTTACCACAGGTTTGGGTTTTGGCTTAGGCTTGGGTTTTGGAACTACAGGTTTTGGTGTAGGTTTAGGTGTGACTATCTGTTTTAGATTGAGAGAGATCTTTTTCTCTTGCTTATGCGTAGGCAAGAAGGTCACCTCTTTAAAATTTGTTTTAAAAAGCAGTAAGATGAGTAAGTGTAAGAGCAAAGAGATCAATAATGCTTTATGTAATCTATTGATAATTTTCTCCTCTTATACTCTTTATTGTATAATCCACAATATTAAAAAAGTATTATACATAACGAGGATTAATAAGATGGCATATGACAAAAGTATCGCAGCGTTTGATGAAGCATATAAAGTAATACCTGGAGGTGTTGACTCCCCGGTAAGAGCATTTTCTGGTGTAGAAGGTACACCACCCTTTATAGAAAGAGGAGAGGGTGGTTATATGTATGATATCGATGGTAACCGATACATCGACTTTGTACAGAGCTGGGGTCCACTTATTTTTGGTCATGCAGATGCTGAGATAGAAGATTCGGTCATAGAAGCAGTTAAAAGAGGACTGAGCTTTGGTGCACCTACCACAGTTGAAACGGAGCTGGCAGAGGAGATAGTAACACTTTTTGATAGTATCGATAAAGTACGTTTTGTAAGTTCTGGAACAGAAGCTGTCATGTCTGCTATACGTCTTGCACGTGGTGCTACGGGAAGAGATAATATCTTGAAATTTACTGGCTGTTACCATGGGCACTCTGATTCTCTTTTAGTACAGGCTGGTTCAGGTCTGGCAACGTTTGGAACGCCATCAAGCCCGGGAGTTCCTGCTGACCTAACAAAACATACACTTTTAGCAACGTATAATGACATTGCATCTGTACAAAAATGTTTTGAAGATGCAAAAGGTGATATCGCTTGTGTGATCATCGAACCGATCGCAGGTAACATGGGTCTTGTGCCTGCAGATGAAGCATTTTTAGAAGAGTTACGTATACTTTGTACTGATAATGGAGCACTACTCATTTTTGATGAAGTAATGTCTGGGTTTAGAGCCTCTCTTAAAGGTGCACAGGGTATTTCAGCTGTTAAACCAGATATGGTGACACTTGGTAAGGTTATTGGTGCTGGTATGCCTGTAGGAGCATTTGGTGCTTCTGCTGAGATCATGGCGAACCTTTCTCCTGAAGGTCCAGTCTATCAGGCAGGAACACTTTCTGGTAACCCTGTAGCGATGTCAGCAGGACTAACAAGCCTTAGAAAGCTCAAATCAAACCCTTCTGTGTATGTTGAGTTAGGAAATAAAGCTAAAAAACTTGTAGATGGATTTAAAAAAGCAGCTGATGCAGTGAATGTACCTATGGTTACAGATGTAAGAGGTTCAATGTTTGGTTTCTTTTTCTCAGACAAGCCTGTAAAGAACTTCGCAGATGCCTGCGACAATGACACAGCACTTTTTGCAAAGTTTCATAAAGGCATGTTGGACAGAGGTATTTACCTTGCTTGTTCATCGTACGAGACAGGTTTTATCTCAACTGCAACAACGGATGAGATGATAGAGGTGGCGATCAAAGCTGCGTATGAAACGCTTGCAGAGATCAAAGGTTAGTTATATTTGAGTTTACTGGTTAAGTGCAACACTTAATCAGTGTAGACTCCTTCAGACATGTCAAATTCATAGTCTGGTTCTAAAGATGGAACATCAGGGAGACTATCGGGGTCTATTTCATATGATTTCAGATCATAGTCTTTACCCTGATAAAAAGTTTTTTCTTTGGCGTACTTTTTTTCCTTTTCTATCTGTTTTTTTATTTCTGCATTGATTTTACTTTTGTCTTGACTGCGGTTCGTATCATTTGATTCTGCAAAAAGTATGGAGCTTCCAATAGCAATAAAAATAAAAATTTCTTTCATAAAACCTCTCCTAATTAGTATATATTAAAATAGTATAGCACACTCTATGCACTATTTTGTTATAATTTTTTTCTTCAAATCCATTAATAATAGATGGTTATAAAGGAATCAATAATGCAAAATAAAAATGAAGAACCAAAATTAAAAAAAATCGTTAATGCTGCAGATGGTTTAAGTCTTGGTATCTCTATGGTCGTGGCAGTGCTCATTGGTGTGGGTATAGGTCTTGGACTACAAAAAATGACAGGGGCACAGTGGACCCTTTGGATCGGTGTGTTCATCGGAGTAGGTGCTGCTATTTCTAATGTCTACAAAGCGTATGCAAAACAAAAAAAATCTCTCGATGAACTTGCAAATGACCCTAGATATAACTACAAAGCATCTGGGAAAAATGATGAGGATGAGGATGACAAATATTAATTTGAAGCTTCTCAAAGCCTTAGTTACAGTTGATATTTTAATCATACTTATATCGGTGATATTTTTTGATATCAAAGTGCTTTGGAATACCCAGATAGGCTTTATATCTGCGGCATTAGTGATGTTCGCTTCTATGCGTTCCTACCGTCGTATGGTTGATGCAAGAGTAGAGCATAATATCATTACTATAGATGATTCAAAAGATGTGATTGATAAGTTAGAAGACCCTTATGATCTCTACAGTGAAGAAGTTGTGGAAGATGAAGAAGAGAAAGATCTTAAAGAGGTCGTGAAAGAGGAGCGTCAGAAGCTCAAAGCAAATAGCCGCTCTTTGGGACAGACCCTTAAAGATACAAAAGCAGCACTTTCTATTTATCGTATAAGTGCCTACATCGTTCTCATCTTAGGGTTTTTGTATCTCAATAGACAGGGACTTCTTCATATCCCTAGCTATATTTTATCTTTGTCTGTACCTATGCTAGTTGTAGTCTTCGTTCTTCTTAGTGAGAAAGAAAAGAATCAAACACTAGGAGAGTAATGCCTCTTTGAGTGCTTTCATATCCATTGCATCAAGATATTGTTCTAAGACCGCAGTATCTTTAAGATTCTCACCATCTATTTTAATCATAATCTGTCCTACCAGAAGCAAGGTGATCTCAGTACTTGTTCCCTCAGTCTGCTTGATACCCTTAATACGTTTATAACGGTATGGTTTAGTATTTTCATCTGCGGCTGCCATCATAGGGTTATTGATCATCATACCGACCATCGCTATCATAGGTGAGTTTGCTATGATCTGAATATGTACGTTCTCATTACCACGTACATAATTTGCACCTATAGTTGTACCCCCACCCAACATAGACATTGCAGCTTGTGCACCACTGTCATCATCTTGCATTGTCCAGCCATCAAGTGCAGTTGGAAGAAGTTTTTTATTATCATTTTGTGCAAGTTTTTCTAGTTGTGCCATAGCAAATTTGAGTTCATCAACTGCTATCTTATAGTCTTTGTCCTGATATGCTTTGAGACCTGCTTGTATCTGATTTTCTATCTCATCTGCCATAAGAACTGTGCTCATTAGCATGGGGAGCGTGATTAGTCCTGCAAGTAGTAACTTTTTCATTCTTTTCCTTATTTTTTTTATAGTGTAAGGTATGTCTAGTAGTAAAAAACTTTGGTACCTTCTCTAAGTATAGCAATTATAATCTTAGTATAATAATTTCTTAGGTTATAATAGTTTTTGGAGAATAGTATGAATTATAAAACATTAGATAACTATATACTTAGTAAAAAAGGTGCAACTTTTGATTATCCTTTTGATGAGAAGACGAGGGTGTACCGCATAGCTGAAAAGATGTTTGCATTGACTTCAGAAGAGAGACCTGTCTCTGTTAACCTCAAGTGTGACCCTATCTATTCTTTAGAACTTAGGAGCATTTATGAAGGTGTTATAGCTGGGTACCATATGAATAAAAAACATTGGAATACGGTTACTGTAGAAGACTCGGATGTTGATGATGAAACGGTAGAAGAATTGATAGATCATTCTTATGAACTTGTGTATAAAAGTTTGACTAAAAAGAAAAGAGAAGCACTAGGATGAAGCAGATTAATATTAAATACTATAAAAGCCCAGTAGGCGAGATACTCTTAGGTTCTTATGATGGAAAACTGTGCCTTGCTGACTGGCGGTATAGAAAGATGAGAACAGCTATAGACAGTAGAGTGCAAAAAGTGTTAGATGCAGAATACATAGAAAAGAGTTCTGAAGTGATAGAAAAAACCATCACACAGTTTGAAGAGTATTTTGGACATAAACGTAAAGTTTTTGATATACCACTACTTATGCTTGGTACCGACTTTCAAAAATCTGTATGGGAAGGGCTCATCAAAATACCTTATGGAAAAACGGCTTCATATTTGGAGCTTGCTAAAAACATAGGCAATGAAAAGGCAGTAAGAGCTGTAGCCACTGCCAATGGTGCAAATGCTATCTCTATACTGATACCTTGTCATCGTATCATAGGGAGTGATGGCTCATTGACCGGGTATGCAGGTGGCTTGGATGTTAAGAGGAAGTTGTTGGTGATTGAGAATAATTTGTTTAGTTAAAATAACTTCTCATATATTTACTTTTACTTTTAGTTATATTATTTTATTATTAATGCTATATAAATACTTTTTTTTAGGTAAAATAACTTTACTATCCCGTACATATTGTACGTAGAAGGATCATTAATGCTTCAAAAATTTGAGAATAAAATCATTTTAATTGTGCTTTTATCACTTGTTATAGGGCTCTTAGGCTTTTTTCTTTTCCATCTTACATTTGCTCAGTCTACTGTGACAGGTATTATTATTTCGATTTCTTTTGTCTTTCTATTATCTGTATTTGCCTATAAACCAAGTTCTAAAATACATATGAATGATGAGGCAGATAATGATGTGAAGTATCGGCTTCTTGAAAAGAAATTTAAGGCTATTTCGGAAAAAGCTGATACGCTGGAACATGAGATAAAATCAACAGAACTTTTTCTTGCAAGCATGTCCCATGAGATACGTACCCCATTAAATGGTATTATCGGGATGACTGAAGTGCTTGATGATACCACATTGTCGCAAGAACAAAAAGAGTATGTTTCCATGATCCGGGAGAGTTCTAACAATCTACGGGTCATCGTTAACGATGTACTTGATGTTTCAAAGATGAATGCCGGGAAAATGGAGCTTGAAAGTATAGCGTTTGATCTTTTTACAAAGATAGAAGCATCCGTAGGTATCTTTAAACCAAAGATCGAAGAAAAAGAAATAGAGCTCAAACTGTTTAATGATCCAAAGATACCAAGACATGTCGTAGGTGATCCGACCAGATTGTCACAGGTTATTATTAATCTGGTGAGTAATGCACTAAAGTTCACCGATAAAGGTGGAAAGATCGATGTATTAACAGAGTATATTGAACAGAAAAATGATGAAGTTACCTTTAAGGTATCGGTGTGCGATTCAGGTATAGGATTGACTCAAGAGCAACAAGAAAAGATCTTTGAAGCGTATTCACAAGCTACGGCGAGTACTACAAGAAAATCTGGTGGAACAGGTCTTGGCCTAATGATTTCAAATAAGATCATGAATGCCATGGGTACTGAACTGAAGGTTGAAAGTGAAGAAGGGGAAGGTGCTACTTTTTTCTTTACAGTGACGATGAAGGTAGACCCAAAAGTATCTGTTCCTAAAGTTAAAAAAAGAGTGGTTGCTAAAAAGAAGAAACAAGATTTAAAGAAAAAAGAAAGTTTAGAAAACATTCCTGTGCTGGTTGCTGAAGATAATCCAATTAATCAAAAGCTTATTAAAATTGTCTTAGAGAACTTTGGATTAAACGTTACTTTGACGGCTAACGGTCAAGAAGCGTATGAAGCACGCACAAACGGTACATACAGTATGATATTTATGGATATCCAAATGCCTGTTATGGGTGGTGTTGAATCTACACATAAAATTTTAGAATATGAAAAAGAACAAGGAGAAGAACATATACCTATCATAGCATTGACTGCAAATGCTCTCCCTGGGGATAAGGAAAAATATATCGCTGAAGGTATGGATAACTATGCTACTAAGCCGTTAGATGTCAAGGTACTTGAACAGCTTATTTCAGAATATTGTCATAAATACTAAGGAAAGTGACTTGGAACAATATACTACTTTAAAAGAACATTATAAATTTACAACCCATGAAGCAGAAATATTAAAAAATTAATGTAGATATGTTAAATTCTATCAGAAAATAAGGCATGATTATATCAAAAGTATAATGATTTATATATATAACTAAAACCTTATAAAATAGAGCCACTTGCAGATTCCAACAAAAGTTTGATTATTAGGTATATGCATAATAGTACTTTCTTTTGTTTCAAAACTTATATTTTTTTACTATAGTGATAAGAGATTGACAGTAAAACCAGTGCAACGATGGCAGGTATATGTTCTCCATCAGCCACAGCTACATGTGCAAAAAGTGCAAGTATAAAGTCAAAACAAAACCCTGCATAGGCCCATTCTTTAAGACTAGTGGATATGTTTGACCATATGGCTATAAGCCCCAGTATTTTAGCAGCTGCTAAAGGGTAGATGATATAAGAGGGGTAACCCAGCTTCGTGAACGTCTCAACTACCATTTCATGGTTAAAGATATACATACCTGCAGACATAAGCATAAGTAAAGTGAGAAGTCCAGTGCTTATGTAGTAAATTATTTGTTCTTGTTTTACATTCATTTTGAATCCTTTAGGTTTTGTGTGATGAGTATGACCTGTGCATGCTCACTTATTGCTTGGAAGTCTAAGTCAGTACCCCTTAAAAGGTCTCCGTCTTTTACTTTTGTGCCATTGACTAGTGCTTCACCTTCAGTGATATAGGCTAGGAAGTCTCCACTTTTGTTTAAGTGTTCATCTTTAGAAAACCGTCCAGTCTCTAGTACTGTATGACTATCAAAGATGTCATTTTGCTCTTTAGTTCCACCATAGATTTTAGTGAGCTTGTTTTGCACTATGTCGTAGAGCTTATAGCCTGCGGGTTCTCCATGGTTTTCAGGAAGTACCCAGAGCTGAATCATACGGTTTTTTGTATCGTTTGGATTTATTTCATTATGTTTAAAACCTTGACCTCCAGCACGTTGAACTTGCACTTGACCCGCCGTTATGGATGAGCCATGTTCTAGTGAGCCTTCATGATCGATCATACCATCTATCATGACTGAGATAACATCCAACTCACGATGTGGGTGCATCCTAGTCTCCCCATGAGGGTTGAAGTATGCGTCAGCAAGGTAAACAAAGTTTCCTATGCCATCCCACGTGTCATCTCTTCCGCCTACGAGTTTGTCAACAACTAAGCGATGTTCTTTAAGACCAGCGAACCCACCAAGCGGTAGATCGTTTTTATGTAGTATTTGCATGATGTGTCCTTTATTTTTAATATTATAGAGTAATTACTCTATAAGTATAGCCACAACCTAAAGTAAAAGTCAAGAGTAATTACTCTAATTTTGATATTTTATTTTAAAATATCATGTAAACAATGTCTGTACGAGTAGTATAGCATGTTACCAATTTGACAATCTAGAGTAAATACACTATAATTTCTTACTTCAGGAGTAACAATGTCACGAAAATTAGAGATATTAGAGACTGCACGTATACTTTTTAATAAGAGTAATACCCAAGCAGTCACTACCAACCATATAGCAAAAGCTATGGGCATAAGTCCAGGGAATCTACATTACCACTATAGTAACCGTGAAGAGATTATCAGAGTATTGTACACACAACTTAAAGATGAGTCTATTTTAGAAGTAGAAGAACTACCGAAAAGTATAGATGTATTAAATGAGCATCATAAGGTTCTCATTGCAGTACAGTGGAAATACCGTTTTTTCTTTAGAGAGCTTTTATTTCTGTTTTCACGTGATGAAATACTACAAAAACAGTACGTAGAAGACAACATTGCTCACCGTGGACGCATCAAAAAAGTGATGGAAAACCTCATAGATAATGGTGAAATGAAAGTACCAAATGAAGAAACTTTGGAGCATTTGACAGATTCACTGCTCATGGCATGGCAGTTTTATACTTCTCATATGTATACATTGGGACAATGTCTTGATGAAAAAGGTATACAAGAATTCATAGCATATACTAATCTAGCAATGCAACCATTTAAGATAGATAAAATCAAAGGAATCAAATGAAACTTCTACTAATGAACTTATTGACATTTACAATGCTTTGGGCACAAAGCTTTTATGTTCTCTCCGAGGTAGACACTTATGATGCTGTTGTTGTAAATATGTCTCCCAAAACTGCTAAATACAGTGCAGATATAAAATCACTTATGCAAAGTATGTCTAAAGAGATTGGTGTAAATATAGAGGGGCATCCTTCTCGTGGTTTGTTTTTTATTATTAGCGATACTTCTTTAGGAGATACTATAGGTTTAAAGGTAGAGCTTGTGCTGGGTGAGTATGTACTTAGAGAGGGATCGACTCAACCTGTCTTTGGTGTGACTTACATGGAGACAAGACTTATTGCTCCAGACTTTAAAGATGAAGAAGATGTGGATGACCAACTGGCTGATGCAGTAGAAGAGATGCTAGAGAGTTTTAAACTCCAGCACCAAGAGGACAATAAAAAACTTTCTAAAGATAAAAGATCAGTTACACATGAAACCTTTGCAGCTGAAATGGGCTATGAAACGGATTATAAAATAGCACTTTCTAAAGCAAAAAAAGAGGGGAAGGATATCATGTTGTTTATGACAACATCTTATTGTCCTTGGTGTAGAAAATTGGAAAACCGTATACTTTCTCAAAATGATATAGATGCCAAGATCAAAGAGAAGTATATACCTCTCACTTTGAACTTAGATACAGATACATTCCCTAAGCAGTTTGTCAAAACACGTTTTACCCCAATACTTTATGTGGTTAATTCTAAAGATGAGAGTATCGCGCATCAATTTGCAGGATATAATAACCGTGATGGTTTTTTACGCTTGTTGAATAAATAGGTTTTATCTACTTATTTATGCTATAGTTTAGTATGGAAAACACATCTATCTATAATATACTAAAAGAGGTTAATATGTTTTCTTCTTTAGAAGAAAATGAGTTAAAAGCCTTAGAGAAAATATCTTATATTTATAAATATGAAGAAGGTAGTTCTCTCTTTATGGAGGGCGATATAAGCCAATCACTTATGCTTTTGACAGAGGGTGTCGTAAGTGTTTTCAAACATGACTCTAAAGGTAATGAGATAGTCATAGGATACTTTAACCGCTATACACTACTGGCTGAAGCAGCGACCTTGCGTCATACAGCTTTACCTTCTTCTGCACGCTTTCAAACTTCAGGTGCGGTCATTAAGATAGACTTAGAGGCATTTGAAAAACTATTTATTACACATCCGAACATCTCATATGAGATCATCCAGTCTTTGTTACAAAAGATTGACCTGTTACAGCAAAATATTCACTTTAACACAGCCTCATCTTCTAAAGAAAAGATACTACATTTTTATATGAAAAACTCTACGCTTAGTTTAGACTTGAAGCAATATGAGATAGCATCAATCCTTGGCATGACAGCTGAGACTTTTTCACGTAATATTGCCAAGCTGATAAAAGAGGGGAAACTTGTTAAAATTGCTACTGGGTATAAGGTAGCATAGATACATTAGGAGTATAAGGATTATTAAGCATTCTGAGATTTAACAATAATTATTATCGTTTAAGTTTAGGATAGGTACAATACTAAAGGATAATTTTTATCCTTAATTAAATAAAAGGTATAAATAATGAGACAGTATGAAGCATACAAATGTAATAAATGTGGTAATGAAATAGAGGTTCAAGAAGTCGGTGGTGGAACACTTGTCTGTTGTGGTGATGAGATGGAGTGTATAACTACAAATTTAACTGCAGTAAACCTTATGAAAGCTTTTGCAGGTGAGTCTCAAGCACGTAACAAGTATGAGTTTTTTGCAGATGTTGCATTTGAAGAGGGACTACATAGAATAGCAAGACACTTCCAAGAAGCTGCAAATAATGAAAAGTATCATGCCATGGCAGAATATAAAGCATATAATAAACTGGTTAAGGACATAGAGTTAGATACTACACAGAAAAATCTTACTTATGCAGCTGATGGTGAACGTTATGAACATGAAGAGATGTATCCGAATTTTGCCGCTATTGCCAAAGAAGAAGGATTGGCAGATATAGCTAGACTTTTTAGAGCCATAGGTAAAGTGGAAGTGGAACATGAGAGAGAGTACTTGGAACTTAAAGCAGCACTTGAAGCAGAAGGTTTCTTTGACAGTGAAGATAATGAAGAGTATATCTGTGAAGTATGTGGACACGTACATAGAGGTAAAAAAGCACCACAAGCCTGTCCATTATGTAAAGCCGGACAAGAGTACTTTAAAAAAGCATCTGATGACATTACCGTAGGGTAAAGAATACTATCTATTTAGGAGAGTAAAACAAATGAAATTTATTGTTTT
>Ga0209633_10002740_pt1 | contig 16777 bp, 10 predicted proteins | sample Cruoilmetagenom1_FD_187290 | JGI IMG/M metagenome (GOLD analysis project Ga0209633, IMG submission 187290) | Oil polluted marine microbial communities from Coal Oil Point, Santa Barbara, California, USA - Sample 1 (SPAdes) (version 2) | ecosystem: Environmental > Aquatic > Marine > Oil seeps ... | reverse complement strand
AAAATATACGACGTCTGCCTAGAAATCCCCGATGAGTTAAGAAAAAAAGATATTGGGGCATTTTTTAAATCTATCCACAGCACTCTAAACCACATCTATTTCGGCGATGCTGCATGGCTTGAGAGATTGCGTGATAACAAATTTACACCTAGAAAGATAGGTGTAGATATGTTTAATGATTTTGAGAGCCTGAAAGCCGCGCAAGAGGAAATAGATCAAGAAATTTTGGATTGGGCACGATCACTCACACCTGAGATTTTGGATCGAACTTTTGACTATGTAAGCAATGTAGAAAATTTTAGCCGCAAATTACCGATATGGGTTTTAGCTGCACATATGTTTAATCACCAAACCCATCATAGGGGACAAGTTACTACATTGATAAAGCAACTAGGATATGAACCCGGAGTTACGGATGTTCCATGGCTGCCCTGTCTAGATAATTATGGCAGCTCCGAATAAACTCTTAACCAATTATTAATAATATCTTAACTTTACTAGAATAACTTAGTCTTTGATTTTAATTGCAGAACCAGCATCCATGGAGAATATCAATATGAAGAATAAATTAAGAGTGATCGCGATTAATAGTGTCCTATTAATATTGTTTGCAGCCTTAGGCAGTATTTCATATGCCCAGACCGAAGGGTTTAATGTAAAAACACCAATTGAAAAGATCTCCGACGCAGCAACAAAATTCCTGAAAAATATTATTGACGATGCAATGAAAGAACCTAAGAAATCCATCCCGATGGATATGGTATGCAGCGCTGAATGTTTTCTAGTAATACCAGAGATAGAAATAGTCCAAAGCCGAGGCGACTACGCAGGAACAGGTCTTTTGGCATGCCACGTACCAAACTCAGACACATTTACCGAACCGCTTTTCTTTAAAATCAACCAACTGAAAAGTTTCTATGAAGGCGGTGGAGGTTTAGTCATTTTAATAATGGACAAGGAAGGGATGGAGACAATATTAGCCGATGAGATCAATCTGACTAGTGACAACACATGCGCCGGTAAAATCGGAACTACAAACAACGAAAACAAAACCTCTTTTCTAGCTTACGCCAAGCTGAAAAATCAGCAGCTAGAAGGTTATGACTTGTCAGGAAGCCTTTTAGAATATTCAAGTAGGGATACTTTTAATGCTTATCAGGGAACGGTAGTTCCGATTGAAATTCTGATCTCACCTAAAGATGTCCCTCCAGTATTAAGAGACTTCGACTCAGTACTGGTAGAGTGGACTAAAAGCTGCAAATAGAGACCCAACTACTTACTCAAAGTAACATGTGCCGGATTCAGGGATTCCTCCGCCTGTGTCCTGCTCGGTTTCATATGAATACTGGCAGTAGCAAACACCTATTTCGCCGCAGTCATAAGAAGTGCTGCAGGATTTTCCCTTGTTGCAATCTACACAACCGGCAGGCGTTGCGCTGATATAAATAAATCCCCCTGCTACCATCAAACAAAAAACCAAGAGTAATAATAATTTTTTCATTCCAGAGCTACCTCCCAAATTAGGATATTAATAGAATACAGAATTACTGTCTAATATCATACCGCTTATAGTTTTATTCCATTATTTTTAAACAGCTTCCGAAATCAGTTGTCATAGTATCGTTAAAAGGAAAGTTGAAGGTTTGAGCATAAAGCGGCATTGCAACAAAAGCGGAACTTAATAAAATGGATACCAATAAAAGAGAAAAACGTTTCATATTTAAATCCTCCACCACCAGTGTTTAGTCTTTTGATATACCGAGCAAGTCTTTTCTCATTATTTCATGCTATAGATTTGATGTCAACGGTTGACTTATTCGAATTCTATTCAACTCCACCCTTGTCTAAAATTTATGAATGAAGTATGATAAATTACACAGAAGGCGGAGTGAAACATCTATGTTTCAAACTTCTTAGAAGATTATACAATGAGATTAGAGGAGAAAGGATATGGTTAAAGAGATGAGAATATATTTGAATAGAATGGCTATGTTTTTATTTACCATTTTTATAATTAGTGTCGTTATCGGCAATTTGAATATTACAAATCCGATATACAGTAGCGCTTTTGCCCAGAATACAAACCCGAACATCGATCCACAAGCGGCTGAGATTCTTCAAAACATGAGTTATTTTCTCGGAAGCAAAGATGAATATACATTTAAGGCAGAAGTAATGTTTGATCAACCGGTCAACTCAAACAGAATAATACAATATTCAGCTGAAGAAAAAGTTTATTTAAAAAAGAAAGGAAATATGACTATTGAATTTGTAAGCGACTTGGGAGGCTACAAACTCTGGTTTGAAAATGGCAAGGTAACGGTCCTCGAACTACCAACAAATCTTTTCTCAGAAGCGACAGTTCCTGTAACTATAGATCAGGCTTTAACTAAGTTAAAAGAACAATATAATTTTACGCCTGCGTTAAGTGATTTTCTTTTTATTAACACTTTTCGCGCTCTAACTGAAAAAGTAATTTCTGGAAGCTACTTTGGGACGAGCAGAGTTTTTGGTGTTAGGTGTGATCACCTAGCTTTTGTTCAGCAAGATATAGATTGGCAGCTTTGGGTTGAGACTGGTAAACGTCAAATCCCCAGAAAGGTGGTTATTACATATAAAGAACTTCCTGGACAACCACAGTTTATTGCAATTATGAGGGACTGGGTCTTGGATAAACCCATCACCAACTTTGCATTCAAAGCGGATATACCAAAATTAAGTCAAAGAACAGATATGTCTGAAATTTTGACCAAACCAAGAATTAACATGGGCAGTGTAAGATCTTCAACTAATAATTTTTAATAGATTGTTATAGTTTAAAATCTGTTTTTACTTTGATTTTCAGTATTTCAATAATTTTCTGAGAACTAATTCGGGTTGAATAAAAAGAGAAGTGCGCTGTAAAGGATACAGCGCACTTTTTATAGTCTACTTTAAGCTAAAACAACGTTTTGAGCTTGAGGGCCTTTCTCGCCGTCAACTACAGTGAACTCTACGCGCTGTCCCTCTTCTAGGGAACGGTAGCCCGTAGCATCAATCTCACTATAGTGAACAAATACATCTTTCTCATTTTCACGTTCAATGAAACCAAAGCCTTTTGTAGAATTGAACCACTTTACTGTGCCAATCTCACGTTCTGCCATGTTCGATTAACCTCCTTGATATATTGGGTTGTGCTAGTGGTTCAAATCTCTTTCAGATGGTTATCTTCGGTGAAACAAGAACTACTGCAAACTCTGATTGAAGATAGCATATGAGTCCGTTAGTGTCAACATGTAAAGATATTAAGGGTTTAATAGAAAACCAGAAAGATTCTGAGTTCTGTGCAGGTATTTAAATTTGGACACTACATATTCACTACTTAAAAAGGTAACCAAACTTACATTTGAGTTTTATGAAAAATTATTTAAAAAGTTTTATTTTGGAAGCTATTAAGGGAGTCTTAAATTATAGAAGTGCGCTGTAAAGGATACAGCGCACTATTATTGTCTACATTAAGCTAAAACAACTTGCTGCGCTTGAGGGCCTTTTTGGCCGTCAACAACAGTGAACTCTACGCGCTGTCCCTCTTCTAGGGAACGATAGCCCGTATCATCAATTTCACTATAGTGAACAAATACATCTTTCTCATTTTCACGCTCAATGAAACCAAAGCCTTTGGTAGAATTGAACCACTTTACAGTGCCAATCTCACGTTCTGCCATGTTCGATTAACCTCCTTATATATATTAGGTTGTGCTAGTGGTCCGGAATTACTTTCAGATGGTTATCTTCGGTGAAACAAGAACTACTGCAAACTCTGGATAAACTATAGCATATGATGTTAGATTTTACAACACATTAATTAATTTACACCTCGCGTTGGTTATTAACAACCTGAATAATGCCCAATATATTTAGAGGTTTGGGTATTTCTTTTTGCGCACGATAATAGGTTTTTCCTTTATTTACATGTCTACAAAGAACTCTAATGCGGCTTATTTGATTTGACAGCATTAGAAAGTGTTTCTTAGATCTAAAACAATGTATTATCAAATAATTGCATATACTTACAAAAGTATAGCTCGCCTTTTTCAATATATTTCAAGAATCTAGAATCCTTTCTCGTTGCAAATGCAACTAAATTAGCGGAAACAAAATACAGCGACCTAAGGTCACTCAAAACTGGAGGCAGTAAAATGAAGAAATTACTTTTAGCAGGAGCATTAGTAGTAGGACTTAGTATTCCAGGAGTATCGCAAGCTGAGGTAAACGCATTTGGAGTAAGTCTTCCAATACAAAAGTCTAAAGTTAGTAACAATATTAGTGGCGGCTATGTTGCATCAAGCGCAGCTGATTCGCTTACTGTTCAACAGCTCAACACTGAGAATGAAACCAAAGGCGGACATGTAGCTACTAGCGCAGGTGATTCTTTTGTAGTGCAAAAGCTGAGCCCTTCCTCTCCAAATTCATAGAGGTTTGAAGTTGCAGCGAATAGAAAAAGTATAGTAAAATTGTAGAACAAATTTAGATTACACAGTTTATGAGATCCTTTCGTATTAGAAAAAAAATGATTCTAATATGAAAGGATCTCATTATTGTTCCTTATAAATTTAACTATAAGGAAAACAAATCTATAGATGCCATCTATGGAGTCACACGGAAAAATGATTGTATGTTTAAGTTTAATCTAAATACTTTTTAATACCCCATATATCCTTTGCATATTCTGAAATGGTACGGTCACTTGAGAACTTTCCTATACGAGCAACATTCAGTATCGATTTCTTTGTCCACTCATCCTTATCAGTAAATTCAAGTTCAATTTTTTTCTGGGTTTCAGTATATGATTGGAAATCTGCAAGATGAAAATAAACATCCCCGTTAAGTACTAATGATTCATAAATCCAGTTAAATAATCCTGGCTCTTTGAGACAAAATACATCTGATTTGAAAGAATCCATCACCCTTCTTACATTGTTGCTATTCTCATATATTTTATAAGGATCATAGCTATTGGTTGTTATTAGCTGCTTTATTTCTTCTGATTTTAATCCGCAAATAAATATGTTTTCTGGTCCAACTTCTTCCATAATTTCTATGTTTGCTCCGTCTAGAGTTCCTATTGTAAGCGCGCCATTTAGAGCAAACTTCATATTGCTGGTTCCTGAGGCCTCCTTGCCGGCTGTAGAGATATGCTCGCTAACATCAGCTGCCGGGATTATCTTAGCAGCAAGTGATACTTTATAATCAGGCAAGAAAATAACTTTTATCTGATCATCGACCCTCTTATCATTATTTACAATTTGGGCAAGATTGTTAATAAGTTTAATAATATTCTTAGCAGCCCAGTAACCGGGTGCGGCTTTTCCCGCAAATACATATGTTTTGGGCGATTTTAGCGTCATTCCATCCTCAACTATGCTGTAGTATTGATGAATTATATGCATAATATTCAGAAGCTGCCGTTTATATTCGTGGATCCGTTTTATGTGAATATCAAAGAGAGAGTCCGGGTTAACATTTATATGAGTTACATCAAAAATATATTGAGAGAGACTTTGTTTATTCTTATTTCTTATTTGCTGAAAATTATGAACGAATTCATCATTCTCATAATGTTCTTCGAGAGAGCGGAGCTTGTAAAGATCCGTAATCCAGGCGTCGCCAATACTGCTGGAAATTAGTTCGGCTAATTCGGGATTAACATTTAATAACCATCTTCTCTGAGTAATTCCATTTGTTTTATTATTAAATTTTTCAGGCATCATCTCAAAGAAATCCGGCACCAGATCGGTTGTTATGAGTTTAGAATGAAGCGCTGCTACACCGTTTACGGAATGACTTCCAACTATGGATAAATAAGCCATTCTGACTTGTTTCGCATTACCCTCTTCAATTATAGACATTCTACTCATGCGGTCCATATCATTTGGCCATTTTGAGTTAACTTTCTTTAGAAAGCGCTCATTTATATCGTAAATAATTTGAAGATGCCGCGGCAGGATACGCTCGAATAGTGAAAGGGGCCATTTTTCCATGGCTTCTGGAAGCAAAGTGTGATTTGTATATCCGAACGTCGATTGAGTTATATTCCATGCTCGGTGCCAGGATAATCCGTTTTCATCAACCAATATCCTCATTAGCTCTACTATAGCCAGCGCGGGATGGGTGTCGTTAAGTTGTATAGCCACTTTTGAACCAAACTTGCTAAAGCTTTTATTCCTTTTTATATATCGTCTTACAATGTCCCGCACAGAGCAGGAGACCAAGAAATATTCCTGTATTACGCGAAGCTCCTTCCCTTGATCGACGGTATCAGATGGGTACAAGACCTTAGATACAACTTCAGAGGTTGTTTTTTGTTCTACAGCTTTTACATAATCTCCACTGTTGAAAATGTTCATGTCGAATTCATTAGATGCTCTGGCTGAGTATAATCTCAAATAATTAACCGTCTTTCCCCCATACCCAACTATCGGCATATCATAAGGAACACCGTATAAGAATTTCCAATCTTTCCAAAACGGCCGGTAGTTTCCATTGATGTCTTTTTCTATCTCTACTCTTCCATAAATAGGTACAATACAAACTTCATTACCCTTCTCAATAAGCCAGGGAGATTCTTCCCTTAGCCAATAATCAGGCTGCTCGACCTGATAGCCATCGACTATTTTTTGTTTGAATATGCCAAATTCATAATTTATACCGTAACCAAAACCAGGCATACCCAAAGTAGCAATAGAATCCAGAAAGCACGCTGCCAGCCTTCCAAGTCCTCCATTCCCAAGAGCGGCATCTGATTCAGTCTCAATAACATCAGAAAGGGGTATACCAATTTTTGCTAGCGCGTCTTGGCAAAGATCGTAAATACCCAAGTTGATTAAGTTATTGGATAGAGATTTACCTATAAGATATTCCAACGATAAGTAGTACATACTTTTAACATCATGACTCTGGTAGCGTTCCTCAGTCTTAAAAAAACTATCAATCATGATTTCTCTTACTGCTAGTCCAAGAGAATAAAAAATATCGGCCGGGGATGCACTGGAGACTTTTTTCCCCATAGAGTATTTCAAATGTTGAACAATTTTCTCGCTTAAAGATGTAGCATCATGAGCAAAATTAACATTAGTCTTAATCATCAAAATGTACTCCCATTAAGAATATAGATTATCCACAAAATACATTTGTTGGGAAATGTTGATTGATTGAATAAAGCATATAAATTAATTTTTTTTAATTTATAGTCCTGGGTCGCTTAGACTTTTAATATTACTGTGTATAATAGGAAGCACAATATCATATAATTAAAAGATTATAGCACTTATATGAAAACTCTAGCAAACGTAATTAATCATACAACTTTTCTAACCGATTTCGATATATATTTATTCAAACAAGGCAGCAATAACAATCTGTACAATAAGCTTGGCTCCCATCTATTAGAATTAAATGGAGTAAAAGGAACGCATTTTGCCGTATGGGCTCCTAATGCTCAATATGTTTCAGTTATAGGTGATTTTAACTCTTGGAATAAGGAGTCACACCCGCTTAATGTAAGATGGGATGAATCAGGAATCTGGGAGGGATTTATACCTAACCTAGAAGAAAACACCTTATACAAATACAATATCGTTTCTAAAGTCAATAACTACAAAGTGGAAAAAGGAGATCCATTTGCTTTTAAATGGGAAACTCCTCCAAAAACAGCATCAATAGTTAAGGATTTAGACTATGAGTGGAATGACGCTAAATGGGTCAAGAGTAGAGAAGAATATAATTCCTTAAACTCTCCAATGTCTATATATGAGTTGCATATAGGTTCTTGGAGGAGAATCCCTGAGCAGGGAAATAGATCTTTAAATTACAGAGAACTAGCTGTAGAGCTTGCTGAATATTTAAAGGAGACGGGGTTTACGCACGTGGAATTTATGCCGGTAATGGAGCACCCATTCTATGGGTCCTGGGGATATCAAACCACCGGGTATTTTGCGCCAACTAGCAGGTATGGCTCACCTCAAGATTTTATGTATCTAGTTGACCACTTACACCAAAATGAAATTGGAGTAATTCTTGACTGGGTTCCTTCCCATTTTCCTGGAGATGAATTTGGGCTTCATTTCTTTGATGGAACTCATCTCTACGAACACGAAGATAAACGAAAAGGGTATCACCCCGATTGGGATAGCTACATATTCAATTACGGTAGAAACGAAGTTAAATCTTTTTTGATTAGCAGCGCGCAATTTTGGCTTGATAAATATCATATTGATTCTTTAAGGGTAGATGCAGTCGCTTCTATGCTGTATCTGGATTATAGCAGAAAGGATGGGGAGTGGATTCCAAATGAACATGGCGGCAATGAGAATACCGAAGCAATAAACTTATTAAGAGAATTGAACAAATCCGCTTACATCAATTACCCTGGTATCCAGACTATAGCTGAGGAATCTACAGCATGGCCAATGGTGTCTAAACCTACAGATATCGGCGGGTTAGGATTTGGAATGAAATGGAATATGGGATGGATGAACGATACGCTCGAATACTTCAGCAATGATCCCATTCACAGGAAGTATCACCATAACATGCTTACATTCAGCATGATTTATGCTTTTAATGAAAATTTCGTATTATCTCTGTCTCATGACGAAGTTGTATATGGAAAAGGTTCATTGTTCAACAAGATGCCGGGAGATGGATGGCAAAAAGCGTCTAATCTTAGAGCGCTATATGGCTATATGTTTGGGCACCCTGGGAAAAAATTGCTCTTTATGGGTGGAGAATTTGGGCAATGGAGTGAATGGGATCACGAGAAAAGCTTAGATTGGCATGTTTTAGAAAACCCGCTAAATGACGGCATAAAAAAATGGGTCAGTGACCTTAATAAATTCTATAAAAATCAGCCTGCATTATACGAAATCGATTTTTCTGCTGAAGGATTTGAATGGAGAAATGTAGACGACAATGAAAGCAGCATGATAAGTTTTATTAGAAGATCTAAGCAAGATTCTGATATAATATTAGTCGCTTGCAACTTTACACCTGTTGTTAGAGACAATTACAGAATCTATGTGCCCAAGACAGGATATTGGAAAGAATGCTTAAACAGCGATGCTCTAATCTACGGAGGGAGTGGTGTTGGCAATGCCGGTGGAATAGAGACAACATGCGACACTAACAATAAAGGTCAAGATTATATTGACATATGTCTTCCACCTTTAGGTGTCCTCTTTTTAAAATATGAATCTTATGCGGCATAATTTTTGCAAATCTATTCAGTTAGGTATAAATACAAAGTTCCTAAAACAATATTGTGAAGGATAAGTTAAAACCCTTAAAAATAATGCAGGGGAAAAATGAACCCCTTGGCGTAAAATGGGACGGTAAAGGGGTAAATTTTGCTATCTACTCCAAATACGCCCAAATGGTAGAATTGTGCTTATTTTCCAGTGGTTACGAACAGAGAGAATATGCCAAGATTAAAATTAATGCTAAAACTGATGACATATGGCACTGCTACGTTCCCGGTATAGGACCGGGACAATTATATGGTTATAGGGTTTATGGACCCTACGATCCTAAGTCAGGAATGAGATTTAATCCCAACAAACTCCTGCTGGATCCTTACGCAAGAGCTATATCAGGTAAGATAAACCTAAACGATTTCCATTATGATTATATTATAGATAAAGCTGAATCTGAATTCTTGCTTGATCCTAGAGACAGCGCCCCATTCATGCCGAAAAGTGTTGTTGTAGATACCCGCTTTGATTGGGACAATGACACCAATCCTCAAATCCCATGGTCCGATACAATAATTTATGAGCTGCACGTTAAGGGATTTACTATAGAAAACCACAAGATACCTGAGTCAACAAGGGGAACCTATTCAGGTCTATGCTCACCTCAGTCTTTGGAATATATAAAATCATTAGGTATTACCGCAGTTGAACTATTGCCCGTTCATCACAGTGTTTCCGAAAGAAGACTTTTAGAACATGGTTTGACTAATTATTGGGGTTACAACACAATCGGTTTTTTCGCTCCGGATACAACTTATTCAAGTACCGGAATGTACGGTGAACAGTTAAACGAATTTAAAAATATGGTCAAGACATTTCACAGTGAAAACATTGAAGTGATACTCGATGTTGTATACAACCATACGGCGGAAAGTGGAATACGCGGCCCATCTCTTTCATTTCGAGGAATAGACAATCTTTCCTACTTCAGGCTTGAGAATAACGATTTAAGCCTTTATGAAAACTATACAGGTACGGGCAACACAATTAAGTCGACCGAACCTTGTGTAATCAAATTTATCATAGATAGTCTAAGATACTGGGTTGAGGAAATGCATATTGATGGGTTCAGATTTGATCTTGCTACAGTTCTTGGGAGGGGGGAACTTGATTTTCATAGATATCACCCGTTACTTGAATCTATATGCAGTGACCCTGTTCTGTCCGGAGTAAAATTGATAGCTGAGCCCTGGGATCTCGGATGGGGGGGCTATCAGGCAGGTAATTTCCCTGATCCGTTTTCAGAATGGAATGATAAATACCGCAATACCGTAAGGCGCTTCTGGAGAGGTGACTTTGGACAGGCCGCTGATATGGCATATAGTTTAAGCGGATCGAGCAATTTATACGAGCTTCGTTCAAAAGGCTCTCATAGCAGCATTAATTATGTAACGTCTCACGACGGATTTACTCTCGAAGATCTTGCGTCATTTGGGAATAAACACAACATGGCCAATCTGGAGAATAATAAGGACGGTACCGATGGAAATTTCAGCTACAATTTTGGGCACGAGGGACCAACAAACGACAAAGAAATATTGGAACATCGAAAAAGACAAAAACGCAACTTTCTGGCCACATTATTTCTCTCGCAAGGGATTCCGATGCTGCTTGCGGGAGACGAATCGGGCAGAACCCAAAAAGGGAACAACAATGCGTACTGCCAAGATAACAATATTTCATGGATAAATTGGGATTGGAGCAAATCAAACAAAGAATTGTTCGAATTTACCAAGCACCTTATTCAAATCAGATCAAGATATTCAATTTTAACAGAAGGGAAATTTTTTCACGGTCACTTTATAAACGGCTTTAATTATAAAGACCTTACCTGGTATATGTCTAACGGGAATGAATTTGATCATGAGAACTGGCAAATCCCTGAGCTGCACGCATTTGCTTTAGTCCTAGCTCACGAGAAAACTACCAACACTCATGAGGATAAGATGGCGATCTTGGAAAACACATTAATGATATTACTAAACGCCTCTACAGTAACAATAGAATTTACAATTCCTGAAAGCAATATTTCCACAGTATGGGAGGTTCTAATAGATACTTCATCAAATACAGTGAATAATGAGCGGGTATTGTTCTCATCGGGCGCTAAATATAAAATGATTGATAAATCTTTAGTATTATTGAAACCTGTAAAACCAGATTCTCACAAATACTAAATGGCAATTAAAATGAATGAAAGAGCAAGCGGTATACTACTGCATATCACTTCCCTGCCTTCACAGTTCGGTATTGGAGATTTTGGACCTACTTCGTATAAATTTGTCGATTTCCTCAGAGAATCCAAACAAAAATACTGGCAAATACTGCCTCTAAATCCAACAGAACTCATTTATGGGAATTCTCCTTATAGCTGCCCTTCGGCTTTTGCTGGAAACCCGCTACTCATCAGCCCTGAAATAATGATAGAAAGCGGTTACTTATCTAAAGATGATTGCCTTGATTTACCCCAATTCCCTAAAGACAGGGTTGATTATGAATTAGCCTCATTATATAAAATGGACTTACTTAAAACTGCATTTGAATCTAATAAGAAGGATATTATTCAAGATAAGGATTTTAATAAATTTTGTATAGATAATGAATACTGGCTTGAGGACTATTGTTTATATTCCACTATTAATGATAAATCAACTTTTGATACATGGAGGGACTTTCCAGATGATTTAAGAGATAGGAAACCTGAATCTCTTATAGAATGGCGCAATAAAGAGGGATATTTTATAATGTACAATAAATTTCTCCAATATATTTTCTTTGAGCAATGGGCTTCTTTAAAAAAATATGCAAACAACAGTGGTATTACAATAATAGGAGACCTCCCCTATTACATTAATTATGACAGCTCCGATGCATGGGCAAATCAGGGGATATTTAAACTGGATGACAATAAAAACATGGAATTCATTGCAGGAGTGCCGCCCGATTATTTCAGTGAGACCGGGCAGCTATGGGGTAATCCAGTATACAATTGGGATAGGCTGAAAGAAACAGAATATTTATGGTGGATACAAAGAATCGGGCATAACTTATCAATGTTTGACAAACTCAGACTTGATCACTTCAGAGGCTTTGTTTCTTATTGGGAAGTAGAAGCAAGAGAAACCACAGCGCTGAACGGTCAATGGATAGATTTAGATGCAGAAAGCTTTCTTGATACTTTATTCTCCAACTTTGAAAAATCCAAATTCATTGCTGAGGATCTGGGTATAATAACTGAAGACGTAAAAAACATTATTAAACACTACAAACTCCCCGGGATGAAGATATTGTTATTTGCTTTTGGGGATGATTTCCCACATGGCGATTATTTACCCTCAAACATTGACAACAACTGTGTAGTCTATACCGGCACGCATGATAACAACACTGTTTTAGGATGGTGGAATGAAGAAGCTGGAGATATAGAAAAGAATAGAGTTAGCGAATATTTAGGGAAAGAAATGAACGAAGATAATATAAACTGGGAATTTATAGAACTTGCTATCGCATCAAGTGCTGATACCGTGATTATTCCTATGCAGGATATCCTAGGCTTAGGAGCTTCAGCAAGAATGAATACACCTTCGACTACCATTGGAAACTGGGCATGGAAATTGGAATCTATAGACTATTTATCGAAATTTATTGAAAAGCTTAAAGTACTCAGTAAATATTATGAGAGGGGTTGATTTGGATTAACAGCATCTCTTAAACCTACTCACAGAAAAGCTGCTTCTTTTCATGAGTATTTGAGATCATTCATAGGGGAAATCGAATGAACGTGCTTTTTGTAGCTTCAGAAATGGAGCCCTTTGCAAAAACTGGCGGCCTGGCGGACGTTATCGGAGTTTTACCAAAGCGATTAAGCGACTTAGGACTCGATGTCAGAGTGGTAATACCGCTTTACAAAGAAGCTGAAAGAAATCTTAGACGCCTGGGTTTTAAAGTCCAAACTATTAGGAACAAAGAAGTCATAGTGCCTATTGATTGGATTGTCCGCAAAGCAAAAATTAAACAGACTATTATCGATGGCGTCACGGTATATTTCTTGAGTAACGATGAGCTCTATAACCGTGATTATATCTACGGCACGCCTGTAGGAGATTATTCAGATAATGATATCAGGTTTGGTTTTTTATCACTTGGAGCCCTTGAAATCGCCAAAGCTGTAAACTTTCAACCTGACATTATTCATTGTAATGACTGGCAAACTGCCCTTGTTCCTATATCCTTAAAGTGGAAAAAACACTATCATGATGACCCGTTTTTCATAAATTCAAAAGTCGTATATACAATTCACAATATAGCTTATCAAGGATTATACCAACAAGGGCTAATAGAGAAATTTGGTCTGCCTTCCTTTATTTACAATATGAACGCTCTAGAATTTTATGGAAAAGTAAACCTGATGAAGGGCGGAATCATTTCGTCTGATTTAGTGACGACTGTAAGCCCTAGGTATACGGAAGAAATTAAAACACCTGAATATGGTTACTGGCTAGATGGCGTATTAAGATCTATCTCAAACCAAAACAAATTGGTAGGGATAATGAACGGGCTTGATTATGACGTTTGGGATCCCGAGAAAGATGACTCTATATGCATGAAATATGGTCCTGAGAATTTAGACGGAAAAATAATGAACAAGATGAAGTTAAGAAAACGTCTTGGATTTAAATCTAAAGAGAACAAACCACTAATAGGTATTATTTCCAGACTTGCTGACCAAAAAGGTATTGATTTAGTTGTTGATTTTCTAGATCAAATATTAGATCTGGATGTTGAGCTGGTTGTTCTTGGTACTGGGGATAAAAACTATGAGAATATTTTAACAGAGAATATGAATCAGTATGGCGATAAATTTTCTGCAATAATTGGATACAACGACAAGAAAGCAAGAGCTATATATGCAGGAAGCGATATGTTTTTGATGCCCTCGCGATTCGAACCTTGTGGGCTTGGTCAATTAATGGCACTCAAATACGGCACTGTTCCCATAGTAAGAGGTACAGGTGGGCTTTTAGATTCAATAATTGATTACAAACGTAATGCTGATTTGGGAAATGGATTTGTATTCCATGAATTTGATGGGGAAGAAATGATAAAAGCAATTGAGAATGCCATCTCTGTTTACAACAAACCGGCTGAATGGACTCAACTTGTAAGAAAAGCGATGGCTGAGAACTTTTCCTGGAGAAAGGCAAGCGAAATTTATAACAATCATTACCAGAGATTACATGGCAACCAGCTTGTCTGAATTATTTTTCTGAATATAATTATAAATTCTAATACTAATCCTATTCAAATAGATAAAAACAAATTTGAAGTTCCTAACACTAACGCAAACATTACGTTCTTAAGCAATAATTAATATTTCTATGTATTTTTCCGTGATTTCGCAATTTGAAAATATAATTTTAAGAATTGAGGATGAAGTGACAAAAGAAGAGAAAAGACTAAAGGAAGACCGGGAGAAAAAAACTTACTGGAGGAGATGGGGACCTTATCTAAGCGAGAGACAATGGGGAACAGTTCGAGAGGACTATAGTTCTTACGGGACGGCGTGGGAATATTTAAGCCATGAAGACTCCCGCTCGAGAGCTTATAGATGGGGGGAAGACGGAATCGCTGGCATATCCGACAACCATCAGAGATTATGCTTCGCCGTATCTCTTTGGAACGGACGAGATCCCATTATTAAAGAAAGACTTTTCGGTTTGACCGGGAATGAAGGCAATCACGGTGAAGACGTAAAAGAATATTACTACTATCTGGACAACACCCCCTCTCATTCCTACATGAAATACCTTTATAAATACTTGCAGGGAGAGTTCCCCTATGCAAAACTTGAAGAGGAAAACAGGCAAAGAGGACGTCTCGAGCCTGAATATGAATTAATAGATACAGGGGTATTTGAAGACGATCGGTATTATGATGTCTTTGTAGAATACGCGAAGAAGTCTCCGGAAGACTTGCTAATACGAATAAATATCGCCAACAGAGGGCCTGATGAATGTCAGTTGTATATTCTTCCCGTGCTGTGGTTCAAAAATGATTGGTCATGGTTTGCAAATAAGACCAAACCCACGATCAAACTCGCCAAAGAAAAAGATAACATTTTCGTAATTCAGACAAGACACCCTGAACTTGAAGATATGCGGTTTTACGGTGAGTCCCCGAGAGAGCTGCTGTTTACGGAAAATGAAACAAACATGAAAAAGCTCTTCGGTACGGAAAACGCTTCTCCCTATGTAAAAGACGGTATTAACGATTACATTGTAAAAGGACTTAAAGACAGAGTTAATCCCGAGCGGACGGGCACTAAATTCTCCCCATGCTATCTGATGCATTTTAATCCCGGAGAATCCCGCGAACTTAAATTCAGACTGAGCAAATCAAAAAATCTAAAGACGCCCTTCGGCAAGCAGTTTGATGAAACATTCCTAAGAAGAAAAGACGACGCTGATGAGTTCTATGAGAAGATATGCCCTTTCCCTATTGAAGAAGATGTTAGAAATATCCAGAGACAATCCTTTTCAGGAATGTTATGGGCGAAGCAGTTCTATAATTACGTGGTTGAAGACTGGCTTGAAGGAGACCCCGCATTTCCCCCTCCACCCGAAGAAAGAAAAAACGGTCGAAACCACAATTGGACACACCTTTACGCTGACGACGTACTTTCTATGCCGGATAAATGGGAATATCCATGGTTTGCAGCATGGGATACCGCTTTTCACACAATTCCTCTCTCGATGGTCGACCCTGATTTCGCAAAGAGGCAATTAACACGGCTTACCAGAGAATGGTACATGCACCCAAATGGACAAATACCGGCATATGAGTGGGCGTTCGGAGACGTCAATCCTCCGGTTCATGCCTGGGGCGCTTGGCGTGTATATAAGATAGAAAATAAGATTTATGGTAAAAAAGACAAACTGTTTTTAGAAAGCGTATTTCAAAAACTTCTTCTTAATTTCACTTGGTGGGTAAACAGAAAAGATACCAAGGGCAATAATATCTTTCAGGGAGGCTTTCTTGGTCTTGATAACATCGGAGTCTTTGACAGAAGCGCCGTACTGCCTTTGGGAGGATATATGGAGCAGGCAGACGGTACAAGCTGGATGGGAATGTATGCCCTTAATATGCTCACAATAGCTCTTGAGCTTGCGAAAGATAATAAAAGTTATGAAGATATTGCTAGCAAGTTCTTCGAGCATTTTCTGTATATATCAGATGCTATTAACAGCTTTGGAAAAAGCGGCACCGGACTTTGGGACGAGACCGACGGCTTTTACTACGACATGCTTAATCTCCCCGACGGAAAGCAGATACCGCTTAAAATCCGTTCCATGGTAGGTTTGATACCTCTGTTCGCCGTCATGACAATTGACCAGGAAGTAATCGATTCACTCCCTGGTTTTAAAAGAAGAATGGAATGGTTTACAAATAACCGTCATGATCTTGTTACCCAATGCGCCATAGGAAAGGGG
>Ga0209633_10002739_pt1 | contig 16779 bp, 12 predicted proteins | sample Cruoilmetagenom1_FD_187290 | JGI IMG/M metagenome (GOLD analysis project Ga0209633, IMG submission 187290) | Oil polluted marine microbial communities from Coal Oil Point, Santa Barbara, California, USA - Sample 1 (SPAdes) (version 2) | ecosystem: Environmental > Aquatic > Marine > Oil seeps ... | reverse complement strand
TCGCCTTGAAATGGCGGGGATCGAGCGCCAGCACCTGCCGCAGGTCTTTGAGGGAGCGGCCGTAATCCTCCTTCAGGAAAAACAAGGTGGCCCGCTGATTCCAACCCTCGGAGTAATCCGGGGCAATCGACGTCACTGAGTCCAGAATTTCGATCGCCTGGTCGTAATTGTTGTCCTGCACCAGGGTAAGCGCGCGGGACATCAAAACGTCCACGGTGTCGCTTCCCGATTTGAGCCACAGCTCCTCAATGGTGCGGGCGATGGCCGTGGCGCTCTCGGCGTCTTGGGCTTGGCCGAGCCGGTCATAGAGATCCGCGAGGATTTTTGCTCGCTCCGCCTCCGATGGCGGTTCCGACTCGCCCTGCTCCAGCCGGTCGGAGCGGGGCATTTCTTGTTCAGCGGCAACTGCAGTGTGGTTCGACGCGAGCGCGATCAGAGCCCCTGCGGCGATCAGGAGCCGCATAGGTCGTAGACTTGCCTGAGCAATGGCGGTCATGGAGCGGCTCGGAAGTGAGCCTATCCTTGGCGCGCTTTGAAGCGGCGATTGGTCTTGTTGATCACATAGAGCCGGCCGCGGCGGCGCACGACACGGTTTGCCCGGTGCCGTCTGCGCAGGGAACGAAGCGAGTTTCTGACTTTCATCGTAGGCGCCTTCCGGCCGGATAGTGTTTGGCGGGGGTAATCTGCCGCCCCCGGTCCGGGGCGGAAAATAAGTGCGGGAGCCGAGCCTTGTCAATGCAGCGGACCATAAGACTGCCGCAAATTCATAAAAAAGCACGGTGGCAATGCCTTGCCCCTTCGGGGACCAGCCCTAGCTTTTCTTTTCCTTCTTGATCACCTTGTAGGAGCTATCGAGATCGTAATCCCATTGGGCGCCATCCGAGCAAGTGGTCTTGTCGACCTCAAACTTATCGTCATCGGTGTCGAATTCTATTTTTCCGCCCACACATCCTTCGGCTGCCAGGACGTGCTGGATTGCCGACTTTTCCTCTGGTGATGCGGGGCGGTCGGCGAGCGCCGAGCCCGCTGCAAGAGCGAAAGCAATGGCCAAAAGAATTCGTATCATTATGTGCTCCTCCTACTGGACGAACGCGACCGGTCGCATCGTCGTGGGCCAAGCACCTGCACAGCGGGCTATGGTTCACGGCGGGCGAAAAAGGTCAAGCGAGATATGGCCTCGCCGCCCGCCATTTTTAGGCCCGCTAGGCGGGCGCTTGCTGCGGGAGTAGATTGGCGCCATGGATCTCGACGTTGTGATTGTCGGCGCAGGCCCTGCCGGAACCGCGGCGGCCTACCTGCTTGCGGCCGGTGGCGCCCGCGTCTTGCTGCTCGACAGACACAGCTTCCCCCGGCTGAAGCCATGCGCGGGTGGCCTCACCATCAAGGCGCTCAATTTGCTTCCCTATTCGATCGCGCCGGTGCTGCAACGCTCAACCACCGGCATGACGATAGGGCTGCGCTCGCCGAAGGGTGATTTGATCGACTATCTGACCAAAGGCGAGCACATCTGCACGTTCGCGGTGCGCAGCGAGTTCGATGCCTTCAATTTTCAGCAGGCGATGGCGCGGGGCGCCGAATTCGACACGGTCAAGTCGATATCGTCCATCGAGGAAACCAAGCGCGGCGTCGCAATCGAAGCCGATGGCCGGAAGATCGAGGCTCGCTATCTGATCGGAGCCGATGGCGCCAATAGCGTGGTACGCCGCCTTGCCGGGCCGCAATCCTTCTTCTCGCGCGGCTTCGCGCTGGAGGGCCTGGTGCCGTACGCGTCGATCGGCGCAGAGCCAAAAGCCGAGCTGTTCTTCGGCGTGGTCGAAAACGGTTATGGCTGGCTGTTCCCCAAAGGCGACCACGTTAATGTCGGCCTCTACACCAAGGATGATCGCGTCACCTTGAGCAAATCCGCGCTCCGGACCTACGCCCGAGAACGGCTTGGAACAGGCGAAGTCGATCACATTGTGGGCTATCCGCTGGGCTTTGGCGGCGATGGCTACCGCCCAAACTCGAACCGGATCATGCTGGTGGGGGACGCGGCGGGTATGGCAGAGCCCTTGATCGGCGAGGGCCTGCATAACGCAATAGGGACGGGCCAGGCCGCCGCGCACTCAATCCTTGCGCGTGAGTCGAGCGAGGCCTCAGACCAATCACCGGCAAAAGATTTTCACTCGCGCATCGAGCCCGTCGCTAGGGACGTGCGGCGCTGCCGGCGGCTCGCCCGCATATTCTATGCCAATCTTGCCGGACTAGGCGGCGCGGGCTTGCGCTTTCCCGTCACCAGGGCCGCCCTGCTGAATGGCTTCGCGGCGGGGCAGACCATGCACCAAATCACCAACAGGTTTCTGTGGTCGGCGCTCTATCCACCCTCGACCCCTCCATCGCTCGCCGAATTTCTGGAAAGCGATCAGCGTCTCGCTGCGTGATCACGCTCGCGTCCGGTCACATCCCTAGTGGCCGGTATCCAGCTTTCTTTCCAGATGCTGGCTATAGCGCGAGAGGGCAAAGCAGACGACGAAGAAGACCAGGGCGACGAAGACGTAGCCTTCGACAAAGTTGCCTAGCCATTGGGGATCGGAGGCGGCGGCCTGGACCATGCCAAGCAGCTCGAAAATGCCAATCAGCAGCAGCAACGTGGTGTCCTTCACCAGTGAGATGATGGTGTTCACGATGCCGGGGATCGAATATTTCAGCGCCTGGGGCAGGATCACCAGGCCCATGGAGCGCCAATAACTAAGGCCGATTGCCTCTGCCGCCTCATACTGGCCGCGGGGAACCGCTTGAAGGCCGCCGCGCACGGCTTCGGCCATATAGGCCGACCAGAACAGCGCGATGCCGATGATGGCGCGCAGCACCTTGGCGAAGTTCACGCCCTCGGGCAGGAACAGCGGCAACATCACGGACGCCATAAAGAGAATGGTGATCAGCGGGACGGCGCGGATGAATTCGATATAGGCAGTGCAAAGCCCGCTGATGACGGGAAGCTCCGAGCGCCGCCCAAGCGCCAGCAGAATCCCGAATCCGAGCGCTATGACGATTCCCACCACCGCGACGACGATCGTGAGCGAAACGCCGCCCCACTTTGCCGACTCCACATGGGTGAGGCCGAAATAGCCACCGTCGAGCAGCAGATAGGCGATCACCGGAAACACGACCAACGTGAAGGCGGCGACCCAGGCCTTGGCAGGTGCCCGTGGCAGCAACAGCCATAGTCCCAGTCCCGCCAGGATCAAGCCCGTCAGATTGACCCGCCAATGTTCGGCCTCCGGGTAGAAGCCGTAGATGAACTGGTTGATACGGACCTTCAGGAAAACCCAGCAAGCGCCATCGGATTTGCAGTCCGCCCGGGTCTCGCCAGACCAGGTGGCGTCGAAGACAGCCCAATTGAGCAACGGGGGCAGCAAGGTGACGACCAGGTAGCCGGCGAATAGCGTCAGGGCGATATCGAGCGGCGAGCCCAATAGATTGTCGCGCACCCAAGCGATCGGCCCCGCCTGGCGTAGGGGCGGCGGCAAATCGGGATGGCTGCCCGGCGCGTAGGAGTCGTGCCGCCCTGCGGCCGCCCGCCCGTCGATACTGTCAGCCACGGCCATGGTCAGCGCTCCGGGATCCGCACGGCGCGGTTATAGAGGTTCATCACGGAAGCGATCCCGAGACAAATCGTGGCATAAACCGCCATGGTCAGCCCCAGCACTTCACCCGCCTGTCCGGTCTGGTTGAGCATGGTGCCCGAAACGTTCATCAACTCCGGATAGCCGATCGCGGCGCCGAGCGACGAGTTTTTGGTAAGGCTCAAATACTGATTGGTAACGGGCGGCACGATCACCCGCATGGCCTGGGGTATCACCACTAGGCGCAGAGTCTGCGTGCGGGTCAGGCCGATCGAGCGTGCGGCATCCCTTTGTCCCCTATCGACCGATTGGATGCCGCCCCGGACCGCTTCGGCGATAAAGGCGCCGGTATACATGGAGAGCGCAAACCAAAGCGCGACAAGCTCGGGCACCACCGCCAGCCCGCCTACGAACCGGAAGCCTTTGAGTTCCGGCATGCTCCACTCCATCGGCGCGCCGGTAGCCCACCAGGTGACAAGGGCTGGAACCGCCAGCAGGCCGAGCGTGGCCCAACCGAGCGGAAACTCCTTGCCCGTCAACTCGCGCCGGCGTTTGGCCCAGCGCCGCATGGCGATGACCGCCAGAATACTCAGGCCCAACACAATGGGCGTCGCCCAGAAATAAGTCTCGGGAATCGGCGCTGGCACATAGAGCCCGCGATTGCTCAAGAACACGCTTCCCATGATATCTACCGCGTTGCGGGGCTGTGGCAGCGCGCCCAGAACTGCGAAGTACCAGAAGAAGATCTGCAGCAGGACGGGGACGTTGCGCAGCCCCTCCACATAGATCGCGGCGATAGTCCGGATCAGCCAGTTGGACGAAAGCCGTGCCACGCCCATCACAAAGCCGATAATGGTCGCGGCCACGATGCCCATGGCAGCGACCAGCAGCGTGTTCAGCAGCCCGACTTCGAAGGCGCGCAGATAGGTGGATTGCGGCGAATAGGCGATCAGGCTCATCGGCACGCCGAAGCCCGCCCGTTCCTCGAGAAAGCCGTAGCCCGAGGCGATGTTCAGCCGCGCCAGATTGTCGAGCGTGTTGTTGACGATCCAGATCACGAAGGCCGCGGTCAGGACGATCATCAGGCCCTGGATGAAGACCGCGCGCTTGGCGGGATCGTACCAGGGCGCCGTCTTAGACGTCGTGGCTAGGCTTTGGTCGGCTGCAGCCATGGGGGAGACTATGAGTCAATGCCGGAAATCACGCAAATGCCCGGGCGCCAATCGCGCCTATCGCATCGGCGGGGCATATTGCAGCCCATTCCTGCTCCACAGGGCATTTTCGCCCCGTGGTAGCCCGAGCGGGGTGTCGGGACCCAAATTACGGTCATAGATTTCGCCGTAGTTTCCGACCTGCTTGACGATCTGATAGCCAAAATCGTCCGCCAGCCCGAGCTTTTCGCCGAGCGCGCCTTCGACCCCCAGCAACCGCAGGACGTTGGGGTTCTTCGATGATTCCTTCATCAAGTCGGCATTTTGCGACGTGATGCCGAGTTCCTCGGCATTCAGCAGCGTGAAATAAGTCCACTTGGCGACGTCAAACCACTGATCGTCGCCTTGGCGCACCACTGGGCCTAGCGGCTCCTTGGAGAGCACGTCCGGCAAGATGATGTGCTCATCGGGATCAGCCAGCTTGGTTCGCTGGGCGGCCAACTGCGATTTGTCGGCCGTGTAGGCGTCGCACCGTCCCTTGGCGTAGGCGGCCACGACTTCGTTCATGTTCTCGTAGGTCACCGGCGTGAAGGAGAGGCCGTTGGTGCGGAAATAGTCGGCCAGATTAAGCTCGCTGGTGGTGCCCTGATTTACGCAGATCGTGGCGCCGTCCAATTCCTTGGCGGCCTCCACGCCCACCGACTTTTTCACCATGATCCCCTGACCGTCGTAATAGAGGGTGCCGGCGAAATTGATGCCCTGACCCACGTCGCGGCTAAAGGTCCAGGTGGTGTTTCGCGATAACACGTCGATCTCGCCCGATTGCAGGGCGGTGAAGCGCTCTTTCGCCGAGAGCGGGGTAAATTTGACCTTCGTGGCGTCGCCAAACACTGCCGCCGCGAGAGCACGGCAATAGTCCACGTCGAGGCCTGAGAAATTGCCCTTGTCGTCTGGGGTCGAAAAGCCCGGCAAAATGCCGCTGATGCCGCATTGAATGAAGCCCTTGGCCTTGAGCCTGTCGAGCTCGGTGGCATCGGCACGGCCGAACATCAATACTGCGATCGTCAATAAAAATACGCCGGCCGTCATGCGCCAATTCATTCGGGCATCCTTCGCGTTCTCTGGCTCAGCCAATCCGGCGGCAATCTCCAAGAGAACATCAATGCTGTCAATTGCTTGACATCATGAAGTGATTTCACGAGATGTTTAGGCTTTCCCGCTTGCAAGATTAACTTGGAACCGGCCAATCTTTTCTCACGAATCGGCACGCTCGACGCTTCCCGAGCGCTGGAATTGCAATGCGCATCGATCTGCATAGCGACACCAAGACCAAACCGAGCCGCGGCATGCGGGAGGCTATGGTCGAGGCGGAGGTCGGCGACGAACAACTGTTCGAGGATCCCACCGTCAATGCGCTGTGCGACCGGGTTGCCCAGATTCTAGGTAAGGAAGCCGCGATATTCTTGCCCTCCGGCACCATGTGCAATCAGATTGCCGCAGCGGTGCACTGCCGTCCAGGCGACGAAATCATCGCCGACCGCACCGCGCATATCCTGGTCGTCGAGGGGGCGGGCGCGGCAACGACCGCCAGGGCCGCCGGAAATATGCTGGACGGCCCACGGGGCATCTTTACGCCCGGGCAGCTGGAGGCCGCGATTCGGCCCATCGACCGCTATTCGCCGCGCAGCCGCCTGGTCTCGATCGAGCAAACGTCCAATTTCGGCGGCGGTTCGATATGGCCGCTGGAGACGATCGGATCCATCGTCGAGATCGCCAGAGCCCATGAACTGATCTTGCATATGGATGGCGCGAGGCTGTTAAATGCAACCGTGGCGAGTGGCGTTGAGGCCGACGCTTATTGTCAAGGCTTCGACTCCGCCTGGATCGATTTCAGCAAGGGGCTTGGCTGTCCGGTGGGTGCCGCTATGGCGGGCTCGCGGGCCTTTATCGACGAAGCCTGGCGTTGGAAACAACGCTTGGGCGGGGCCATGCGGCAGGCAGGAATATTGGCCGCTGCGGCGCTTTATGCGCTGGACAACAATGTGGCCCGTTTGGCCGACGATCATGCAAATGCCAAGTTTCTGGCCGAGCGTCTCGATCAGGTTCCAGGATTGGCCGTCGAAGTGGATGCCGTCGAAACCAACATCGTGATGATAGACGTGACGCAAACCGGGCAATCCGCGAAGCAGGTCAGCAAAGCCTTGTTCGCAAGGGGTGTGCGAATGGGCGCGATCGGCGCCGATACGCTGCGGGCGGTCACCCATCTCGATGTCGATCGCGGCGCGGTCGAGGAAGCGGCTGAAATATTTGCCGACTTGGTTGCGGAAGAGATCGCGGCCTAGGGCGGGACAGAGCACGCATGACGGCAGGATTCGGCCTCGAAAAACTGGGACTGTGGACGCTCAGATTCCCGCGCACCACGATTCTCATCATCCTGCTAATTACGCCGCTGATGATTTTCAGCGCCAGCCGATTGGGCTTTTCCAGCGACATTCGCGAGATTTTCCGTTCGGGCTCGCCGGACTTCAATGTGCTGGAGAAGGTCGCGGATCAATATCCCGGCTCGGGCCGTGATATTCTTATGGTGTTTCAAGGCCCTAAACTCTTCACCGCCGAGACTTTGGACCGTTTGCGCGAGCTGCAGCTCCAGCTCGGCCTGATCGACGACATCCAATATGTGCTTTCGATGTTTTCGGCCCGCAGCCCGCCCAAGGGCGACGAGACGCCGAAACCATTGTTTCCCTTCGATCTCCAAGACCTCTCCCCGGACCAAGTCGACGCCCTGAAAAAGGCGGTGCAATCGCACCCGCTGGTCAAGAACAAGCTGGTCTCCGAGGACGGCGAGTTGGCGCTCTTCGCAATCGCGCTGAAAGACCAGGATCGCGATGTCGACGCGTTGCGCGAGTTGATCGGTGAAATCCGCTCCCTCGCCAATGAAGAACTCGAGGGGCAAAACGTCGACATTGCCTTCACGGGGCTCGCGGTGATGCGAGTGGAGATCATCGCGGCACTCAGCCGCGACCAACGGGTGTTCGGCCTGATCGGCATGACGATCGGGCTGGCATTTTGTTGGCTCTACTTCCGCAAATTCTTCTATGTCGTGATCGCGGGCACGCCGGCCGCCGTCGCCCTGATCTGGCTATTGGGCAGCATGCAGCTATTGGGGCAGGAGGTGAATGTTCTCACCAATGTGGTCCCGGTGATCGTCATGGTGATCGTGTTTGCGAACGCCCTGCATCTGCTGTTCGGAATCCGCCGGAATTTGGAATCCGGCTCCGAGATCGGGGATGCGATCGCAGACGCGGTTCGAACCGTCGGGCCCGCCACCGTTCTAACCTCCGCCACCACAACCATAGCGCTGCTCTCGCTCACGCTTGTGCGTCATCCCTTTATCACCGGATTTGGCTTTATCGCGGCGCTGGGGACCGCGATCGCCTATGTCGCCATCATGGTGACCGTGCCGCCGATGGCCTTCTATATGCTGAAGAAGCCGAAACAAACCGGCCAAGCGGCCCGCGGACGCGACCCCATCGGGCACGCCATCTCTGGCATTGCAAATGGGGCCGCGCTGCTGGTGCGCGCCTATCCCCAGGCCATCGCGCTCCTTGGCCTGGTTTTGACGCTTGGCGCCGGCACCCTCTATGCCCTCAATGACACCCGCTACCGATACATGGATAATTTGCCGACCGACAACCCGTCCTACCGGGCCATCCAATCGATCGATAAGAAACTCGCAGGCCCAAACACGCTGGATCTGCTAGTGCAGTGGCCCGATGGCACCGAGATCGCGACGCCAGAGACCCTCAAAGTCGTGCGCGATGCCCACCAGGTGCTGGCGAGCGAGCCCCAGCTCAAGCAGATCAATGCGTTGGACGGTGTGGCGACCTGGTATGCGGGCGGCGGCGATAAGGGCGAAGCGGACTTCTTCCGCTTTGTCGAGAAAGCCAAGTCGCCGACGGTTTCGCGGGTGTTCGCGCCGGAATCCAGCTCGTCCCTGCTCACGGCAAATTTCGCCGACATCGATGCCGCCGACTTGATTCCGGTGCTGAACCGGCTGGAGACGAAGCTCGACGTCCTGCGCAAGCGCTACGGCAATGTGGATTTCTCGCTCACCGGCATCGTTCCCGTCTCGGCGATGGCCAGCACCGAGATGATCGGCCGGCTCAACCAAAGTCTTCTGATCGCGATTGCCGTGATCATCGGTCTGATCGGCGTCGCATTTCGCTCGCTGACCGCCGGGCTTGTCAGCATCCTGCCCAACCTGCTGCCCATCGCGATTGCGGGAGCCGGTCTCTACATCACGGGCGTGGGGCTGCAATTCACGACCGTTGTTGCCTTTACCATTGGCTTCGGCATGGCGGTCGACAACACCATCCATGTACTGAACCGTTACCGGCTCGAGCGCGGCTCGGGACTGGAGCCCGCGGACGCCATCGACAAAAGCATAACCGTGATTGGCCCGGTTCTGATCGTCAGCACAATCGTGCTGGTGGCTGGCGTGGGCGCGACGGCCTTCAGCGAACTGCCGGTGGTCCAGCTATACGGCCGGGTATCGGCAACCGTCTTGACCGTGGCGCTGATCGGCGCGTTGCTGTTTCTGCCCGCCATTCTGCGTGTGGTCGAGGACTGGCGGCCGTCTAAATTCGCGGTGCCGAGAACCGGTTGAATGGGCGGCGGACTTGGCAACGCAAAGGATCGGCCCCACGAACACCCATGATCGGATTTGTTTCGGGGAGCGCGCGCTGCTAGGTTTTGGGCGGAACCGGGATCGCCACGTCAAAGATTTTGAACCAAAGGTCGCCCGGTTCGCGTAATCGGACCACGGTCGCAAGTTTCGAGTGTCGTGCAGGATGATGAGATTAGTCGCCTTTCTAATTCTGGTTTTGGCCGCGTCCGGCGCGCATGCGCAATGCTACAAGGACGTCGGGCAGAAGAGTGCGAGGAGCTTCGGACCAGCCAAGCAATTGGCTGCCTTCAAGGCGCAGATCAAGAAGAAGAAGTGTTCGGTCTATGGCTTGCGCTGGAGCGTGGACAAGGGCGCCGGCAAGACCGAAAAGGCATTTCTGGTCTTCAATACCAAGACGGGCGAGCTGATAAAGGGCCGCTCGGTCCCCAAGGGCGAAAAGCGCACCCTTGAGGCCGAAAGCTGGACCCGAGTCACCAAGGCCTCTATTGAGCGCGACCAGCCCGGCGACGGCATTAGCCAACGGCACCATATGAAGCTGGATTCCGGCGCCTCCATGGTGCTGTCGGACACGACGGCACGGTTTATGAAGCAGAGCCAAATGGCGGGCTTCCTGACCGGCGACTATCTCACCGCCGGCATCAGCTCTGATCCCGACATCGAAGTCGAAGTTATAGAGCCCGAAAGCGGTGGAACGGTTGCGGCCCTGGCCCCCGCAGACGCCGCACCAGGCCCCGCCGGCGGCGATAACGCGCCAGCCCCCGCGAGCGGCGATAGCCCAACGGCGCAGGCAACGCCGACTGCGCCAGACGCCGCGCATCAAGCTTGCTTGAAGAAGGTTGTTGCCGGTGGGGACGAGCCGTCGCCGGAGGCCAAAGCGGACGCAGCCGCGTGCGACGAAGAATTGCAGATCATCGAAGGCCAGCAAGCAATGTTGAGCGCGAAGCAATCCCGCTTCAACGATTTGATGGATGCCCATGTGACGGGCCAGTTGAGCGATTGCGTGGCCAAGGTGACGAAGCTTGGCGGCAAGGTCACCGACGCGATCAAGGCGACCGGCGAGGCATGCCAGGCCGAGCTGAAGACGCAGCTGGGAAAGGCGAGCGAGCAGCAGGTCCATGCCATGCTCGAAGCCGAGCCCTATCACGACCGGCGCCTGGCTCTGATTTGGTTGATCGAGACCAAGTCCGTGCGCGATACCCAGCTCGAGCGCGAGGAGCGGCGCCATCAACGCGATCTGGGCTACCTCGAGAACTGCGTGAAAGAGATCATCGATCTCGGCGGCAAGCCTAGCGAAAAGGCGATTGGCGACTGGAACACCTGTCAGCGCGAGAAATACGCGGCCCGGGCTAATGCCCGGCAGCGCACCAACGAATTAGAGAAGAAGATCGTGAACACGAGCAACATCGACGCGCGCCGCCAGTTGGCCCAGCAAATTCCGCTTCCCGACATGAAAAAATATTGGCTCTCGGAGATCGAGCGGGAGCAACGCCAGGTTGCAAAGCAGTAACGCCCGACTCCGCTGTCGCCGGGTGTCAGGCGTCCTTCTTTGGGACCGCACCCCGGATCGCGAAGAAACAGACGACGGCGCCAACCAATGCCAACAGTGCCATCATCTCCATGACGCCGGCATAGGCGTTATCGAGGGAGTCCTGCATGGCGGTCCTGATCCGTTCGGCGTCTTCGGGAGAAAACTGCGACACGATTCTCTCAATCTGGTTTTGCGATCCGTGGGTGAGCGCCATTTCCAAGGCCCGGGTATCGGTTGATCCCTGTGTGAGGCTCTGAACCGCGGGAGCTATAAAGCTGCGAGTGATATACGCCGTCACTACGCCGCCCGCGGCGATGCCCATTGCGATCCCGATATAGAGGCAAGTGCTGATGACGCCCGAGCCCTGGCCGGCGCTCTCATCAGGCAGCGCCCGCAGACCGACCCGGGGAAGCGTCGAAAGATTGAGGCCAATTCCAGTGCCTAAGATCGCCAGCTTCCACCAAAGCTCCCAATAGGACGATTGGTCTGTCGTGTAGTGCATCAGCCAAGCGCCGGCGGTCAGCGTTATCATGCCGATCGTTACCGGCCAGTGAAAACTGTATGGCGCCAGCAGCCGCGGCGCGATCAGCGACACCACGAACATTGCGAGCGTGAATGGCAGCATGGAGAAGCCTGCTTCGAAGGGCGTAAAGTCGAGAGCGCCCGGAGATTGGGCGAAAAGGTTGTAAAAATAGAGCACGCCCAGGAACAAAAAGCCGGTGACGAACATGCCAAATGTCGCGGCAATGTAGCGGCCATGGCGAAAGAAGCTGAAATAGACCAGCGGGTCGGGGGCTCTGCGTTCTTGGAGCGCGAACAGAAAGGCGCCGAGCAGCGCCGTTCCAAACAGCGCGAACGTCTGCAGCGATGTCCAACCGGCCCTGTGCCCGTTCGTCAGGCCATAAACAAGCGTGCCCAAGGTCACGACCAGGAGCGCGACACCCCAATAATCGACCTTGACGTCGGGGTCGCGTTTTTCCCTGATGAGTCCCAGTTTCAACACACGGAACCCCAACAGCGCGGCAATGGCCAAAACCAAAATATCGACTACGAATATTCCGCGCCAACTGACGGAATCGGCCAGATAGCCGCCGATCAATGGCCCCACGCCGTAACCGAATCCAATCGACGCGGACCAAAGCCCCAGGGCCGCGGCGCGTTTTTCCTCAACCGTGGCAACGCTGATCAGCGCAGCGGAAACAGTGAAAATCGCGGCGCCGCCCATGCCCTGGCAAAGCCGGCCAAGCAAGACCATCCATCCGGCCTCGGCAAATACAATGATCAAAGAGCCGGCGGCGAAAATTGCTGTTCCGATCAGGAAAATCCGCAGCTTGCCGAAAATGTCGGCGAACCGGCCCATGACGGCAATCAGTGCTGCCGAGGCCAGCATATAGGCGTTCACCACCCACTGAACGGTCTGCGGTTCGAGGTCCAGGCTGGACTTGATTGCGAGCAACGCCGTGATCACGGCGTTGGAGTTGTAGGCTACGACTGAGGTGCCAAGGCAAGCCGCGGTGACCACCAGCCAGGCCTTGGAGCCGCTGACGGGGTTTGCCGTGGTCTGAACCATCGTTATCCCTCTCAAGCCTGGGTCTTTGGCACCGCGCCCCGGATCAGAATGAAACAAAGTATAGCGCCCAGCAGGGCTGCCATGGCCAACAGGTCCATGACGCCCGCAAAGCTGTCATCCAGGACACTTTGTACCGTCTCGCGAATTTTCTCGGCGTCTTCCGAGCTGAACTTGGCTAAGGCCTGCTTGACTTCGGATTCCGAGCCATGGGCTAACAGCGCCTCCAACTCCTCCGGATTCGAAATGCCCGTATGCAATTTGTCGATGACCGAGAGCACAGCACTGTGCCTGATCCTGGCTGTGACGATACCACCAGCCGCCGTTCCGACGCAGCAGCCTAAATAGAGGGAGGTATTTATGACGCCGGAACCTTGGCCCGCATCCTTGTCAGGCAGTCCCCGCAGGCCGACTCTCGGCAGCAGCGCAAAGGTCAGGCCCAAGCCCAGACCAATCACCAGCAGCTTCCACCAGATCGACGCGTAGTCGGACGCATTGGTGGTGAAATGGAGCAGCCAGAAGCCCATGGCCATCAAGATCATCCCGATGGCGACCGGCCAATGGAAGCTGTAAGGCGCCAACAGCTTGGGAACGGTGACCGAGAGTACAAACATCGTGATGGAGCAGGGCAGCAATGATAGACCAGCCCGGACCGCCGTGTAATTCAGCGCACCGGGCGATTGCACAAAGAGGTTGTAGTAATAGAGCACGCCGATCAGCACGAAGCTGGTAAGAAACATGCCGATCGCCGAGGCCGAGTAACGCGGACTGCGGAAAAAGCTGAAATTGATCAACGGCGCGACTGCCCGGCGCTCATTGAACGCAAGGCCGATGGCGCCGGCAACGGCAATGGCGAATAAGCCAAGCGTCTCCACCGAAGTCCAACCAGCCTGATGGCCGTTGGTCAGGCCATAGACAAAGCTCCCCAGCGTCACCACCAGCAAGGCCACGCCCCAATAGTCGATATCGGTGCTGGGGTCGACATCCCGTTCCACCAAGCCGAGCTTTTCGATACGCAGGCTGAGAATTGCCGCGATCGCTAGCAGCAGAAGGTCGACAACAAAGATTCCGCGCCAATCAATTGTATCGGTGAAAATGCCACCGATGAGGGGGCCGACCCCGAAGCCGAACGCCACCATGCCTGCCCATAGGCCTAGAGCCTGGGCGCGTTTTTCCTCCGGAGTAGCGACCGTGATAAGGGCGACGGCCGTGCTGAATATTGCAGCCGCCCCCACTCCCTGCCCGGTCCGGCCAAGCAGCATCACCCAAGTGCTGTCGGAAAAGATGATGGCGATCGAGCCCACGGAAAAAATGCCTAAGCCGATCAGGTACATGCGCATTTTGCCGAAGATGTCGGCGAACCGGCCCATCACGGCCACCAGCACCGCAGATGCCAGCATGTAAACATTCATGACCCACTGAAGCGCCTCGGCATCCATGTCGAGATCGGACTTGATGGCCGGAAGCGCCGTCAGGATGGCGGTCGAGTTATAGGCGACCACAAATGTGCTGATGCAGGCCGCCGTTACCACTAGCCAAGACTCTGAGGCTCGCGCCGCGCCTACAGTGGTTTGGGCCATGGGATGGTGATCCTTGCCGATTCGGCGGCACCCCGATCGTCAGAATGCGAGCTTGGCGCGCATGCTAAAGACAATTGCGGTCAAGGCAAAAGCTTCCCGACCGCCGGCTCGACCTCAGTCGACCTCATGGAGTTCGGCGGCCATTTTCTTGAGGCTGACCCGGTCGACTTTGCCAGTGGCATTCATCGGCATCTCTTCCAGGAAGATAATCTCTTCCGGCGCCTTGTAGCCGATCCGCTCGCGGGCGTGATCAATCAGCTCCTGAATGGTCGGCTTTTCGGCCTCCCCGCTCAGCACCACATAGGCCCGCACGTTTTCGCCATGCAGCATATCGTGCACGCCGATTACGCCCGCCGCGTCCACGGCGACGTGCTCCAATAGCGCTTCTTCCACGTCCTGCGGGCAGATGTTGGAGCCGTCATGGATGATGATTTGCTTCTTGCGGCCCCGGAACCAGAGATAGCCGTTTTCGTCGACGCGCATGACGTCGCCGGTGTCGAGCCAGCCGTCGCGAATCGTGGCGAAGGTCGCTTCGCTGTTGTCCCAGTACCCCGCCATGGTTGTGGGCGACTTGATCCAGAGCCGGCCCTCGCCGCCCGCTGGGACCTCCTCGCCATTGTCGGTCCGCACGGACATTTCAAATCCCGGCGCCGGACGTCCTACCGAGCCTTCCTTGATGAGCCCAGAGGGTGGGCTCATAGCCGCGAGACCGATTTCAGTCATGCCCCAGCCCTCGTCGATCGGAAAGCCGGTCATGGCTGTGAAGGCGTGCTCCAGCTCGGCCGCCACCTTATCCCCGGCCGAGCGGCAGACCCGCAAAGAGCTAAAGTCCTCAGGCTGCACATCGTGCTCGTGAACCAAACGGTGCAAGGCTGACGGCAGCATGTTGAGGACGGTGGGTTTGTTTTCCCGCATTAGCGGGAGCAATTCGTGGCCGTCAAAGGTGCGCGCGATAAGCACACGCGACCCCGCGGCAAGCGCACCATGAGAGAGCACGAATCCCGCAATGTGAGAGATCGATTGTCCCGGAAGCATCACATCGTCCGGGGTCAGTCCCAGAATCCCGCCGATGCTCGCGAACATATAGCCCAGTGACCGGTAGGTGTGGGTCACGCCCTTGGGCGCGCCGGTGCTTCCCGAAGTGAAGAAGATCGCCGAGGGATCATCGAGACCGCGTTTGGGGAATTCGACCCCAGCGTTCTTGTCTTCAAGCAGAGCCTCGAAGCTGCGCCCGCCCGCAGTCTCGCCGCCATAGGTGATGATCCCGTGTCGGATCGCGCCTGCCAACTCACTCAGCTCAAGGTCGGCCAGCCGCTCGGCATGGGTCAACAGCAGGGCTGCTTTGGAGACCTCCAACGCATGATCGATCTCGGGCGCCATATAGCGATAGTTCAAGGGCGTCACTACCAAGCCCGCCCTTTGACAGGCAAGATAGTGCAGCAGCAACGCGGTGCGGTTCGGCATCAGCGACGCTACCCGGTCGCCGGGTTCTAGGCCCATGGCCAACAGATTGGCCGCCAGCCGGTTCGCAAGATCATCCAAGTTGCGGTAGGTGAGCTTGGTCTTGGCGCAAACCAGTGCGATGTCGTCGGGTTTGCCCTCGGTCCCAGATCTCAGCAGGTTTGGAACGTCGACGGGATTATTCAGGGGTTCCCCAGCCAGCGGCATCTATTCCTCCAGATTCGTACCCGATGCGGGCAAAGCTTAGCCGCGAAGCCCCTCCCTCATAAGTGAAAAATCGCCACCGTTGAAACGGAATGTTTCCCCGGTCAGAGTGTCTCGCCCACCAGGGCCTCGATTAGTCTGTCCATGAAAGCCTGGGCCAAATCGTGGATGCCAGGCTGCTGGCTCTCGCGCGGCCCTGCAATGTTGAGGGTCGCAATTGCGTTTTCTTCCAGCCATGCGATGGCAGGGTCCGGACCGTTTTCGGTTCTGAGATCGACCGCCAGCACCGGCCTGCCATATCGCTCGGCCAATTGCTCGGTCAACGCGGTCCCGCCTGTTAATCGGCGCCCGCGGGCCAAGATCAGCGTGCCGTCGGAATCGCGCACATTCCATTCGGTACGTTCGCGATAGTCGGAACTCGGTGTCTCATCCAAGGGATACCGCGCCGGGATCTTGCCGTCCTCGGCGCGCCGCCCGAGCGGGCACCATCCACCGACAGGCAAGCCCGCCGCCAGTGCCGCATCCAGTCCAGCCCGATCGACGCCCGTCTGTCCACCAGCAACAATCCGCTCGATCATGTCGCTCCCGTCCCCGCCGTTCGCGCCCAAGTCTGATTTTACAAGCCAGGGAGTCAACTTTGATTTGTGCGCCGTCCCGACTTGCGGATCGACAAACCATACCGATCTGCTGCAAACTTTGGGGTGCAGTCTGAAGCGGTGTTTCGGGGTCCAATGAAAGCCTTCGAGCGGATTAAGAGCTTCGCCGAGTACGTTGGGGAGGTCACCAATCTCCGCGCGCGGCCGATTGTTCGCGCCACCCAGTATGACGGCCTGTTTTATCGCGAGGCCGATCTGACCGGGCGGACCGGCATTCGCGTTGCCTTGACCCGCTGGGAATCAGTCTGGCTATCGGTCGATCGGTTGGCGCCCAGCGATCCTCCGGCGCCCGCCGCCGACATATCGAGCTGGGTCGAAGTCGGATCCGATCCGGCCCACG
>Ga0209633_10002737_pt1 | contig 16784 bp, 13 predicted proteins | sample Cruoilmetagenom1_FD_187290 | JGI IMG/M metagenome (GOLD analysis project Ga0209633, IMG submission 187290) | Oil polluted marine microbial communities from Coal Oil Point, Santa Barbara, California, USA - Sample 1 (SPAdes) (version 2) | ecosystem: Environmental > Aquatic > Marine > Oil seeps ... | reverse complement strand
AAAGTATCGCGATAAGTCGTTCTGAATTCATGATTCAATACCCATTCATTAATTTTTGAAGTACTGTCTTTTCGAATATCATTGGCGAGTTTTCCTTGAATACTATGCATACGCATGGTAATAAGAGAGATGTTATCTAATACCGTCAAGCCTTTCTCCGTAATGTTATTAGCCACGGATTCTCTTTGCTCAGGTTGTACATCCATTAAGATGATATTTGCATTTTCCGAATTATTCTCTAAAGCCGTTTTTGCTAGTAAGATATCTTTTGTAAAATATAAGGTGCTGATCAGGAATGTACCTAAGCCGATGGCTAATATCAACACCATGGTTTGATTATTAGGACGAAATAGATTCAATAAACTTTGACGTGCCGTAAATCCCCAAGACACTGGAAAATACTTCTTTATTGCTTTCATAAACACTGTTGCAATTCCTGCCAGAATTGAAAAAGTGATTAAAACTCCTAGCACAAATACCAATGCAAAAACCGGGTCTCCCAATAACCAAAATGAAAATAAATAGATAAAAAGTAAGATTGTAGCAAAGGTAAATGCTCGCGCTTTTCTAGATTTTACTGTATTTTCTTCGCTAACACGCAAAACTTCTAATGGAGATACATACCAAGTATTGAGTAAGGGTAATAATGCAAATAATACAGACATCAAAACACCCAGTAATAGTCCCATAATAAGAGGCTGTGGCGTGATTGAAATTTGAATATCAAAAGGTAAAAACTCCGATAAAATAAGTGGAAATACTTGTTGGAGCACTATTCCGATACCTGTACCCATGATTCCTCCTAAAAGACCTATTCCTGTAATTTGTATCAAATAAATTAAAAAAGTCTGCTTTCTTGTAGCTCCCAAACATTTTAGAACAGCCACATCGGCTAATTTTTCTTTTATATAAATATGTACAGAACTGGCAATACCTATACAGCCAAGTAACAATGCAATAAAGGCTGCCAGATTCAAAAATTTGCTAACATTCGTATAACTACGTCCTATTCGTTGACTGGTACTGGTATGTGTATCTAGATCAGCATTTTCAGCATCTAAAATAGGATCGAGTTTTTTATCTAATAGTTCCAGATCCATAGTAGGTGGCGCAATAAAAAAATACTGGTATTCCTTTCGACTACCGAATTGCAATAATTCAGTTTCAGCAATAAAACGAAATGGTATAAGCACTGTTGGCGCCACTGAAGTTGAAATAGCTGTTGATCCCGGGACAGATATTAAAGTACCAGCAATTGGCAAGGTTAGCTTTCCTAATTTAATAGAATCACCTGTCTTTATATCATATTGTAGCATCAAAGTAGCGTCTACCAGAGCTCCACCTGATTGCTGATAGGTTGCCGCCGCAGAAAGAGGTTCGGTATCTATTGTTCCATAAAACGGGAAATCACCTTCTATACCACGAACTCGGACTAGTTTGGTTTCACCATTTTTAGGAAATGCGGCCATTGATGAAAAATTCGCTTCAGAAGCATCTGCTCCTAAAGAGTCGATAATTGCTTGTACTTTTTCATTGGGAAGTTGCCTGCTATCAATAATAAAATCGGCACCCATTAAACTCTTAGACTGCCGCTGGATATTCTGTTTTAGATTTTCACTAAACAATTGAATAGAAACTACGGCTGCAATACCCAAAATAATAGAGGCCATAAACAGCAACAGCCTTGAACTACTCGCCTTGCCATCGCGCCATGCCATTTTAAACAGCCATGTTGCACCTACCTTTTTATTAGATGATTTTTTGTTCAAAGTGAATGTGTGCTTTCGTTGGTCATAATCTTTCCGCCTTTTAATCTCAGAATTTGTTGTGTTCTATTTGCCAGCTCTAAATCGTGGGTAATAATCACCAAAGTAGTTCCCGCTTCCTTGTTCAATTCAAAAAGGAGTTGTATTACTTTTTCTCCGGTTTCTTCATCTAGATTTCCGGTAGGTTCATCGGCAAATAAAATAGAAGGTGTATTTGAAAACGCTCTTGCCAAGGCTACACGTTGTTGTTCTCCACCCGACAATTGAGAAGGATAGTGATGAAACCTGTCTGCCAGTCCTACTTTACCAAGCAATTCCATACCGACTTTTACTGCATTTTTTGCTCCTTGTAATTCTAACGGTACAATTACATTCTCCAGCGCTGTAAGCGTGGGAAGCAATTGAAAGTTTTGAAAAATAAAACCTACCTCTTTATTTCGCAATTGTGCACGTTCATCTTCATTTAATCCTTGCATATTTTCACCACATAATTCTACAGTTCCTGAATCAGGGTGATCTAAACCAGCACACAAACCAAGTAAGGTTGTTTTTCCACTTCCTGAAGGGCCTACAATTGAAAAAGTATCACCCTTTTCAATTTCAAAAGAAATATTTTGCAAAACGGTTATTTTTTTTGAACCACTTGTGTATGTTTTCTCAAGCTCGTGAATCTTTAATATCTTTGACATACTATTTTTAAATTTATTTTATAAAATGAACTGGTTTAAACAAAGAAGGCAAAGTAAGCAAATGATTTTAAATTTATATGGTAACCATAGGCAGATTTTCTTAAAGTTTTGTTATTTTATATTTTTTACATTGTTACTCTCTTGCGGAGGAGATGCTACTAAAAAAGAAAAAAATGAATCGTTAGAAACCGTAGAGACGAATACTACTGCCGCTAAGAACACTCGTTCTAAGACTATTCTATTCTTTGGCGATAGCCTTACTGCGGGATATGGACTTGATGATATTAATGATGCTTTTCCTGCCATTATACAATCTAAGGTAGATTCTTTAGGTCTGGATTATATGGTTGTCAATTCCGGATTAAGTGGTGAGACCAGTGCTGGTGGTAGAAGTCGTATAAAATGGGTGCTCAATCAGAAAATTGATGTCTTTGTATTAGAATTAGGTGCTAATGATGGTTTACGCGGAGTTCCTTTACAGGAAACACGTGAGAACCTACAGGCAATTATAGATGCAGTTCATGACAAAGAGCCTAATGCCACAATTATTCTTGCCGGAATGCAATTACCTCCTAATATGGGATCGGTGTATACTACCGGATTCAGCACTATATTTTATGAGTTGGCCAAGAAAAATGAGCTTGAATTCATTCCGTTTATATTAAAAGATGTGGGCGGTGTTCCTGAATTAAACCAAGAAGATGGCATTCATCCTACTATTGAAGGGCAAAAGATCGTAGCAAATAATGTATGGTCTGTGTTGGAAAAAGTAATTAAAAAATAAATCACTCTAAGTAATTCTTACGTAGAATGAGTCTATTATCAATACTAGATTAAATTGTATATTTGATTGACTGTTATACCAAACGAATAGTATTTACAAGTTGTTGTTATCATTTTAATGTTAGAAAAATCTTTATGAAAAAAATTAAAAAAGAAGATATTAAGCAAGAAGTATTCGATCTTTATGATGAATATGCACATAATAAAATTGAAAGAAGGCAGTTTTTAGAGAAATTGTCAATTTATGCTATTGGTGGACTTACCGTTCCGTCCCTTCTTAGTTTTATCATGCCGAAATACCAAGAAAAACTACAGGTAGCAATAAATAATCCAAAACTTAATACCGAGTATATCAACTATGTATCCAAAAAAGGAGGAGGAGAAATTCATAGTCAGTTATCAAGACCAATTGATGCTAAAACCAAGTTGGCAGGGATTATAGTTGTGCATGAAAATCGAGGACTCAATCCGTACATTGAAGACGTAGGTAGAAGAGCTGCATTAGCCGGATTTATATCTTTAGCTCCAGATGCCTTGACTCCATTAGGAGGTTATCCTGGCAATGATGATGATGGTAGAACTTTACAAAAACAAAGGAATAGAGATGAAATGTTAGAAGATTTTATTGCTGCTTACGAATATTTAAAGGGGCATCCGGAATGTAATGGAAAGGTTGGTGTTGTTGGATTTTGTTTTGGAGGTTGGATCTCAAATATGATGGCAGTACGTATTCCTGATCTATTGGCTTCAGTCCCGTTTTATGGAGGTCAGCCTTCAATTGAAGAGGTACCTCAAATTAATGCTCCTTTACTCCTACAATATGCTGAACTTGATAAGAGAGTTAATGCAGGTTGGTCTGATTATGAGACAGCATTAAAGAAGTATCAAAAGGAATATATAGTTCATATATATCCTGGTGTGAACCATGGCTTTCATAATGACAGCACACCTAGGTATAATGAGGAAGCTGCTAAACTTGCCTGGCAACGAACTATCGATTTTTTTAAAGCTAAGTTAACGTAGTTCTTATTAACTTGATTTCTACCTAAGATTTGTTTACAGATTGAATAGATTTTTATTCAATACGTAAGTGTCTTTTTGAAGGACTAATTGTTTGGTTAGTTTGAAAAAAAATATGACATGAACGAGATATTCTTTTTAATTTCATACTTCATTTTTCTCATCTTCTTAGGATTCTGCACATTAAATCTCAAGTAGAAATCGGATTATCGGTTTGTTTCTGGCGATGTACATTTAGTCACCTTTGAAATTTTTCCGAAAGCACTATTTGTATTGGTAGCATAACTATCTACTACATTGTTTATAACAGGCACCAACTGATCTGAGCGTGGCGAACCCTTTTCACATTCGCATTTATAAGTATAGTATAAAGAAAGCCAGCTATAGGCTTTTTGTGAAGATTGGTCTGGAGCATTATTAGACTTTTCTTTATATTCTAATACCCTTTTGTCTGGGCATTTAATTGATGCATTAGTTATCTTAGTAGGTTCCTTCTTCATAGGAGGTTCAGCTTGTTTGACTGCAATTACATTGTTGGTTGATTTTTTAGCATCATTTACCGTTGCTTTAATCTCTTTGACTATGGTCGTCTCTTTCAATGTATCATCTGAAGTATTAAAACGGATTTTATCAACTTTTTCTATTACAGGTTCAATTTGTTTATCAGCAATTACCTTTTTATCCACCATATATGCATTTTCTTTTAGCGTTTTTATTTCTTTTACAGGAATTGAATAGAAACTCGTAACTTCTGCAGTGTTAACATGTACATCGGCAATTTTTACCTTAGGGATGTCTATGACTTCAACTTTGTCAATAGCCTTAAACTCAAGGTTTTTTGCCTTATATTTTGTTTTATGAGCTAATAAGGTTATTGATTTTGGTCCATTAACGATATCATTTAAAATAGGATCATACGTGGTAAAATCCTTTTTTAACCGATATCCTAAAAATTGCCAATTTGTTAATTTCGGACGTTGCCCTTCATAAAGATATAGATATGTAGTGTTTGTGATTACTTCTCCCGGTCTAATTTCTTTAACCATATAATCACGAATAGGCCAAACAAATAAGGATTGATCCATATTATCAGAATCAGGTTTATAATTTTCTACATGACTATACGTACAATAATTTTGAGGATAAGGTTTAATAGGATTAGGACTTACACTAATATTCGCAATGCCTACTCCACGTGGTACGATAGCATCTGAAGACCCATTCTCAAGACCTATAGTTATTTTCCAGATGATAATTTTATCCTTAGAAAAGTTTTCGTATGAAGAGGCATTATCTAGACAAAAAGTATATTTTTTAGTTTGTTCAATTTGATAGAATATACGCACACCTTTATCATCAGTATGCAATGTTTGGGCAACTGAATAGGTGCTTATAAAGCATATAAAAAGGAACACTGATTTTTTACACATTTAAATTTAATTATTTGATAGTAAACTGATTATGCTAGATATACTATAGTCCAAAGATAATTCATAAATAATTAAAATAAGACAGGGTTTTTCCCCTTTTTTAAGGGGATTTTTCCTGAAAGGCAATAAGTAGTATAAATAGATAATAAAATTATTGTTATATATCCGTTTAATTATAAGGAATATAACTTCTTCACAGCAGTAGATACCAGTATATATCTATGTGAAATTATAAAAAATTTAAAAAGATTTTCTATCTTCACTTTCTATTTTAGGAGTAGTACTAACAAACCTTAGTTAATGTCAGGAAAAAATAAATTTGGTGCTTTTGCAGGAGTTTTTACACCTTCAATTTTAACCATTTTAGGAGTAATAATGTATATGCGTTTGGGTTGGGTTGTTGGTAATGCGGGCTTAGTAGGTGCAATTGTTATCATAATTATTGCGCATGTAATTGCAGTGACAACCGGATTGAGTGTTTCTTCAGTAGCAACTGATAAAAAAATTGGCGCCGGAGGTATTTATTATGTACTCTCACGAAGTATGGGAATTCCTATTGGAGGCTCCATCGGTATAGCAATCTATGTTGGAACAGCTTTTTCTATTGCTCTTTATTTAATTGGTTTTGCTGAAAGTTTTAATGGTTATTTCGGATTTGGAATGTCGGTCAACGACTATAGATTAACAGGTACTATTGCATTAATATCATTAACAGCCTTGGCATTAATAAGCACTTCAGTTGCCTTGAAAGCTCAATTCTTTATTCTAGCTGCAATTATCATCTCATTAGTTTCCATCTTCTTCGGAACCACAGAATTTGCACCTGAGACCGTACCCCTATTTTCAACAGAAGGTTCTGTACCCATAGAAGTTGTATTCGCAATATTTTTTCCTGCGGTTACTGGTTTTACAGCTGGTATTGCAATGAGTGGTGATTTAGAAGACCCTAAAAAATCAATACCGTCAGGAACCTTAATGGCTATTGGTGTTGGATTAGTGGTTTATCTGACTCTTGCTGTTTATATGGCTTATACGATCAATTCAAATGTTTTAAAAACAGATTATAATATTTTAATGAAAATAGCCTTTTTTGCTCCAGCGGTGGTTGCCGGAATTTGGGGTGCTACATTGTCTTCTGCTTTAGGGGGAATACTCGGAGGTCCAAGAATCTTACAAGCAATGTCAATCGATAAGGTGACACCAAAAATATTTAGTAAAGGTAAAGGTGTTAATAATGAGCCTGTAAATGCATTGTTTTTGGTTTTTATAATTGCAGAAGCCGGAATTCTAATTGGTGAACTAGATGTGATAGCACGTGTTGTTTCTATGTTTTACCTTACTGCTTACGGATTTATTAATATTTCTTATTTTTTAGAAAGTTGGGCAAATCCTGATTTTCAACCTACATTTAAAATTAAACGTTGGATTGGCTTATTGGGTTTTATTGCTTGTTTCGGAGTGATGTTTAAATTGGATATGACAGCTATGATTGCTGCATTAGCCGTAGTGGGAGGTTTGTATTTCTGGTTACAACGAAAAGAAGTACACTTACAATCTAATGATGTTTGGCGAAGTGTTTGGGAAAATGTGGTGAGCAAAGGATTAAAAAAAATAGATGGTAAAGTAGATGAAAACTTAAATTGGAACCCTAATATCATCCTATTTAGTGGTGAAAGTGGGCATCAATCCTATTTATTAGAACTTGGAAAAACGGTATCAGGACGTACAGGAATTGTAACTAATTTTAAATTAATCCTTGATAGAGAAAATGATAAACCTTTAACAAAAACCGAACAAATTGTAAGAGATGATACGTTTATTGAATTGGGTATTTTTGCCAGACAAATAAAGGTTGATAATATTTATACAGGCATTACCAATATAGCCTCTACTTTTGGGTTTTCTGGTGTTGAACCTAATTCAATAATGATGGGTTGGCCGAAGGGTTTAGAAAACTCTAAAGAATATGCTAAAATGACAGAAACGCTGTTGTTATTAGATTATAATTTATTGTATTTAGATTTTGATAAAAAACTAAAATTTGGAAATTACCAAACAGTCGATTTATGGTGGAGGGAAACGGATAGTAAAAATGCTGAGATGATGCTAAATATTGCACGATTTATCATTGCTTCTCCAAAATGGAGTGATACGAATATTAGAGTTCTATTTGTAAATAATAACAATGTAGACAAAGAGATGATCCATTCGAAAATTGCAAAATTGGTTGAAGATTTAAGAGTGAATGTTGAAATTAAAATTATAAATAATGCTGTAGAGCAAAAACCATTTTATGAAATTATTAAGGAACAATCTGAATATACTGATTTAACATTGGTTGGTATTCCTAACTATAAAATTGAAAAACAAGCTGAGTTTATATTAAAAACAAATCATCTATTTCAAGCTATTGGCTCTACATTGTTGGTGAAAGCAGCAAATAACTTTAATGTATTGGATTTAGATTTTAGTGAGCATGAAGTGTAATAATTTAAAAGACCCTAATCAATATGACTGAACAAAATTTTGAATTAAAGGAAGGTCAAACTTTTATACCCTTAAATAAGTTATTACAAATCCTAGGATTTGCTCAAACTGGTGGTCATGCAAAAATTATCATTCAGAATCAAGAAGTTTTGGTAAATGGTGTTATAGAAACTAGAATTAGAAAAAAATTAATAATATCTGACAACGTAGAGATAGGTTCTACTACTATACATATTATATAACCTGATTGAAAATGATAGGTAATAGATGCTCTTTATAACCTGAACTCAACCTATTATTTGTTTACAACTTGAACGAATTTTTATTCAATTCGCAAGTCTCTATTTTAAGGATAATCAAGTTCGTATGAGAAAATAGATTTACGTTAAGTTACTTTGCTTGCGAAAGTGCCTTTACATGTGCATAAACTTCAATACCATTTACTTTGATCTCTATTGGTATTTTAAACATTTTAATTCCTTTAACATCATTCAATTCACCTTCTGGAGAAAGAGCTTTAACACCATAAAAAACTCCATCTGCAGTTATTGCCTTTATGTTGATAATGTTTCCTGACCTACTCACACCTTTAACTTCTAGTTTCTTACCATCTTTATCAATCGCTTTGATATCATAGAGCGTACCATCTTCACCAATTGCCTTAAGAGGTTTGTGAGAATCATCACTTATCAATAATTTAACAGGTAATTGTCCTGTTTCTCCAACAAAAGCTTTAATATCTAATAGACTACGTTGATCAGCATCTCGAATTGCTTTAACATCATAGGCATTACCTTCTTTGTCTAATGCTTTAATTTCTAATGAATAACCTTCAGGATGAATGGCTACAATATGCCAAAGAAAGTTATCACCTACACATCCCGCTTGAGGTAATGCTTTGACATGTGCATATACCTGATTTCCGAAAAGAGTATATTCAAGGTCTTTTTTTGACGTTTTGACTCCTTTAATATCATTTAATTCTCCTGTTGGAGAAATAGCTTTAACACCATAGTAATTTCCATTCTTATCAATGGCTTTGATATGTACAATATTTCCTGATCGTTTGACACCTTTAACATTCAATCTATCTCCATTTTTAGCAATGGCTTTTATTTTATAAAGAGAACCATCTTTTGCAATTGCTTTTACAGGAGCAAATTTACCATCATTCACCAATATTTTAATCGAAACTATTTTCTCACCAATAAATGCTTTCACATCCATAAGGCTCTTTTGATCAGCATCTTGAATGGCCTTAACATCAAATGTATTTCCAAATCCGTCTATCGCTTTTATATCTAAAAATCTACCATCAGGGTGTATCGCTTTTACCTGCCAATAGATATTTTTAAAATTGGTATTCGTAGCTTCTTCCTTTTGTAATTCAGTGGTTGTGTCGTTACTCGATAATTCTTGTTTTTTATTTGAATTATCAGCACAACCTATAAATAAAAGCATCATTCCAAGTATAATAATAGTTTTGGTATTAGAAATAGCCTTTGCTTGAATGGATAATGTTCTCATAATTATGATATTAAATATTTCACTCTTTAAAATTAACTCTAAAAAACAAAATATAAGATGATAAAAATCAGCTTATTACTATTTTTGATACGATAAGCTCACTATTCTAATCTCTATCATAGAATAAAAAATATTGAGAATAATTGTCAAAAAATTATACTGAATAGTTTATGACTATCCTTAGCTATTCGCCACTACGTTTGTTTAAAAGAAAATATCCTTTTTAAAAAAGGGAAAAACCCCTATTATTATAGTTTAGATTTTATGTAACTTTAACAGATAGGAGTTAATAAATATCAAACGCGATGGCTAATAAGAAAAACGGACAATGGGAACATAATTATATTGATCTACATTGTCATCCGGCATTAAAACCTTTTGGTAAAAGTTATAATTATCGACCTAAAGGCAGAAATAACCCGCATAGAAGTAGAACCAATAGTATTTGGAAGTACAATCCACCTTCACTAGGAGACAAACTCATTAATTATATAATAGGTCTTACAAAATTTTCACAGTCAAATTTTTCAAGTTTAGCAAAGGGACAAGTAAGTATTGTATGTGTTTCTTTATATCCCATGGAAAAATGGTTTTTTGTGAATAAAATTAAAAATGAATTTATTCGTGATGTAGCGGCTAATTTTGCTACAGGAATCGGTAAAAAAAGAGTTGATGCTGTGCAAGCCATGAATGATTATTTCAAAGATCTTGAAATGGAATATGATTTTTATAAGCAATTAGATGGTAAAATAATTAGGCTTCCGGAAGGTAAATTTAGATACAAAATTGTTAAAAGTTATGATGAAATTGTAGCTGTGAAAAAAGAAAAACAAGGCAATTTAAATACGATCTGTGTTATTTTATCTATAGAAGGAATGCATGTTTTAAATTCTAATATAGATAAATCACCCAATGAAAAACAATTTATAGCCAACCTAAAAAAAATAAAAAACTGGGACACTCCCCCATTTTTTGTAACCTTAGCACATCATTTTTGGAATCATTTATGTGGACATGCCGAAAGCTTTACCAAACTAGTAAAAAAGAAGGTAGATCAAAGTGAAGGATTACATACAGGATTTACACCGTTGGGAAGGAAAATAGTAGATCAACTATTAGATATGGAGAATGGAAAACGTATTTTGATTGATATCAAACATATGAGCATTACTTCTAGAAAAGAGTATTATGACATATTAGATACGAATGTAAATTATAAAAATACACCTATTATTATAAGCCATGGAGCTGCCAACGGACAAAGATCTTTTAGTGAGAAGTCTCAAAATGGCTCTAAAGTAGCTAATAAATTAAATCCTGTGGAAATCAACTTCTTTGATGAGGAAATTATTCGTCTTGCTAAGAGCAAGGGGATTTTTGGATTGCAATTAGACGAAAGACGAGTAGCCAGCAAAGTGACATTGAAAGACACGAAACATTCGGTTAAACGATCAAAAATAATGCATTATCGTTCTGAATTACTATGGAATCAACTACAGCATATTTTAGAAGTTCTCGATGCAGAAGGACTTTTCGCTTGGGATTGTATTGCCTTAGGAACTGATTTTGATGGTATTATTGATCCCTTAAATGGATTTTGGACCTCTGAGGAGTTACCATATTTGGCAGATTTTTTAGAAAGACATGCCTATAATTACATGAAGAATAACAACTTAAATGTTAAGAAAAATAACATAAAGGCCGATGAAATTGTAGCTCGTTTTATGAATGAAAATGCAGAACGGTTTTTTAAAAAGCATTTCAAATGATCTTAAAAACGTAATTTTAAATATTAATTTAAATTTTTTCTAAAATTTTTACTTACGGCTCTAATGCTCTTCTTAACTTCTGAAGTATCCAAGTCCTTTATCTTAGCTATTTCTTTATATGTTAATTTACCAAAAACAAATAGGTCGAGAATATTTGATGTTTCAAAAGGTAACCAATTGTATATTTTGTTTAATGCTACTCTTTTTTCTTCGCTTAAATCTTTTCTAGAATCGTGTATTTCTAACGTATTTATGATATTCTTTTCTGCATCAGAATATAAAAAAGAAGGTGTTTTGTCATCTGCTTGATGATACGATATGTCATCTAACTCATCACTCATTAGCAAATCTTGATCTAAGTCCATTTCAAATTTTCCTTCTAATTGCTCTAATTCTTGACTTAAAATTTTACTAGTACTTAATGTATATTTGTGAAATTCTTCTTTTTTATAAAGTTTATCGAATGTTTGACTCACTAACGAGAAAAGCTCGAGTTTTAAATTAGTAGCATCATTAATCTTATTTTTATCTACTCCATATAATTTTATAATGGCATCATCAACGATCCCTTCACTTTTATACATATTGCGAGGGACAATACCAGTAGTTTCTATTGTATACAATCTATGATTTGCATATGGAAGGACTTGTAATCTTGAATTTAAAATATTCTTTTCAAGACCTATAGATAATTGTTTGCTGTTTTTAGATAAATCATTCATACCAAACATTTTTTATTGTATATAAAATTAGTTTTTTATAATAGTATTACAAATGATAATTATCATATATAAGTAGTAGCATTCATCTAGTTTAATTAGGTCTAAATGACTATTTATAACTTTATAAATACTCTTAAAATTATTTTTTTATTTTAACACACTCCCCTATTGCCTTGTTTTTAAAGGGTTTACTGTTAAATAATTGTTAAAATAGTACTTTGTATTACATAGTACTGTAACAAAATCAAATTCATGTCGTCTACTAAGTGTAATCATTTTAAAACTATAAATTATGAGAACTTTAAATAACAATCTAACAATTAAAACTTTGAACTCAACTAAAGGTCTTGTTTGGAAATCAAAAAGACGTTATAGCTAAACAAAAACTAAGTAAACAACTAAACTAATAATTATGAGAACTTTAAACAAAACACATCAAAAAGTAAGAAATTTAAGTACAACCAAAAGGTTAGTATGGAACGCTAACAGACGTTACAGATAAGTAAATAAAAACCTTGAACAAACGAATTAATTAAACCAACTAAACTTAAAATTATGAGAACCTTAAACAATAACAGTACTATTAAAACTTTGAACTCAACTAAAGGTCTTGTTTGGAATACAAGAAGACGTTATAGATAAGAAACTAAAAAACCTTTAAATCAACCCAATCAATTAAACTAACTAAAACTAAAAAATCATGAGAACTTTAAATAATAACAAAACTATAAAAACTTTGAACTCAACTAAAGGTTTTGTTTGGAATACAAGAAGACGTTATAGATAATTAAAACATTTTATTTTCATTAATTAATTTAACTATTTATTATGAGAAAATTTAACCACATACAACAACGAATTGCAAATTTTACTGAAAAGCAAATCAAATTTATGGGACACACGGTAAATAACTATAATTATGAAAAAGATATGTTTACCGGAATCAAGCGATACGCTCGTTTAGATTAAGTATATATTAATAAGGGCTGAATTATTTCAGCCTTTATTTTTTATTAACGCTACCCTTTTTTGGCATAGGGCCTCTTAAATGAATAATCAACCCATTTAAAAAATTGCGCAAAATCTGATCACCACATTCCATATATTTTGGATGATCTTCTTTTCTAAAAAGTGCACCAAGTTCGCTTTTTGAAACTCTAAAATCTACCAGTTCGCAAATTTTAACAATATCATCATCGCGTAATTTATGCGCTACTCGAAGTTTTTTTAAAACGTCATTGTTTGTTAATGCCATAACTAAATACTTGTTTCATTAAAATGTATTCCCAGTTCTTTTTGAATTTCGTGCACTTTTTGTAATTCACTAGGTATAATTAATGCTATTGAAACTCCTGTTTTTCCAGCCCTAGCTGTTCTACCACTTCTATGTGTGTAATATTCTAATTTCTCTGGTAACTGATGATGAATAACAAAAGCTAAATTGTTCACGTCAATTCCACGTGCTGAAACATCAGTCGAAATAAGAACCTGTAAAGTTCCTTTTTTAAAGGCTCTCATTACCTTATCTCTCTCTCTTTGTTGCATATCACCTTCTAAGGCTCCTACAGAGAAACCTTCTTCTTTCAATACAGTTGTTAAGTTTTGGGTACCTGCTTTGGTTCTACAAAAAATAATACCTCTTTCTTCTTTCTTGCTATCTAGTAATTTCGTTAAAAGTCCAACCTTTTCTTTAATCGAAGTTTTAATAAATTGATGTGTAATATTTGCATTCACTAGTGCGTCTTTATTTACTTCAACACGTACTGAAGCCGGTGACATGTACGCTTTAATAATTCGTTGAATTTCTTCAGGAAAAGTAGCCGAAAACAACCAAGTATTTCTCGTTCCGCTTGTATACCGCAAAATTCTGTTTAGATCTTGTTTAAAACCCATACTCAACATTTCATCAGCTTCATCTAAAACTAAAGTCTTAATATCTTTTAAATTTACCTCTCCCCTCTCAATTAAATCAATTAATCTACCTGGTGTGGCAACAATAATATGAGTAGTTCTTTTTAGAGCGTTTATTTGTTTTTCAATTTTTTCACCTCCATACACTGCTTCTACAAATATCTTATCATCAACATATTTTGTAAATTTAAATAGTTGTTTTTTTATTTGTTGTGCTAATTCTCTCGTAGGAGATAAAATCAATGCTTGAACAATTGGAGAAGTAGCATCAATATGATGCAATATTGGCAATCCGAAGGCAGCAGTTTTGCCCGTTCCTGTTTGGGCTAATCCTATAAAATCTGTGCTAGATGCTAATAAAACGGGAATTGTTGCTTCTTGTATTTCGGTTGGGTGATTAATCCCTAACTCCTTCAATCCTTTAATAAAATCTTTATGAATTCCTAGTTCAAAAAAAGTCGACATACTTCTATTATTTAAAAATGCAAAAGTACGTTTATTTATGAGGCTTTTGTGAATTTATATCACTTTATATAATTCTTGGTAAGAATCACAATTGAATATAGAATATCCTAAATTATTGATACTAAGAATAAAATTAAACTTTCTTTACGCGTACAGCATTCATACCTTTCTGGCCACGTTCAAGCTCAAAGCTTACTTTATCATTTTCTTGAATTTCATCAATCAATCCACTCACGTGAACAAAATATTTCTCTTGAGTATCTTGTTCTTGAATAAAACCAAAACCTTTTGATGTATCAAAAAATGCTACTTTTCCTTTACGGATAGGGTCAACAGCATCTTCTCTATCCTCCATTTTAGGAATACCAAGTTCTATACTAGAGGCATCTACTTTTATTTTCTTAGAAGGATCTGGTGGCGTGTCAGTAAGTTGTCCAAATTCATCTACATATACAAACATATTATCAAATCCGGCACCTTTCGAATTAGAAGATTTACGTTCTTCTTTTCTTTTCTGCTTATCTTCACGTTTCTTTAAACGTTTTTTTTCTCTTTCTTTTTTACCAAAGGTTTCTTGCTTCTTAGCCATTCATTTATAATGTTAAAGTGTGTTTTACTAGTTGTAAATATTTATTGGACTCCTGCAAAGATAGGGTTTCTATTTGATTTTCAAAAAAACAGCCTCGAATTTTTCAATGGATGCCTATATAAAATCAATCATATATGCTAAAAAAATAGTGACGATTTATAAATCGTCACTATGCTTTTAAGGTTCATTAATGATTTTTCTTCCATTATATCTTTCTTCCCTTTTTTAGTTCAATGTTTACTACTGTAATTCTTTTCTTAGGAGATTATAAAAGGTTTAATAAAAAAGAAATATGTCTAAATCCTTAGCTTTTGTTTATCTTTTTTAATTGCTTTTTAATTTTGTTAATGGCTGATTCTATAGATTTTTCAGGTTCAATAACATTATACGCTCCCCAAAATTCGGGATCAGAAAAACCGGATGCTTCATCTGCAATAATAATTGAAGGTCGCAAACGTTCTTTAAACTTAACTTTATCTTTCTCTGTATTCATTTCCCAATCAGTAACAGCCATCTCACTGATCAATGAATATACAGAGTTAAATAATTTACCTTTACGCTTTATTTTAAATGTTAATTGCACATTACTATATCCATAATACCATTTCCCTCCTTTTTGACGATAATCGACTCTATAGGCAGCTGTTGTTGGGTAAACAAAAACGTCTTTAGGCTTTTTCTTAACAAATAATTTACTTGATAACTCTTTGTCTTCAACATTAAGGTTATAAATAGCACTAGTTAATGCCAATGTTTCCGAATCAATAAATAATTTCCCATAATATAATGATTCATTTATTTCAGCATTCTGTTCAAATTTAACTACATAAACTAATCTATTGTCTATAGTTGTTGATGGTGCAAAACTAAAAGTGTAGAGATTAATAACTTCGTTAGCTAACATATATTCAGGATACTTCATTAAATCAATATACAATGCATTAAAAGGACCTCCTTGTAATTTCAAAGCCAGTGTATCAAGTTTTGAATAGTCGGTGCTTTTTCTTGCTTTATAAAGTTTAATGTCATCCCTTTTTAATGATGTGTAGGGTTGTTTATATATACTTACAATAGCCTCAGCTAATGATACATTTTTTTTTCTTTTTTTAATAGTTTCACGATAGAAAGAAGTCATTAAAACATGTTCATTTATATAATTTTCGCCTTTCTTTTTAAATGTTGTTCGTACCAATTCTTTAGCATCTGAAGGTAACACAATATTAATTTCAGATAATTTAGTAACTGAAGCATTAAGTGTTATTCGAGTTTTTTGTTTTTTAAATTCAGTAATTGATACTATCTTTTTTTGATATCCTAAAAATGATATTGTTACCTTAACATCAGTCAGGTTTTTAGGTATTTTTAAAGTGAACTCTCCATCTGTATTGGTTATAGTACTGATATTAGTTTCATTGACTGATAGTGAAGCAAAAACTAAGGGCGTATCAGTATCACTATCCACAACTACACCATTATATTGTTGGTAATTAACTTGTGCATGTAAGGAAGTCAAAGATACGATAATGAATAGCTGAATTAAAAACAGAAATGTTGCTTTTTGATAAAGGAAACAGCGTAGTATTTTCATGATAATAAATTTAAGGTTCGATATATCATCAATCTTCA
>Ga0209633_10002736_pt1 | contig 16788 bp, 24 predicted proteins | sample Cruoilmetagenom1_FD_187290 | JGI IMG/M metagenome (GOLD analysis project Ga0209633, IMG submission 187290) | Oil polluted marine microbial communities from Coal Oil Point, Santa Barbara, California, USA - Sample 1 (SPAdes) (version 2) | ecosystem: Environmental > Aquatic > Marine > Oil seeps ... | reverse complement strand
CTACCAGGCCACTTTCAGATTGCGCTGGTTGGCTCGTTAGCGTCTACTTATAGCGGCAGACAGTTCGCTTGTGAATTCTTAGTGTTTAAGGATACTGAACATTTATTGAAAATGCTATAAACCATCACAAAAAAGCCACTTCTCTAACATAATAAGAAAAGTGGCTCCACAGTGTTTGCTATAACGAATCAATCAAAAAACCTGCAATACCACCAACAATCAAGAATGCAACAGCGGTTACAGTCTTAGTACCGTTGATTAATTTTAAAGCTGACTCTTTTCGTTTCAAAGTGATCTGAGCCTGTTTTTCACTTTGATTAAAAGCAGTAATTGCCTTTTCATCAAGCTCAAAACAGTCATCTTCTTTGTTACGTGTATAGCCATTACTCTCCAACCAGTTCAGTTTAGCGATATATTTCTTATCACTATCTTTAAGTTGAACACGAGGAGGAGGTGTTTGATTAAAAGGACACTTCATTTGACCTGTAGGTAATTCAAAGCATTGCTTTTCTGAATTACGCACATAGCCAAGTTGTTCCAATATACGCATGTTTTTTGCAAAGTTTGCATCTTCTTTGATGTAAACGACTTTCCCAAGTTTTGCTTCAGGGTTTCGAGCACAAGAAAGTACGACTTCTAATGATGTTTTGCAATCTTCATTGTTGCGTTTTAGTTGATCAAGCTTAATAGGTGAAACGTTAGTCTCGCCATTAGCGTTTTTCTCAGGTGTAGTGTCTGCATTTGGATCTGTCATGATAAATCTCCATTGAATGTTGAAAAGACAAAAGAGACAAACACAGCCCCTGACAGGAGTGAATTTATCTCCTGTCGGATATGGCAAATATTGCCGATGTTAAAGTGTACATAAGTACGTTTTGCTCATCAGTCGAAACTGATGCCTCACCCAAGAGCGCTGGTGATGAGGTCTTTTTAGTTTCTGTTCAATACGGAACAGCACGGTAAAAAAAGGTAAAACAATAATAAAAGATCACTCACTGATGAGCTTTTAATAGTGTTCTTTGCAGTATGAAAACTATACAGCCACTTATCCAAGAGAGGATAAGCGACTATACAGATTACATTTTACTTTGTAGGGAGTTCCCAGCATTGCTGCTCAGAATTCCATTTGTAGCCTTGTGCTTTTAACCAATCCTTCTTTTTATCAAAATCAGGATCATCTTGCGACAAAGATACGGTGTTGCTCAGCTGCTCGTCAAAAGGACAATCTTCAATATCAGTAGCTTGCGCTTCATCAACATTAGATTCTGCTTCAGGATCCTTAGCCTTTTCAGGTGCAGGTTCTGCAGCAGTTGTCTTTTCTGATTGTTCTGGTTGAGCTTGTGTATCAGTTTCTTCATTATCTTCGGTGGTAGGTTTTTCGTACTTATAAACCATTTCACCGTTAATCTTGAGGAACTGAACACTTAAAAAGCGACCTTTAATACCACAGCGATTTTCATCTTGCTGAGTATCTTTATTCTTGGTGGTAAACGTGTAACCGTATGTATCACCAATCGTAAAGCCAACAATGACTTTGGTATTTTGATCGTTTATTTCTTTTTGATACTTCTTTAATACTTCTAGCGCTTTCGTGCCAGAAATAACGGTATCAAAGTTGGTGTATTCGACGTTTTCAGAGCTACCTCTAAATGCACCGATGTTGACTGAACAAAAAGGTTTAAACTTATTACCAGAACCGGCTTTAGGTTTAACTTCGCGGAAACGGCTTAAGAATCCAGCACCTTTTGTGTGTAAGTCGTAGTATTTTGTGTCTGTGTTGTTTGACATGATATATCTCCATTGAATGTTGAAAAGACAAAAGAGACAAACACAGCCCCTGACAGGAGTGAATTTATCTCCTGTCGGATATGGCAAGTATTGCCAATGTAAAGTGTACAAAAGTACGTTTTGCTCATCAGTCGAAACTGATGCCTCACCCAAGAGCGCTGGTGATGAGGTCTTTTTAGTTTCGTTTGAATACGCAAACGACACGGTAAAAACTGTTAAAAATTAATCATGCAATAACATTAAAATGCAATTGAATCATTATTCTTTTAAGTGAGTATAAATTAATAGTGTTTAGGCGGATTGCCTGATTTACTTCCCAGATGAATGTTGAAAAGACAAAGAGAAGAGCCGTTAACCTGGCTAAATATGGTTCACGTCTTAAAGACGCTGGCATCAAGAACCGTAGGATGCCGTGATCGCAGTATAAGTCTAACACTAAAATAAATCAACTACCGTTTGTCGAGCACATCATCTATATTAATACCTATGCTAACTTAGTTTGAGTCCTAAAATGAAAACTGACCATTTAAAAGCCATTAACCCAGATACCCGAAAATTAGTTAACGTTCTTGAATTTATTAAAGATGTAGGAATAAATTATAAAGAAAAGGGGAAAGAGCCTATCTGTCCTTCTTGTAATAAACAAATGAAAGTGTATGGATATACATCACCTGCTTTAACTACTCGTTTTATGCATATAAGTGATTCAACTAACTGTTTACTATCAACCTCATCAAAAAGACACAATATATTTACTGAGGCTGACTACGATCATAGTAAGGGCATATTATTGCGCAATTCATTTTGTAATGAAGATATCGTTACAGAAACTTATGCTGTAGCACATGCTCTATGTAACAGACGTTTAACTGTTACAGAATATCATCTGATGATTATGATAGCAGATAGAAGAGATCTATGGTCCTTATCTGGGCTAACACTTGAGGTTCTACCTTATCTATTTGTATTACTCATTGATTTTAAAAAAGACTCAAGTGCGTATAAGGGAAATACTAAAAGAAGTTATACTTATCGTTTTATTCTTCATAAACCCAAAAAAGAAACAATTAATACTCTTTGGAAGCATTCACAGGATTGTTTTCTAACTAGGGTTTTTGTTGGTGGGCACTTCCATGGAAAAACAATACAAAACCCGGCAACCAATAATGTAATAAAATGGAAAATATCTGATGAGAAATATGAATCAGCACGTCTCAAACATCAATGGATATCTGCCAACTTCATCAATAAACTTATGAAATATTGTCATTAACGGTGATTCATGTGGAATAAGCGCCGAAATAATCCGAGATTTACCTTCAACGGTTTCAGGTGGCAGTTCCAGTGCTATTCGTAATTGTCCAGCGTGGGTTTCCTCTATTACTAAATTACCAAATGGACCACGTGCATCGCATAAAACTTTGTTGGTATCACTATATTCTGATTTCAATACAATCGTAATATTATTCCAGCAAGCTTCATCTTCATACGGTTCATTTGAATCAATATATTCCAAACCAAGAATAATATTAACCGTTTCAGCAAAAAACTCTGCTTCAGTTGTATGAATTACAAAGTCGTTGAACGGATATGCGATTAAATTATCATCACTTTCTATACATAGCCAGTACATATCATCATCTTCTTTAGAGGAGTAAAGATAAAGATAGCCAAACTCTGTACAACGCAAACTATCAGGTCGTGAAGGTGCATCAAAACTGACAACTTTTTCCAGCTCACAAGCGAGTAATTTTTCAAACCTGAAATCAAAGAAGTTAATATTAGCTGCTGCATTAATGGTATAGAGTAAGCGCCGTTTCTCTTTGCTAGAAATGTGTTCATTCCCAGATAGATTGAACTTTGATTGTTCAATGATAGAAGCAGCTTCTGTAAAACGTTCTTTATCCATCATCTCTAGAAACGTATCGTAGCGTCCACTATTAACCATTTCTTTTAGAAGGCAGGGTAAGTTTTTGATATCAGAGTGCGTCATGATATTTTATACAGCCTGTCTATGCGCAAGGATATCAGTTTTCATCTTCATAACTTCGTTTGCCGCATGATGAAGCTCCTCAGAAGTTATCTTCCGGTTATATTTTCCATAGTGCTGTCTTATTCTAAAACTCCTGGCAGATATCATTAGTGTGCTCTCATCATCTTTATTTTTAAGATGAAAAATAAAAACCTGCTTATTTTCTACCAGCCTTTTATAGTCATAGACACAATGAACCATTTGATAGGTTTCAGAAAATAGTAAAGTAGTCGTGTTGAGATAGTAAACCGTGGTGTTATCAATATGGAATTTGCATCTAAAGGGGGCATCGAGGTTAAGTATTCGTTCCTCCTCTTCCTCCATGCCAGTCATTATCTGTTTTCTTATTAAAAGAGTGTGTTCATGTTCAAGCCTTTTGACACTCCATCTGCTATTGAATATAGCCTTAAAATTACTGCCTATGCTTAAGGTATCCCTTAGCGTATCAGCAATCGTATGAACGTCTTTTGGCTTAAGTTTGTTGTGGTAGCAGAACCAAATAAACTCACACACCTGAGGCTTGCTGAGCGTGTAAATATAGGCTTCCCTCCTTACCATATTTATTAGTGTTGTTGTCCTGATTAAAACACTCGCCTGTATTAATTCCATATGAAGTCTTTTTTTAAAATCAAGACCAAGACTCTCCCAAAACTCGATAAGGTAACGACTGCGTGTGATTTTATTTTTACAGAGAGCTTTCCATGTTTTTTTCCCCACTATTCGTTTTATTCCCGCTAAGTCATGTTTGAAAAACAGGATAAAAGGTGAAAGGTGGTTGAGGTTATCAGTTTCATTCTGTTTTAGTATTTTTAATACACGCTTTTTCTTAGAAGACAGGGTAATCATTCGACGTATAAGTGGATAGTTTATTGGTTGCTCTGGTCTATAATCAATACTAAAGAGCCACTCTTTATTTGCATTTTCACAGTAGTAGTTAGTGATTAAATAATAGAGTTGTCCGATATAGTTTTTACCGAACATTTTATGCATATATTTGTTGATGAAAATCTTGCTGTCTTTGGCATACTTTTTTTTATATTCGCCATTCAAATAATGGTATTTTTTTCTATTTTCTTTCAAAAGTGATTCTTCATGAAAGAAAGCCATGTAAGCGTGTATATTCCTAATGTCCAATATGCCTTTGTCCCTGAAAAAGTTATAAAAAAGGTGGCTAATCTCTTTCTTGGAATTAAGAGTAATAGTAGATAACCGTTTATTGGTAAGTTTATAATCACCGATAAACACACCGGCACGTGTTGAATGAAGTTTAAATACCCCGGTATTTTCAATAATCTTGAGTTCCTCGTTAGTCATTGTTTACCTTCAAGGCTTACTTTTTTATATTGCTCACGACTCATGCCAAAATGTACTTCTGCACACCTTAAGCAGTAATACTCCCCACAGTACAGGCATCGATACATAAACCGAAGTGCAAAGGTTCTGCCACATCTACAGCTCACTGCAGCAGGACTAATGGAAGCTTCTCTAAACTGTTTGGAGACAATGGATGTTTTACGGTTGAATTGCATGATGAATCGTTAACTGGATAGTCTCAATATTCATAGTAAAACTCCTTAAATTGATGTAGTGATATTGCCAAAACTCACATGTTTGTCTCTGGCATATTGCTGCAACAAAGGACTTCTGGATAATTTATTAATAGCCTCTTTCTGCGTTAAATAAATTAATCCACGACTACAGCCCGTAATCGATGCGATATCTCTCATTGTCCAGGTAAAACCATCAGGTGTAATGGCATTTAAAATGGCAATGTTTAACTCAACATCAGCACGTTTTTGTATAATTTCCTCATTCATTTAATGCATCCTATAAAACAGGCTTACCCGCCTTATCCTGTGCAGTGAACTTGCAACCGTCTCTATAGCCACTACAGCCCCAAAACTTACCTTTACTACCAGAGAGCTGTCTCAGCTTCTTAGAACACTTTGGACAGTCATAATTTGAGGCTACAGCCTTTTTACGCTTCCCAGGCTTACCACGGCTGTCAGGAGCCGTGTATTTACACTCACGGTTGCTGCAGCCCCAGAAAAAGCCTTTCTTGCCTTTAATCCTTCGTAACACATCATTACATTCAGGGCATTGGTGTTTAGCCGTTGCTTTAATAGCCATCGTTCCAGTATTAGCCACTTCATATTGAACAATGGTCTTGATCCAATCTCTTTGAGAATCAATAAACTGATCCATCGTCACTTGACCTTCTGCAATCAGATCAAGAGACTGTTCCCACATGGCCGTTGTTCCAGGTGATTTAACCGCTTCTGGCAATGCATTAATTAAACTTCGACCAGCATCGCTGGATATTAGAAACTTGCCTTTCTTGACCAATAGAACACGTTTAAGTAGCACTTCAAAAATAGAGGGTCTTGTTGCAACTGTTCCGATACCAGTAGTCTCCTTCAAGACTTTCTTTAGCGCAGGATCTGTAATTTCTTTTGCCACGTTTTTCATGGCAGTAGAAAGTGTTCCTTCGGTGTACCTTGCAGGTGGTTTGGTTTGTTTCTCTGATATCTCTGCAGACAACACAGGCAGAACATCTCCCTTAGCAACCTCTGGCAAAGATTGCTCATCTGTATTGTTTTTCCCTTTCTCGTCATTCCCTTTGTTTTTAAGAACAGATTTCCAACCACTTACTCGACTAACACGTCCAGTTGCTTTAAACACAGCGCCATTAGCATCGAGGTGGATAGTGGTTTGATCATATTCATAAGGAGGATAGAACTGGACAATATAACGACGACAAATTGCGTCATAGACCTTAGCTTCAATATCAGAGAGAGCAGAAAGATTGGCACCAACGGTAGTAGGAATAATGGCATGGTGAGCAGTAATTTTTTTATCATTCCACGCACGCGACTGAATGGAAGGATCACATTCATCTACAAAGTTCTTCATGCCAGGTAACTTCTCAAGATGATCCAAAATAGTATCAACATCTTCCAGTTGAGACTTAGGAAGATAATCACAATCGGATCGAGGATAGGTTGTCACTTTATGCGTCTCATACAGTGATTGAGCCACATCCAGTACTTGCTTAGCCCCTAAACCAAAAGCTTTGTCACAAAAAAGCGTTAACGTATCCAAGGAAAAAGGCAAAGGAGCACTTTGCTTTTTCCGCTCTTTTGTAAATGCTGACACAGTTGCACTAGCACCTTGCAATTGTTGAACCAGGTTCAAGGCCGTTTGCTGATTGATACAACGGCCTTCCGAATCTGAAACATCATCACTCGGTATCCATTTTCCTTTGAAAGCACTACTTGCTGAAAACTCAGCAACCACGTCAAAGAAATCAACGGGTACAAAATTATCAATGAGCAAATCACGATCAACCACCATTCTTAAAGTCGGTGTTTGAACACGTCCAACGGATAGCACACCATCATACCCAGCAGCTTTAGCTTTCAATGTATAAAGCCTGGTTAAGTTCATTCCAACTAACCAATCACATCTTGATCGAGCTAAACCTGCAGCATAAAGTTTAACGGTAGAACTTCCTGGAAGAATTTGACCTAATGCTCTTTGGATAGAAGTATCATCAAGTGCTGATAACCAGAGACGTTCAATAGAACCAGAATACTTAGCAGCATCCATTAGCTCTCTCGCAATCATTTCACCTTCACGATCTGCATCAGTAGCGATAACAATTTGATCAGCTTGCTTGATCAGTTTAATGATAATGTTGTACTGTTTTTTAGTACTGGTTTTCACAACATTCATCCAATGCTCTGGATGTATAGGCAAAGAATCAAAAGACCACTTTTTTAGTTCTTTGTTATAGGCATCAGGGTTGGCCATCTCAACAAGATGACCAATAGCCCAAGTAACAACTAACTCATTGCCTTTTTTTAAGCAACCATCGCCACGCGTATTAGCACCAATATTTCTGGCGATATCACGACCTTGAGAAGGCTTTTCGCAGAGGAATAGTTTCATGACTTAAACATATGAGTCAGTTGATTCATTCGTTTTTCATGGTTGTTTGCTGTTTTCAGAATTTCTGAAGTGATTGACTCAGAAGTATTTTTATCATCACACAAAGAATCTACCCATGAAGTTAATTCTTTTTCTCTTGAATTTATATACGCTGCTGTAAAGTAATCAATGCTTTCTACATTCAATATTCTTTTATGTATAAAAAGGTTATCTAATATTGAGCGAGTCTTAAATGATATTTGTTGCCAACTTCTTTTACTATTATGACTTATGTCGTTAGTAATATAATCCAATGCGATTACTCTAAGAGAAGGTTTTATTTTTACGAGTAGTTTACAAACAAACTCACGACTTTCATGATCATCAAAGAGATTATTGACTCGTTCAACTTCACTATTTTTAAGCATACAGATCATTCCTTGGTTAAATGGTGGGTGAGTTCTCCTGTGTTATCATAATTTTGTAGCACGCTATTTTTGAAGAAGTACGTGGCTACAAAAACTAACTTTTAACAACAACTTAAAGGAGAACCCTCCCATGAACAACATTACAGAAGAGCAATATGCTCAACTTACAAAAAAACTAGATTTAATCGCATCAATACTGGACCAACAATTACAATTTAGCAGTGAATTTCCAACATCGCTTGGTGCTGGATATGTAGAACACCTAGCGAAACATCGCTCTACTCTTGACAAGCATTTTTCGCTTTTATCATCAATTGAATAGGAGACATATTCAACATCATTGAAAGATCGGTGATATACCTAATATTTCTTTTCTCTTGATTTTTCATGAAAATATCCACATCAAGAGTAGAATTTTCATTCAACCACACTCTAAAATCACTTTCATGAGTTGCAATAAAAACATTTACCAACTGTTTATAAGTTTCATGCATCATGCTATTACTCTCTCCACATTCTTTATCAATAAAAACTCAAAATCACTCATATTTTCACTCTTCATAACAAGCCAGTATAAAAACAATATTCAAAATAATAGAAATCACACTAAAAAAGAGACAAGCAAAACCTACATTCTTTAAATTACTGTACATGGCAGTACTTGGTACAGGGCCATGAGGTGCAAATTTCTTTCTATCAAAGTAGAAAAATGCAGACAACAAAGTAAACAACAACGACACTAATAACATCAGTAATGTGACAAGCTTCAAATCGATACCACTACACATAAATGCTTGCTACCACGTCCCAGGTATTTCATCGATTCTCTCAATGCGCTTATCAGGAGCAACGACTCTTATTCTTGAGCCGCTGTGATCGTTATGAGAAAGAACAGTGACAAAGATATCCTCACCAATCTGAATAGTCTCGCCTTCCTTTCTCCAAACAACCAATCCACCCGTGTTAGGCTTGATGTTAGTAGCACTAAAATTATTATCACTCATAAAAAAACCACCTTAATCGTCAACAGACTTTCTCAGTACTGATAACTTATTAGAGCCTGAAAGATAAGCATCAAGCCTTTGTATTTGGTATAAAACGATGGATAGCTGATAATTCAAATCAAGTCGTAGTGATTCAAATTTGAATACTAACTTTTGATGTTCAGCAATATGAAAATACTCCATTGTGCTGCTATCCAATGTAACTTGTGAAGCCTTCTCATTGTGCGTTTTTGATCGTTTCCAGCGAAGTGTTGTCAACGACTTATCAGAAACACGTGTTAAATAAATTGGAACGGAGGCACGAGGAAAATTAAACTTCCATTCCTCGACCAAATTAATAGTTAATTTTTTTAATCGATCTCTTTCTGTTTCAAGGTCAAACAACTTCAATTTAGCTTCTGAAATTGTGACATGAGGAAAATGCAACTGTTTACGCCATTCTCTTGTTGATAGTGATATCAAATGACTCATAAAAAAATAACCAGCTCTTTTCTAAAAAGGTGGGAAATATCTCCTGTGTTACATTAATTCTGTAGCACGCTAATTTTCAAAGACAAACGTGACTACAAAATACTTTTATTAACAACTTAAATGGAGATATTTCCCATGAACTCACATTCAAATCAAGCAACACTTTCTAAATCATTATTGCCACAAAACATTTCAGATAAAACCTGCTTTTCTTCAATTTGTCGATCAAGCCAACCAGTTACTAACGCAATTTTTTCTTTAGGTTTTATAGAATTCAACGAGTTGATCCACTGGACAAACAAATCTTTATTTTGACTAACGAACAACACCATAGTGTAATCAACATTAATAAGAAAACCATGCTTGAACATTTCATTTGCTAAATGTGCAATACCTAGACTTGCGGTAGAACCCAATAAATTTAGAGAATCTATCACTCGTTCTAGCCTTTCTCCTGAGAGATGATTTGCCTTTTCTAAAATCCAATCTCGTTTAATTTTATCTAAACCTGCAGATTCAATCGCAGCTAATAAACGATCATTATTAACCAGTGTTTCCTTTAAATCAGATTTACTCTGATTTTTATTACTTTTTGCAAAAGGATTATGTAATACAAGATTAGGATTAATATCTAGTTCATTAGCCGTAGTCATAACCACGTTACCTAAATAATCCAGATTAACCACATGTGGCAACTTTTCATCTTTTAGCCATTGTTCAAAACGCTCAACATTGTTAGCAATAAACAGCAGTACAATTCTTTTTTCCAAATCCATATTCATTTACATAATCTCAAATTAGTAGAAAAATAACTAAAACTTTACAACTTAAATCACCAACATTTATCAACTGGTTCACGCGTTAAGATAAAACCGTTAAAGTGAAAGAGACCTACATATGGTTCCATATATAATTTTGCAAACCAGGTCTCTGGTTGATACCAACTAATGCTATACAACACCTTCACCATATCTCTTCGAGGAGCTAAAAACTCAGCACCATCAGGTAGCGTTAAACAATAAATCCAGTGTTGTTTAGAAGACATAGGTAATTATTCTTAAAATAGACAACAAGACAGAGGCTTAGGTATTTAAACTTTACAAATAGACTTAAGGTATTCGCTAAAAAGGAATGTCATCATCGAACGGAATATCATCATTAGGAAATTGCGGAAGTGCTTCGCTTGCATTTGAGGCATTACCTTCAGAGCTAGCATCTTTTGGTGCTTTATCAAGATATTGAATATCCCTAACCATTATTTCAGTTGTATAGTGATCAATATTTTGCTGATCAGTCCACTTACGCGTTCTATTTCTTCCAATAATATTAACTTTAGAGCCTTTCATTAAATACTTAGCAGCATTTTCAGCTTGAGCACGAAACAAAATACAGCGATGCCATTCAGTCTCACTTTTTTTATTACCAGATTGTTTATCTTTCCATTCAAGATTGGTTGCAACAGATATATTCAAAACAGCATCACCACCTGGCATATATTTAAGTTCTGGATCAGAACCTAAATTCCCAACAATAATAGTCATACTCGATGTACCACCACTCATAAAAACCTCTCAAAAAATTTAATAACTAAAAAAAAACTAACAGCCAATAAAGATTAATTAACCATCAGCAACGAATTAATAAAACCACAAAAACCAAATGCTTAGCAAAGAACAATTAGAAATCCATTCAAGACATTAATGGTTGCTGCACATTCTTATCACTTGATAGTTTCGCAGCCTTTAAATGAATTAACTAATTCCATATATTCATCAAAGCTAATGTTTGCAACCGAAGCATTATCAATAAAAAGAATGTGTCTTCCTGGTGGTCTAATTGCTTGTGTTCTAATTGAAATAACATTGCGTAAGTTATAGTAATTAATATTTCTAGGTGAGAATCTCACCTCAAATATACAATAAGAATGATGTTTAAGTAGAGCTCTCGGTGTTGAGTCATCAGCCACTTTCTTAGCAATTACATCCATTGTTCCATCACAACCTGAGATGATTAAAACAATAAAAAACGCAATAATTTGTTTCATTATATTTTCCACACTTTGAAATTATTTAGGTTCACCATAACCTTCACGATACTCACTATGTTCATCAGATGAGGCAACAAGGCCCATCATTTGTAGCATTTGTCTTTCCCAGGAGCCTGGTCTACGAGAACCATCAGCAACGGAGGACAAGACAAAATTAATAATGTCTTGTGGGTTATCGAAGCAGCTTTAATCATCACATTTTAATAATTTAGCCATATATTCAAATTCACTAAAAACATCATTGTTAATTTCAACAGTCATTTTGTCATTTGTTGATAAATCAGTATCACTTAAAGCAGGATTAACAGCAGCAAGTGCTCTATCCAGGTTTAATACTTTTTCAGGTTCTGACAAAACAAAGCCTTGAATAACAGTATTTTTTCTATTTACACGCTGAGACTTAACCTCATAATTAAAAACATACGAATCACCATTCACAATAAAGATATCCGATCGTTTCAGTCCTTTTAAAGCGTCCGTGTAATTCTGATTTTCACCCAGACTATCTTTGACAAAAGCTCTAAAAGTTAATGGAGTCATAAGCAGCAAACCTTCAGGAACTACATGCATAAAACTGGATGAGGTATTAATCGACAGATACCCGCTATTCATCCCATCACTCAACCATTTTAAAAATATTTCTTTCATAAGAACCTCACAAGTAAATTTACCAGGGAAAGAGAACAATCTGACATACCCTAAACTCGATTTTCACACCTCAGCAACGACACGAATAAAATCACAAAAACCAATCACCATCCAAGCATCAATTAGATATCCATCCAAGACATTAAATGGTTGCTGCAGACCACAATTACCAATCTTTGATTGCATCAGTAAATGAGAATTTATTTTTGTTATTCTCTGGAAAATGAACCTTAATGATATTGTCACTGAATACAGTTGATTCACCAAAATAAGACATTCCTATTCTTGGTGTTGATTCAATCGTTGTATTGCCATCAATATTTTTAAGCCTCTCAAACCTACCAACTACAAAATCTGTTTCATTCTGTTTAATCACACAACCTAAACCACTTAACAACCTCGTTGCCTCAGCTAACTCAAGATCATCACCTTGTGATACACGATAAAATTCTGCATACATATCATGTTGGCTCAACACGCTCAAAGCCTCACTTACAGACATTGCAGCATCGATTACTCTATATTGTTTACTCATAAAAACCTCTCAAAAAGCATCCATGCAGTTAAAAATTAAAAACAAAGAACCTGCTCATTGAGCAACTTCCAAAAAATGGCGGGAATGTTCTCCTGTGTTATCATTATTCTGTAGCACGTAATTTTTCAACGATTGCCGTGACTACAGAACTTAAACTTTCAACAACATATAAGGAGAACATCCCCAGTGATAGATAAACGACTTCAAAAATCAATAAATCCAAAATATCATTGATCTTTTGTAATTTATTAATTTAATCTTTTTTCACTAACAGACACTATTCCAATCTCCGATTCAATGGCAGTTAGTCTTGTATCAATAATATGAACTAACTCTACAATCTGCTTATCCATAGATCTCATTTGGTTGATGAGTTGCTTAACTAAGTTTTCACCAACCTTCACACTATCAAGTTCTAATTCTTGGCCAATGTCATTACTCTTTTGGGCTTTTATAGCCTTATAATTTGGAATAGAATGTTCAGTAAAAACACAATAACCTTGAATATATAGTCCACATATTTTATGGAAATAAACCAATGGTCTAATAGGAGTCACCATTTCTTTTAACTTGTTTGAAACTTGATAAACCATATATAACCGATCCTCTTTTTTAATACTTTGAAGTATTTCCCAGATACTATTTATACTCTTCACTGGTAACTCACAAAATCGTTCCTTAATTAATTTCATTAAGTCATCATCATTTTCTTTCTCTATTACTTTCATAAAACTCACCTCAACTTCGTTCTAACATCCTCAGCAACGACCAACATAAAACCACAAAACAAGATTATCAATCTAACAACAGTTATAACGGTCTATCAACGCATTAACTAATTTCTACATTACTTAATTCATTTGGATAATCATTAGAATTAACCCAAATTTTTTCTAAAGGAAATGAAACTAAAGATACAACAGTGCTTCTTTCATTAACTCGAACAGTCTTTTTCTGTACAAATTTAAACATGTCATTAGTACTAATATTTGCAATCAAACCCTGCTCAAAAAGCTCTCTTAAAACCAAGAAATTAGTATCAGGCACTGTAAAACCATCTTCTTTCATGTCATTCCGAAATTCATCAATAAACATTTTACTTATCAACCATAACTTTCCGTCAAAGACCCAGCCTGCTGAAGGAATACTATTTAGTTTAAAATTGTCACTTATAACTTTTGCTATTAAATAGCTACTGAAATGTTGCGCTAAATCAGCTCCACTTTTTAAAATCATCATATTCACCTTAATTTAGTTCAAATAACCATCAGCAACGACCAGCATAAAATCACAAAATTCATTTACCAACCAAACAACAATTAGAAATCCAATCTACACATTTACGGTTGCTGAAACTGCTCCATAAATTTAACCATCCAAAATCAGTGTTCCATCCTTCATATTTTCTCAAAACCAACCACTACATAAAAACCTAAAACAATTCTGCCTTCATCGACAAAACCTCCAAAATGGCGGGAGTGTTCACCATGTTATAATGATCCTGTAGCACGTAATTTTTCGAAGAATGTCGTGACTACAGAACACTAAATCATTAAACAATTTAAGGAGAACACTCCCATGAAAATAGATCAAAATACAAACGAAGTGACTATGACTACTGAGGAATTATCAGAGTTACTAAAAGTGAATTACTCACAATCAGAAGTTATATTAATCATCGTTAATGCATTACAAAAACATTCCTCATTGTTTCCAGATCTTCAAAATACTGAGAAGAACCAATACTTCTTTAGTCAGTTAAGTTCTATTCTTGAATACATTCCTAGCATAAAATATCCAGAGCTAATGAACCTCAACTCACAACTTGAGAAATAGAAATAAAATTAAACTCAGTATTCTTTAAACAAATAATTAGCAGAATCTCTATTAGAGGTTTCCTACATGGAAGGCACATATTGAAAAACATAATGTGCAGGAATCCTCTAAATTTGATTCAACACTAACTAAACAAAATTCATCTAATCTCTCCCTTACCCTTAAAGGGTTCCCTTTGGCACATTCCTTGTGCTCGACCACATTGTGCTCACCCTAATTTCGGGATTGTACTGTCACTTTAAAATAGATTGTGCTCACCTTTTTTTACTATCATCAAAACTTTTCGCTTTCATCTGTCTTAATTTGCGAGTCATCATTGATTTTGTAGACTCAAAATCTGGCACAACCACATCATCCAGTATTCCGCTGGGACAAGGCCCCATAATTTCAGAAGCTTTTTGTGCCACAGGATTCATTGCATGAATACAATCACGCGTCACGCCAGTAAAACGATAACCAGCCACAGATTGAAATGCTGTACGTACCGCTTTTGCTGATTTCTCAATATCCATATGTGCATCATTAGAATTGACCATACCAACATGATTTGCTGTCATGATTGTTTTGGTCAATTGATCATGCTTCATCAACAACATTGCACCTTTAAACGAATATGGAATTGAAAATCTAAGATCTCTTTCCACAGGTGATATCGAATGAGCGACTTCATGCGTCATATTCGGAAACTGTTGCAGCATTGCCTCATATTCAACTATTTTTTCATCCATCCATGTTTCTTTTTCTTCCATGATTCTTTGAACTCGCAACAACCACCAATCAGCATAAGGATCATTTTTGCCCGCTGCATCCCATATCGTTCTGAGATAGCTTGCAAAACTACGCAATCCAATAATTGCGATAACATTTTTATTAGGTTTTGCCTTTCGACCTTCAAAAATCATTTGTCCTCTACGCGTTTCAAGCTTTAATTTACTAATGCCACGTAAAGGGCCTGGACCGTCATAGTGAATAGTATCGGGTGCATCATCAGTAATAATCTCATCAGACTTTGCAGGAATAATTGACTCACTATTTTTATCAGGTATTGCTTCCACCGTTTTTTTTGGACCATCAATATCCTTGTCATCATCAACTAACTTTTCTGCTACAACAGCATTTCCATTTGCCATAATTAATTACTCCCAACTTTCATAAATTATCTAATTATTCTTCAAAGCCCATTAGCTCTTTATCCAAAGTACAATCCACATGTGCCAAAGATTTCACTTCACCCGATCTCACAACAATCACTTGCTCTGGTTCTTTCATTGCATGACCACAGAGTGGACAAACTGGCATCGTGCCAGCATTTACAACTTTACTAATTTCAATACTCATATAATTCTCTTATCGTTCAGCAGTAAGGACAGTCGGCTCTTTTAGAACCCACCATCCTAGGGTAAGGACAGTCGGCTCTTTTAGAACCCACCATCCTAGGGTAAGGATAGTCGGCGCTTTTAGAACCCACCATCCTAGACTTCACCTATTAATTTATTTAAATTTTCCACATGAGCAATACTTCGTTCCTCTTCAATACGTTTTGCCTCAGTATTTTCAGTTTTTATTATTTTTGCTATTAATTCTTCTATTTTCTTGATATCAACCCAATACTTTGTATGTTTTGGATATCCCCATAAAATCTCTTTCCATAATTTAGTTTCTAACAATATTTTCCTAATTGTTTTCTGACTTTTTTTGCCACCAAAGCCCAACGCTTCCCATTTATTTATTGTCATACCCCAGTAATTTCCATACTCACAGGGTTCATCTGTCTTATCTGCTTCAATTTGTTTGGTAATACCAACGGCTAGCATCATCGCCGTTTTGATATCACCACCTACAATCTCAAGATATCGTGTATCGAATTCAATTTTCATAGCTAAAATCCTTTTGGTTCCCTACTTGCATTTGTTCAAGTTGTTTTTTCTTTTCACTAATGTCTTTGAGCTTTTTTTCAGCTCTTTCAATAGATTTTTGATTAAACTCTGTCGGTGAAAACTTGTGATTACGTTTCTGTGCTTCAAGATCAGCCCAGGCTTCCTGTACTTCCTGGTTAATGTCAATCAGCT
>Ga0209633_10002735_pt1 | contig 16792 bp, 15 predicted proteins | sample Cruoilmetagenom1_FD_187290 | JGI IMG/M metagenome (GOLD analysis project Ga0209633, IMG submission 187290) | Oil polluted marine microbial communities from Coal Oil Point, Santa Barbara, California, USA - Sample 1 (SPAdes) (version 2) | ecosystem: Environmental > Aquatic > Marine > Oil seeps ... | reverse complement strand
CATCTACAAACGCTATGTCACCTTGTATACTGTTTCTTCCTATACCTGTAACTTTGATCGTTCCACCTTTGATGGCAGCAGCAGCCAAGAAATACGAAGCAGAAGAAGCATCACCCTCTACCATATAGTTTTCTAGCGCCTTGTAGGTTTGCCCTGCTTTGATACTAAAAGTTTTGTAGTCATCGTTCACAACATTTACACCAAATTTCTGCATAATGTCCAGCGTGATGTCAATGTAAGGCTTAGATACCAGTTCTCCTATGATAGAGATAGTCATATCATTTTTTGCTAGTGGTGAAGCCAACAACAGTGCGGTTAAAAACTGACTCGAGATGCTACCATCTACCATCACTTTACCACCTTTTAGCCCATCTGCTGTGATCTGCAGTGGTGGGTAGCCTTCATTTTCAAGGTATGTGATGTCTGCTCCTGCTTCACGTAAAGCATCTACCAAGTGCCCTATAGGTCTTTCTTTCATACGAGGTTCACCCGTAAGCACATAAGAGCCTTTACCCAAACATAACGCAGCACACAAAGGGCGCATAGCAGTCCCTGCGTTACCTAAAAAAAGTTCTTGAAGATTGGCATTTTGTAAAGCACCAGCATTCCCAACGACCCTACATTCTGTCTTATCTTCAGACAATGTGTACTGGATGCCCAATTGTTTTAAGGCATTGAGCATATGTCTGGTGTCATCACTCTCAAGCAAGTTTGTAATGTTCGTAGTCCCCTCAGCCAAAGCAGCCAAGAGTAAAGCCCTGTTAGACAAAGACTTCGAACCAGGAAGATTGATCTCGCCATCGATATGTTTGATGGGTTTTAGGGTCAAGGTATTCATTTATGCTTCTATCTTCTTCATCTCTTTGATTTTATCTATCACATTCTGTACTATCCAATCAGGGGTAGAAGCCCCTGCTGAGATACCACAAAGTGCTTTATCATCAAACCAAAAAGCTTCAAGTTCTGCTTCATTTTCTATAAGGTAACTGTTCTTACAGTCACGCTCACAGATACTATGTAACTGCTTTGTATTGGAAGAGTGTTTTCCTCCTATCACCACCATCACATCAGCCTCTTTTGCCAGTTCCGATGCCGCATCTTGATTTTCAAAGGTTGCATTACAGATGGTATTGAAAACCCGTATCTCTTTACGTGTGGACATCAATGCCGTCACGATCTTTGCAAAGTCTTCAGGTTTTTTCGTCGTTTGAGAAACAACGGCCACCTTACCTTTAAGGGGTAAATCTTCTAACTCTTCTGGCTGAAGCACGATAAACGCATCTTCTACATCATTGGCGTAACTTACCACCCCTTTTATCTCAGGGTGGTCTGCATCTCCAAAGATGACAACACTATAGCCATCTTCACTCATCTTTGCCACGATATTTTGAGGTGTGGTGACATAAGGACATGTCGCATCGATGATCTCACCCTCATTTTTTTGAAGCGCTTCGAGTTCCTCTTTAGGGATACCATGTGTACGAATGACAACAGTATCATTTGACTTGACATCACCCAAACTTCTTGCGATATTGATATTAAAACCATCTTTCAGTCTGTCTATCTCATCTTTGTTATGTATAAGAGGACCATAAGTGACAGATCCTTTGTGTTCTTCGGCCATCTCAATCGCTCTTTTGACACCGAAGCAAAATCCATAACTGGAGGCTAATTGTATTTTCATTGTTTTACCTCAATTGGGCGTTACACTCTGTTTCAAGACTAGTCATAATCTGACCCATCACCGCTTCAATGTCGCTCTCTTCAAGTGTTTTCTCCATAGATTGAATGAAAAAACGTACTGTAAGACTCTTTTTATCTCCAAGTTTATCATCTTCATAAATGTCTACAGGATACGTGTCTTTCAGCAGTGGAAGCGCTAAGGCATTTAGTACCTTAGCTACTTCATAGTAGCTCATAGATTTCTCTATGACCACCGATAGATCTTTATACACCCCTTGGAACTTCGAGATAGGTACAGCATTGATATGTTTAGGCATCAATGCATCAAAATCAAGTTCTGCGATGAATGTATCTGGTATACCAAAGTCCTCTTGTACCGTAGGATGAAGTTTTGACATAAAACCACATACTTCTCCATCTATGATGATATTTGCAGACTGATAAGGATGTATGAGTCCATTTTCATAGGTACAAGGTACCAGTTCAAATGCACCCACAACTGCTCCCACTTTTTGTGTAAAAGAAGCGAAGTCTATCATCTGTGGCTTACCAGCATTTCTTATGTTTTCACCTTCAAGTTGACCTGAGAAAATAAAAGACATCACTTCACTTTGTTCTCTTTTAGAACCAAATACTGCACCCATTTCAAAAAGAGGGATAGATTTTTTCGTATAACTTACGTTACGTTTTACTGCATTAAGCAAATTGACTAAAATTGTAGATCTAAGTGTGTTCAGCTCTTCAGCTATAGGATTAGCAAGTTCTAACGCTTCTTCTGTGGTAGAAAAACCATATTTCTCTAACAATGGCTTCTCTGCAAATACATAAGAAACATTTTCATAAAATGATGCACCTACAGCTTTGTTTTTAAACTCTTTTTTTGCCTTATATCGATCCGTTGTACTGTTTAAACGTGCCTGTTCTGCAAATACAAAAGGTTTTGGTTCTATATTGTTAATCCCTACAATACGTACAATTTCTTCTGTGATATCTTGAATGTGTTTGATATCATGTCTAAAGAGAGGTACGATGATCGCTAACACATCCTCACCCATTGCACTGACCTCAAATCCAAGTTTATGCAAAATGGTTGCTATTTTCCCTACTTCAATATCCATACCAATGATAGAGGATACTTCTTTTGCATCTACAATGACTGTTTCATGTTCTCTCTCAACATCTACATTGAGTGAGCCCTCATAACAAGAGATGTCTGTATATTGATCCATCAAAGAAGCCAACAAAGAAAGCCCAAAAGAGAGATCAGGGTTTGATCCTCTTGATGTTTTGTAGTAAAGGTCATCCGTTTTTAAAGAGGTCTGGGCTACTGCTTCCACTAAAGTATCAGGATTGATATAAGAAGCTTCCAACAAGAGTTCTTTTGTCTCATCATTGGTTTTGGCATCTTTATCTTGGTTTGTACCTACCGTTGAAAGCACTTTCCCATTAGCCGTAATCTCCATAATACCTTGTGTTTTTGCACGAGGAAGTACTGAGACTTTATGGCTCTCTTCATCACGGAATAACGCACTATCATAGGCTCTTAATACCACACCTGTCGTATGTGTCGCATAAGCCAGTAAAGAAGCCAGTTTACCCTCCACTTCTACATTGACCATCTTTAAACGCAATGTGACAAGAAGACTATCAGAGATGGTATCTATCGTGGCTAACTTATAATGTAGATCTGCATCCATATAACCTTCTGTGTGAAGCTCTGCTTCTCTAGCGATGCCACGTTTAATCTTATCTACTTGCTTGTACTCAAATACTTTCATATCTAAGTCTAAGGCTGCACATAAATCTCTTGCTACACCATACACAGAAAGGCAATCCCCTCTGTTTGCAGTCAATTCAAGTTCTATGATCGTGTCAGCAACCTTCTCATAACTCCCCATTGAGCGTCCAACTTCAAGCTCACCAATGCTTGCATCAAGTATCATAATACCTTTGCCTATATCGGGTAGTCCCAGTTCAGAAGAGGCACAAACCATACCTTCAGACTCTACACCACGAAGTTTTGCATGCTTTATCTCAAAGTCTCCAGGAAGTACAGCACCTATGGTAGCTACCGCTACATACTCTGCATCCACCACATTCGCAGCGCCACAGACTATCTGTCTTGTACCTGAGCCGACATCTATCTGGCACACATTCAGTTTGTCTGCATCGGGATGTTTTTCTACGGAAATTATCTTTCCTACCACCACATTTTTATCTATCTCTACTTGATTGATGCTATCAACTTCTAACCCAATGGCGTTAAATGTTTCATACAGCTTCTCATTAGACACAGCATTAAGGTCTACAAATTCATTTAACCAAGATCTAGTTACTATCATCTAAACTGCTCCAATAATCTTATATCTCCCTCAAACAAAGACCTGAGGTCTGGTATCTTGTGCATGAGCATTGCAAAACGCTCTACGCCTAGCCCAAAGGCATATCCACTCACATCTTCATAACCTACGGCTTTAAAGACATTGGGGTCCACTATCCCACAGCCAAGTACTTCTAACCAACCCGTATGTGAACAGATACGACAACCCTCACCCTCACAGAAGACACAGCTGATGTCTACTTCTGCAGACGGCTCAGTAAACGGGAAGAAACTTGGTCTAAAACGCACTTCTACCTCGCCAAACATATACTGTAAAAAGTCAGTGAGTATAGCCTTCAAGTTCGCAAAACTGACTTTTCCTCTATCATCTACGACAAGCCCCTCAACCTGATGAAACATCGGTGTATGCGTCACATCAAAGTCACGTCTAAACACAGTCCCTGGCGCGATCATACGAAGAGGAGGTTTTGTCTCCAACATTGTACGTATCTGTACAGGAGAAGTGTGTGTTCGAAGAAGCCCACCGTCATTAAAGTAAAAAGTATCTTGCATATCTCTTGCAGGGTGGTACTTAGGCAGATTCAACGCTTCAAAGTTATGAAAGTCATCTTCTACCATAGGCCCAGACTCTACAGAAAAGTTCAGTGCCACAAAATAGTCGATGATCTTGTCCATCGTCTCCATCACAGGATGTAAAGCACCTTTTTGAGCAAGTGTGCCATACAGAGACACATCGATAGCTTCAGACTTCAACACTGCTTCAATCGCTTCAACTTTGAGTACTTCATAACGAGCATCAAAGGCACTTTGAAGCGCTGCTTTATTTTTATTGAGTCCTTCTGCAAATGCTTTCTTTTCAGGACCAGGGACATCTTTCATCTTGGCAAACTCAGCTGCTAACACACCTTTTTTACCAAAAAGTTCTACACGTACTTTTTCTAAATTCTCAAGCGAATCAGCTTGAACAATTTTCTCTTCCAATTCTTTCATTAAATTCCATTTATTATTTCATAGGACGCCAAAAAAGCAAAGCTTCTTAGACTACGTTACCACTGGGTTTGCTTCAGCAACAGGCTCTTGTGACTTGTCACATAACACTAACGCTACAATTTATTGTAATTATGGTGATTTTATCCAAAAGTTGCTAATACCGTGATTTATTGCTTCTTTTCTGTGTTATAATTAAAGTTATAAATCATACTAAAGGACACATTTATGTGTATATTTTGCAAAATCGTAAACAAAGAAATACCAAACAACACGGTAGCAGAAAATGAAAATTTTCTAGCTTTTCATGACCTCCATCCTAAAGCGCCTATCCACATACTTATCATCCCTAAAAAACATGTAGATTGCTTCCAAAATGTCACAGCCGAAACTATGGCAGGACTAACTACGTTTACACAGGAAGTAGCGACTTTAGTAGGCGTTGACCAAACAGGCTATAGACTCATTACCAACAACGGAAAAGATGGTGGGCAAGAAGTTGAACATTTACATTTTCATATGCTTGGTGGTGCTGCTATACCGTGGGATCATACACATGAAGATAATCATAAGAGTTTATAGTAATTATATTATTTGATTTAGAAGCACTACCTCATAATCTTACTTGTGGCGTTGTTCTTCTCCTTACTTTTCTAGAAAAGTAAGCAAAAGTTGTCGTGACTCTCGAATCGCTCCGCTTTCAAGGGCGTTCGCCACGACATTATTTTTTGAAACATAGGCTATCGCCATCTAAAAACTATTCAAGTCTTTCAAAGTTTTATTCATAAAATCCATTCATTAATCACGTAACGCGTGTCTCTGTCACTACGAACACCCTTGAAAGCAACGCGATTTGAGAGTAGTGACGATTTTTTTGCTTCGTTTTTTTCTAAAAAAAATGAAGAGAAAAACAACACCTCGATCTAACTAACAGGAAATCAAAATAAACCAAAACACGATTAAATCAAAGATTAAGCATCTATCTCTTCAAGCTTAAGATCATACTCAGCCACGATCTCATCGTCTTTTTCAGAAGCAGCTTCCAAACGTTCAAAAAATGCATCTATCTCCTGCTGGACAAGTCCAACTTCTTTAGAAAGAGTCATGATGACATCATTGTCTCCAGTATTTGAAGCCTTTTCCAAAGCCTCATTTTTTAAAGCTATCTCAGCTTCAAGAATTTCTATCTTCTCTTCACAAAGCTTGATCTCTTTGGTGTAAGGTTTGCGGATTTCGTTACGTTCTTGTGTAACAGCCTTACGAAGTTTTTTTCGCTCTTTATGATTGATCTTAGGCTTTTTCTTTTTAGGGGCTGCACCTGCCTCTTCTTCCCAACCTATCTTCTCTAAGAAGTCAGCGTATGTACCATCAAAGTACTCAGCCCCTCCCTTATGGAAGATGATGAGTGCATCTGCTAAACGGTGCAGTAACATCTCCGAGTGTGTCACCATGATGAGTGAACCCTCGAAGTTGTCTATGGCATCAGCCAGTGCATCTATCGACTGCATGTCAAGGTGGTTGGTAGGTTCATCGAGAAACAGTAAGTTTGCAGGGGTTGCAATGATCTTACCTAACATGACACGGCTTCGTTCTCCACCGGAGAGTACTTCTATCTTCTTATCTCCAAGTTCACCCGAAAACATCATACGGCCTGCAATGTTTCTGGCTTGTGGTATGCCTACTTCTTTACTCATAGAAGCTATCTCTTCAACGATGGTCACTTTTGTGTTGAGTCTTTCTATGTTTGTCTGTCCAAAGTGCGCAAAGATCGTAGAAGGATGAAACTCCAAGCTACCTTGTTGCTCTTTCATCTCTCCAGCTATGTAGTTCAGTAGCGTAGATTTACCTTTACCATTTTTACCGATGATAGCCAAACGTTTACCCTTCTCCATCGCAAAAGTGATGTTCTGAAAAAGTGGTTCCTCAGGGTTATATCCAAAGCCAAGCTCATTGGCCCGAAAGAGTACCTTTGAAGGTGTGTCTTTGTAGTTAAACTTAAAAGATAAGTTTGTATCGGTAGCCAAGTCCTCCATATCATCCATCTTGTCTAACTCTTTTTGCTTAGACTGCGCGAGAGCCGCGGTAGAAGCTCTAGCTTTATTACGTGCTACAAACTCTTCTAACTCTTTACGCTTTTTATCTTGATTGGCTTTTGTTTTTTCATAGGTTTCATCTTCCATTTGAAGTGTCGAGTAGTATTTATAACTATCACCCTGCACCAAACGAAGTCCTTTACGCTGTACACCCATCGTATGTGTACTCACAGAGTCCATAAAGTCACGGTCGTGCGTGATGAGTATCACTTCACCATCAAACTCTTTGATGAATGTTCTTAACCAACGTAAAGAAGGCAAGTCAAGGTAGTTGGTAGGTTCATCAAGTAGGAGCATGTTTGGCTCAGTTGCAAGTAATTTAACCAAGTTTATACGTATCTGGTATCCACCCGAAAAACTCATAGGATCCTTATCTAAGTCATCTTCAGAAAACCCAAGACCAAAAAGAAGTTTTTCTATCTTATAAAAGTTCCACTGCTCATCTTCAGGAAGTACCAACGCACACTCTTCACGTACTGTTTTTTCTGTAAAAACAAGGTGTTGCTTTAATGTACCTATCATATAGTTTTTAGGAATGCTCACATCCCCGGAGTCATAACTCTCTTCACCCAAGATGATTTTAAAAAGCGTAGATTTACCAGAACCGTTACGCCCCACAAATCCTATCTTTTGGTTTGAAGCAAGTTTAAGGTTCACATCTTTAAAAAGGGTTTGTCCCCCAAAACTTTTAGCGAGATTTGTAAGTTGTATCATATTAGGTATCCATATAAAGGTAATTTTTTGGGATTATATCCAAATATGATATAGTAAAGTATGAAGATACAACGATGTCATTAATTTACTAAAGTAAATTAACTCAAAAGAAGACTCAAAGAAGCCCATACTCTTCCACAATTTTTTAAGTTGTCTCGATGTTAGTCGTCAAACCACAAACCTTCGCATCATAGTCAAAGTGTGTGATGTGTTGTTTGTTTTTATCGGTATAGTCATATACCATTTTGATCCCTCTTTTAAGCATCATTTGAGAGTCTTTGTCTACACATACCCCTTGCTTAATGTCTGCTTCCATCAACTCTTTTAGTTTTTCAGCACCCATCTCTTTTTGCGTAAAATTCACTAAAGTAAATTTAAACGTCATCGTATTTTTATCTATTTCTACTTTATCATGACGTAGTTCAGCATCCAGCATAGTTGGCAAAGACTTATTGATAGCATCAGCACTTATCTTCAAAGACTCTGCAAAAGGCATAGGGTTATTCACATCTACTTGTGCCACCACAACACCCCATACACACATCATAGTCAATACTACTTTTTTCATTTCTTATCCTTGTTGATTAGTACACTTAATATACCTATTCAAAATTACTTTAGTGTTAACAGCAAAGTATTACTTTAAATTCATGATACAATACTCCGATATAAGGAAAAAGGCTCAAAATGTCCGAACTCATCTTCGTCATCGACCCTATGTGTTCTTGGTGCTGGGGCTTCCACCCTGTTATGGAAGAGCTACACCAAAAACACGCAGACAGATACAAATTCTCTTTAGTGGTAGGCGGCTTACGTACAAGTGGACAGATGGCATGGAACGTACAAAACAAAGACTACTTAAGCCAAAACTGGAATGCTGTAGCGAAAAAAACGGGACAACCCTTTTCTCATACCCTACTCAACAAACCCACCTTTGACTACGACACCTACCCCGCCTGTAAAGCCCTAGTCACCATAAGAGAACTTTGGGGAGACCAAGCCTCATTTGAGTACCTCTCCCGTATCCAAGAAGCCTTTTACAAAAACGGTCAAGACATCACTTCCCTAGATGTACTCATGAGCTATGTGACACAAGACAAAGAAGCGTTTTTAGACTTTTTCAAGAGCCAAAGAGCAGAACTCCTCATGCAACACGACTTCTCAAAAGCACGCTCCATGGGCGCCAACAGTTTCCCCTCAGTAGTCAAGATAGACGAAGATGGGCATATGTTATGCATCAACGGATACAGAAGTGTAGAAGAGATCTTAGCGGTCTAACTTCTCCCCTCCCACTTGACAACATCAAAAAATATGATATAGTGAAGTATGAAGATACAACTATGTAAGAAATTCTCGAAAGTAAATAAGCTTCAGGCAAAACTTACAAAAGCTTTCCCTGATGACATCATCATAATCAAATCATGTATCAGTATGTGCAAAGCGTGTAAAAAACAACCAGTAGCTAAAGTAAAAAGCAAAAAACTCAAAGCCCAACGCATCTCAAAACTCATCTCTAAAATAGACGCGCTTTAAAGTCTACGAACCACACGCTCCACCAAATCCATCTTCAGTAGTGATACTACCCAAAGAGATAAGTCCTTCGTTTTCTACTATCGTCACCCCATTTTGCACTATCGTATACGTCACTTTCACAGAATCACGGATAGAATTCACCGTCGTACAGTAACTCTCCAAAGATGCCCCTATGTAACGCTTCGCCTTCGTCGCATCAAAGTCACCTTCAAAATCATAGATGATGTGCATAGAACGAAACTTCATAGGCACAGTCTCTGTACGTTCTATCTCCGCTGAAACTTTGTAGTTATGCACTTCAAAGCCATCTTTTTCAGCCATCATCACCAAGTCAATCCCAGTACACCCTATGATACCAGTAGCAAAATACTCCACTGGTGTTATCTCTTTACAGTCTAATGTATAGGATGACTTTAGTGTGTTTGCCTTAAAGGTTTTATCTCCTGTGTATTCTACCGATACGTTCATTTTTATCCCTCTTGTTTTTATTTATTTTTGGTCAGATTAAGTATTTGTTTCAACTTATCCATTTCACTTTCTATGCCACAAGCTTCTGCGTCAAACGTAAACTGCGTGATGGGCTTTCCATTTTTATCAGAATACTCATAGATCAACGTCATCCCTTTTTCCAGCATCATGAGTGAGTCTTTATCTGAACAGACCCCTTGTTTGGTATCTTTTTCCATCAACTCACTAAGCTTCTCAGCACTCATCTCTTTTTGCGTAAAGTTCACTAAGGTGTATTTGAACACAAGTGTATTGCCCTTTGCTTCAACCTTATCATGACGAAGTTCAGAGTCTATCATCGTAGGCAAAGATTTATTCATCACCTCTGCACTGATCTTAAGTGACTCCGCCAACGGCACAGGCTTTTGCATGTCAACCTCTGCCCATCCAAAACCCAATGTACACACCATAGCCATAAGTATTTTTTTCATTCTTTTTCCTTTTGATCAATATGCTAAGTATATCAAAACAATACTTACCCACATATCATCTATTGGAAACACACTCTAGAAGTAAATATTTGACATTTTTTTGACATTTTTATTATATTATACATAATTAATTTAATAATAAATACAGCATATAGCCATATGTTATAGCTTAAAAAGAGGAAGAGTAAAATATGGATTTTGATAGTATCATTCATCGTTATCAAGTTAGCTATTATAAATTACCAAATAGTGTAAAAACTTTTTTAGGCTCATTGTACGGTAACATACCATTGGAAATTCGATTCGGAAATCAAAATAAAATACATAAAAAAATACTTCAAAAATTTTCAGAGGCCGATGATAGATTCAAATTAGATTATCAATTTAATAAAACTTTAGAAACATTGCAGTTTGCAAGTGAGCATATACCTTATTATAAAAAACTTTTTAATGATTATGGTATTAATGTGAGTGATGTCAAAGATTTTTCTGACCTCAAACGTTTACCTTTTCTTACTAAAGAAATTATCCAAAAAGAGCTCAATAACCTTTATACAGATGTAGTAGATAAACCTGTGGCATATTACACTGGTGGTAGTAGTTCTGTACCTATGCAAATGTATGCTCCGTTGTCAGTTTCAAGAGCAAAAGAAAAAGTATATACAAATGCTACATTTATGAAAGTAGGACACAAATATCGTCAAAGAGCGGTATCTCTTTCAGCACGTGGTGATGCAGATGAAAAAAATGGTATTTACTGGGAATATCAAAAAATAGACAATTACCTTTTAGTTTCAGTGAATCATCTTGAGAAGAGATATATCAAAAAAATAGTGAATGAGATCAGACGCTGGAAACCAAAAACATTCTATGGATACCCCAGTGCAATTTCATTGTTTATTAGATCATGTCATGAGATGGGTATCGAGACTATAGAAGGTATCTCAGGTGTAGTACTTACTTCGGAGTCTGTATCATGGGAAGATGTTGATTTGATAGGGAAATTCTTTAATGCATCTGTTGTCTCTCACTATGGACATACAGAACGAGTGACCTCCGCGTACAGAGTAGATAGAGGAGATTATCATTTTTTCAATTCATATGGACTGGTAAATAATGTAGATAATCAAATTATAGGAACATCATTTGATAACTTCGTGATGCCCTATATTAATTATAGTACAAATGATTATATGGGAAAAGTAGATTACTATGATTCAACAAATATCGTAAAAAGTACAACAAGTATACAAGGACGTATACAAGAGTCTGTTGTAACAAAAGATAATACCGTGATTCCTATACTCTCTATAGGAGCTGGTCATTTTAGTTCTTATGATAATATTGACAAAGCACAGTTTTATCAAGATATGCCAGGTAAGGTAACATTACGTATTCAATCAAATAACCAACATAATATTGATGATAAACTTATGATTAGACAAATGCAAGAGCAAGTGAAGAATAAAATAGATTTTAATGTGGAATTTGTTGATAAAATTGACAATACATCACGTAAAAAGCGTGTATTATGTATTCAAAAGTTAGATATTAATTATTTACAAAAAAAGAGACAACTCCATCTTTAAAACACTTAACTAAATGACGTAATGAAAAATCTAAGAAGGAAGGGCTTATCTCCCCTTAAGCATAACAAATGTAAAACCTTCTTATGACACTTGATAACCTACTATTACAAAACACCTATCTTTCGCTAGATGACGAATTTTATGCGTTCACTGACGCCACACCACTTGATGACCCTTATCTCATCAGCTTCAATCACAAAGCGGCAGAACTTATCGGTCTTGATGACAAGAGCGGGGACGATCCTCTTTTTGTAGCACTGCTCAACGGCACTTACATTCCCAAAAGTGCACGCCCTTTTTCCATGTGCTATGCAGGTCATCAGTTTGGTAACTACGCGCCACGTCTAGGAGATGGAAGAGCTATCAACCTAGGAAACATCAACGGCTGGCATCTTCAAACCAAAGGGAGTGGAGAAACACTCTATTCAAAAACAGCTGATGGTCGAGCTGCCCTGCCTTCTTCCATACGAGAGTATCTCATGAGCGAAGCGATGCACCATCTTGGCATCCCCACTACACGAGCGCTTGGCATCATCGGTTCACAGACTAAGATCCTAAGAAGTCGCGTAGAACGTGGTGCGATCGTCATGCGACTATCACCCTCTTGGGTACGTTTTGGTACCTTCGAGTACTTTTCATACATGAAAGAGTACGACAAACTAAGATCTCTCACCGACTACACCATCACTGAGTCCTACCCTCATCTTCAAAATGATGAAGACCGTTATTTCAAGTTTTTTTGTGAAGTGCTTGAGCGTACGGCGAAGCTCATAGCTCAGTGGCAAGGTGTAGGCTTCTGCCATGGTGTGATGAACACAGACAACATGTCCATTGCAGGTCTCACCATAGACTATGGCCCTTTTGCCATGCTAGATGATTTTGACTTTGGCTTTGTCTGTAACAAAACCGATAAAGCAGGTCGCTACAGCTACGGAGACCAGCCCAATATCTCTTACTGGAACCTCACAATGCTTGCCCAAGCACTCTCTCCTATCATCGATAAAAAAAGAATGGAAAAGAAACTTGATGACTATGGCGAGTTTATCTATCCAAATGCCTACATCAACGTCATGCGTAAAAAACTGGGACTGGAACTAGAGCTGGATGAAGATACACAGCTCATCACAAACCTTGTAGGTACACTCCAAGATGCCTATGTAGACCATACCCAGTTCTTTAGAGCACTAAGCCGTTACGATGGTGAGAGGATGCCCATATTTGAACTGGCGATGAACCCAGTACCCTGTGATAGCTGGTTAAATCTCTATGATGCACGTTTAGCTAAAGAAACACGCACACAGACAGAGCGCCAAGAAGTGATGTTAAAGACAAATCCAAAGTATGTACTTAAAAACCACATGCTCCAAGATGCTATCAGCCTAGCTGAGCGTGGAGACTTTTCTAAAGTAGAAGCCCTACTTCATATCGCAGCCCATCCGTATGATGAACTGCCAGAGTTTGAACATTTCTCAGAGGAGACACCAGAAGAACACAAGAACATCACGCTCTCTTGCTCTTCATAACAGCACTACCCTAAAGAGGTCTAAACTATGACCCCATGGTAGTTATAGTGCACTTTACGTATGTGGTCTGGTTTCATACCACGAAGTTTCATGTCAGCTCTCTCGTCTGCGATATGTTCTTTTTTAATGTCTATAAGAAACTCCCATCTCTTCACCAAAACTTCTCTTACCTCTGTTTCAAAGTCGCCTGCATATGCTGGAAAAGTGGCATTTAACTTCTCTACCATATCTGGAAATGCTGTCTGCTTTAGAAGCTCTAGCTGCTCTTTAGGATGTGTCTTCTCAACTTCAACTAGTTGAGTCCATGCATTCACTAACACAGCAGATAGCTCTTCTGCATAGTTCCCCTCATACGCTGGAGTGTTTTCATTTAACTTCATGACTAAGTCACCCAATGTGTTGTCATTAAGGATCTCAAACTCTGCTTCAAAACCTTGGAGTTCTGCTTCATACTCAGCTGCATCATCATACAGTTTTGCGATCTTAGCACTGTTTTCACTCCGTGCATTTGCAGGTATGCGAGGTCCTGAGTTCTCACCACCCATCCCATGCTCTTCTTTCAGTGCATCCTTTTGCATTTCCATTATACGTCTATTTTCACCACCAGCCATCTTCTATTCCTTTATACATCATAATTTTTTATAATACAACTACATTTATTTAACTGTAGTGTAATGTTAGTTAAAACGGATTTTATCAGTTAATGCTTATGAACGCTTTAAGTTTTAGAGAAATTACGTCTAGTGAGTTCTACAAGCAAGAGATTTTACGCTTGTTTTCATGCTTTGTGTGGGAATGTATTTGAAAGTGAATTATGAAGAGAAATTTTTTAATTGTTAAATTATAATATTCATTCCATTTTCTAACCCGTAGGTCGGGGTGTCCTATCCTCGGCAATTGTTCAAATGTTTGAACAATTGTTTTGTTTGTAATAGTTTGAGTGTCATAGAGTATTGATTATTTTTGTTTTATGCAAGCTAGTGTCGGGGAGGGGACACCCCGACCTACGAAAATGATGTATATTTCCATGCATTACTATTTTGTACCAATCCATGTTTCAGAGGATTATTTTTAATATACTCCATCTTATCTAACCAATCTTTCTCATCTCGGATTGTATGTTCATAAAATCGTTCTTGCCATATACCCGCATGATTTCTTCTATGTTTAGAGTAACTTATCTCCGCTTTTGCTTCTTGTTTTACTTTTTCATCTAGTCCATAAACAAAGCTTCTTTTTATCGCGCCAATAATTTGGGAATACTCTGTAGATATTTTTGGTGTCATTATCATATGCAAATGGTCAGGCAAAACTACTATAGCATCTATCTTATAATCATACTTTTTCTTACTCAGCTTAAATGCATAACGTAACAATTCTATATTCTCTACAAGTAATGGCTTACGTCTATGTGTAACTATCGTTAAAAAGTAGCTGTACCCGTCAGTATATATGCGTCTATAATTCATCATACCATCATAACAAACAAAATGGTAAATCATAAAAAATATGTCAACTTGTCATATTTTTAACTCGTAGGTCGGGTTGTCCTCTACCCGACACACATTTAATATAAAACAAAAATTATATATACACAAATCAATTTTATATCAAATCACCAAAATTTTATCATTTGCAAATTAAAGCGTCGGGGAGAGGACACCCCGACCTACAAAACACATGCACACCAAACCAAACCTGTAGAGTGCATTTCCCAACGCACCTTTAGCTGGTAATTAGATGTATTTAGTCGGTATCCATTGAATATCAGTTTCGCCATCATCATAACGGACATAACACCCAAAAAAATCCATTTCTTTTATTGGGTCTGTTAGGTATTTTTCTAAGAAACCATTAAATGTATCAGCATAAACAACTACTTCAGCACCATCATGGTCAATATAGATAATCTTACCTGCATGTTTACCTTGTAAAGCAATAACAAAATAGTTCGCAGAGTCAGATGGTTCAGCAAAAGCAATACAATTGTCAAGCCAATCTAATCTATCTTTCAGTTCTTCATCACCAAATTCAATTGCATCTTCATACCATTGTTTCATATCATTTGTAAACCTATCCCACCACTCAATAGAATATATCTCTACAGCTGAAACCATTGTACGCTCATCATGATGAAAAATTGCTCCATTAAAATTTTGATAAAATTCAATAAATTCTTCTGCATATTCACCTAATCTACTCTTTACCTCTTCAAGGTCTTCTTTTGTTGCCTTAGTTTTTAATTGATGTGCTACCCAAAATTCAGACAGGTTCCCCTAAAGATTACGCAGCCGTTTGATATTGTAGCATCTTAGCCTCATAATTTACAGGAGACATATATCCATTACTAGAATGTAGCCTCTGCCTGTTATAAAACACCTCTATGTACTCAAAGATAGCTTGATTGGCTTCAGCTCTTGTTCTGAAGCGTTCATGGTGTACTAGTTCAGTCTTGAGTGAATGAAAGAAGCTCTCACTTACTGCATTGTCCCAACAGTCACCTTTTCTGCTCATACTTTGAAGTATGTTATATTCTTCCAGTAGTTCTCTGTGAGAATCTGAGGCATACTGACTACCTCTATCTGTGTGCCAAATGAGTTTTGGTGGAGGCTTACGGTTGCATAGTGCCATCTGTAGAGCATTATTAACCAGAGGGGTTTCCATATTGTCATTCATTGACCAACCTACAACTTTACGTGAGAATAAATCTATGACTACGGCTAGATATAACCAGCCTTGTCGTGTACCTATGTAGGTTATATCCCCAACATATACTTCATCTGGTACATTCGTCCTAAAGTCACGCTGTAATCTATTTGGGGAGATACTATGATTATGATTTGAGTCTGTAGTAGTTACTTTAAATTTACGTTTCATCTTTACAGAAATACCTATTTCTTTCATGCACTTAGCTATCTTTCTTGTAGATACAATAACTCCATACTCCTGAACCAAGACTTCTTTGATACGTCGTGTACCATAGACCTCACGATACTGATAAAAAATATCTTTGATGAGTTGATTGAGTTGTTCATCTACTTTATTGACTATGCAACCATTGGTTACCCAATGATAATAGGCACTACGATTTAGTTTTAAAACCTTACACATCTTTGTGATACTGAAACTCTTTTCATGTTCTTTCATCCATGCATACTTTACAGAGTTTCTTTGGCGAAGTATGCGGTTGCCTTTTTTAATATGTCTCGTTCTTGCTTTAAAAGCCTTACTTCTTTCCGTAAGCGTCGGTTCTCTTCATCTATTGATTCTTTAGTCGTAGACTTATTACTATTACTTCTATGGTAAGTTTGCAGGTTATTCTCACGTTTGTAGTTGTATACCCAATTATAAAGTGTCTTTGGATTGACACCTAAGTCTTCTGCCAAATCTT
>Ga0209633_10002733_pt1 | contig 16803 bp, 14 predicted proteins | sample Cruoilmetagenom1_FD_187290 | JGI IMG/M metagenome (GOLD analysis project Ga0209633, IMG submission 187290) | Oil polluted marine microbial communities from Coal Oil Point, Santa Barbara, California, USA - Sample 1 (SPAdes) (version 2) | ecosystem: Environmental > Aquatic > Marine > Oil seeps ... | reverse complement strand
CCCATGATCACCCTCGAGGCCCATATCGACCCTAAGGCTGATATTGAAGACACTGCCAAGGCCATCAAAATCCGTCTGCGCGAACGCTTTGGGGTCGAGCATGCCACCGTGGAAGTCACCAAAGACCCGTGAGTTTAAAAATCAGCAATTGCGATGCGCGCCGCCTGTGGATTGACGCGCAGGGCTTGTCGCAAGCGCCGACGGGGCCGCTCGATGTGTTGGGCATTATCAAAGCGCTCGGGTTTGTGCAGCTAGACACGATCCGCACCGTATCGCGGGCCCATCATCATATATTGTGGAGCCGTAATCAAAATTATCGCGAACCTATGCTGTGGAAAATGCTGGCCCATGACCGGTCAGTATTTGAGCATTTTACCCATGACGCCTCGATTTTGCCCATGGATGTTTACCCCGTATGGCAACGGCAGTTTCGAAGGATGGAGAAAAAACTCGCCGCGCGCAGCTGGCATAAAGACAAACGGCTTCTAACGCATATTACAGAGCGCATCACGGCCGAAGGGCCATTATCCACCCATGCCTTTGATACTACCATTAAAGGCAAGCCAAAGATGTGGGCACGGCCGCCGCACAAATTGGCGCTGGATTATATGTGGTATGTTGGACAGCTCTCGACCTCGCACCGGACGAATTTTAAAAAATATTATGACTTGCGTGAACGGGTTATTCCCCAAAAAGCATGCGCCCAAACCATGAGCGGTGCTGTCGAGCTTGACTGGTTATGCCAACAGGCCCTGACGCGTTTGGTGTTTGCGACGCCAGCGGAAATCGGTAAATTCTGGGGCACTGCCAGCGCGCGCGAGGTGGCTGATTGGGCCAAAACCCACATGGGCAAGCAAGGCAGCGGCCTGCAAGACGTCGAAATTGAGGGCGCTGATGGCCGCTGGGCGAAGGCTCTGGCGCCCGCGGATATTGTGCGGCGTTTGCAAAATGTCCGCCCGCCGACCTCCCGCCTGCGCATTCTAAACCCGTTTGATCCACTTATTCGAGACCGTAAACGCTTGATGCGTTTGTTTGGGCTTGATTATAAAATCGAAATTTTCATTCCAGCCACGCAGCGAAAATGGGGTTATTATGTCTACCCACTTCTTGAAGGCTCCCGCTTTATAGGCCGCATTGAAGTGAGGGCGCAGCGCCCACAAAACCAGTTGCAAGTGTTAGGGTTTTGGCTCGAACCTGGCGTTGCCTGGACGAGCAACCGAACGGCGAAATTAAGCGCGGAACTTAAGCGGTTATCACGGCTAGCGGATGTGAGTGATGTTGTTTGGAAACGCAACACCCCCTCATCATGATGATGAGAAAAAGCGCTAATATGCGCTGCCAATAGTACGGCGCTTCCTAATCGTCTTCTGGCACCACCGTACCGTTAATCGGTGTTTCATAGAGATATTGCAGGTGCGCGGTCACAGTTACGGTTTGTGGGCCGCCAAGCATAGTCATGCGCAGGGCATTATTTTGTGGCACGCTGAATTGGGGTTTGGTGATCCGCGACCCTGTCACAACCAATTGATCCGTACGGGCGTAAGGGGCAGGGCTGACTGAACCATCCCAGTGAGATACCATTGGCGGAGGAGGCTCGGGCGGCTGATTATATGACTGTATTGATGAATAAGATGACCTGCCATAGTTTGAAGAATGTCCATTGCTACGGCCTGTGTCGCGTACGCGCCGTGTGATTTGCTTTGTCACGGCAGGCACGATGCGTTCTTGCGTACTCGCGGGGGTTTTTACCACGCGGCGCGAGATTTGTTTTGTGACCGCAGGTGCCCCTCCGTGAGCTTCTTGCACGACTACTGTTTCACGAACGGTTTCGTAAGTGGCTGGCATTGTGATAAGCTCGGTAGACGCTTCTTGTACGACAACCATTTCCGTCACTGTTCTCCAGCCACCCACAGATGATCTACCGCCATGGTTTGAAATAATCATAGCTTGTGGACCACGGCGCGTTATGCGCTCTGGGGCAGAAATTGAAAAGCCGACGAGCTCGGTTAGTTCTGTCCCCGCGACGCGCGCAATCATTTTACCTTTATCTTTGGCGTTTTTAACCGCTTTTTCACCGGCCTGTTTATACAGTGCGTCATAGCCTGAAAAATCATAACCTAAAAGATCAACTTTATTGACCCCCGCTTCAGTAAAGCGAGTAATAATATCTCCAGAATTTTCAGCTGTTTTTACGCGGGCCGTAAAAGAGATACTCGCTTCTATATGTGTGATTTTACATACTTTTTGGGCAATGCGTTTCTTGGGCGCTCTGTATTTCATGGAGGTTTCTTGCCCTTGCTCCCTACGGTATTTGATTGTGCGGTTATGGGCATTGTCACGATTAATTTCATTGTGACGGGCGCTGGCTTTGCGGTTAAAGGCAAGGCAATCGTCGCTTCGTTTTTCAACAAAAGATATGCTGGTGAAATTAAGCTCAACATTTTGATCGGCAATTGCACTCTGCACCGCATTCGTGATTTTGGCAATTTCATCAATTGCTTGATAATCAAATTTTGCTTCTTTTGTGATCCTGCCAGAAATGATGGCTATATCAGGCACGGCTTTCACGCGGCCAGTGCCAGAAATAGAAATGGCAATAGGCTCAAATGTGTCCTCGTCGTCAGGTTGGCTTTGCGCTGCAAGCCAGCGGTTATAGTCAGCAATTTCCTGTGCGCTGATTGGCGCGCTCTCGCGCGCTGTGCAAGCGCTAAGCAAAGTAAGCGCGGCACATGAACATATCCATTTATTCATAGATAAACTCCAAAGAAATGCTGGCAGATATAGCCTGCGGGCCGGGCTTTAAATTCATCTGTGTTACGCTCTTGGGCCCGTCGTCTTTGTCTCGAATTGCGGCGCTCTCTCCTGCACCTGACGTGCTGACGCGCGGCGCGCTGGCGCTTTGCTGGGCATAGGTTGGGGTGTAGCTATCAAGGTTTAAAACGCCAATTATTTTTGCGCCTGCCGCGCCCGCTAAACGGTCTGCTTTATCGCGTGCATTTTTGACGGCTTGTTCGCCCGCCTGCAGTTCTACTTCCTCAATATTTGAGATTTTATACCCATTCAATTGAAGCCGCACCGCGCCGCCTTCTGCAAGTTTGGAAAGCGCATTGCCCGCAAATTCTGGAGGGCCGCCCGTGAGCGTAAAGGTAACGGAGGCTTGCTGGGTTACGTCTTTACATACCTTTCTAGCCACGCGCTTCTCACCTTCTCGTAATGAAGAGTTTGTCCGGTTTGCCTCTTGGTTAAACAGTAGACATTTTGGATCTTTGACGCCTGTAGAATTGACGGTCGCAAAATTAAACTCCGCGCTTTCCAGCCCTGGCAGTTCGGGTATGCTCGCTTGGATTGTGTTGATAATATCCGCCGCTGCGTTCATTGCATCAGATGTTTCTTCTTCTTGGGTTATTACCGCGCCAGAAATAACAAATTGATCGGGCATAACCTCAACTTCGCCCACCCCTGTTACGGCGAGCGTTTTTATGTTGTCTTCATGAAGTTCTGGTTTAATTTCATTGCTGCAGCTTGTGAGCATGAGCGCGCTGCCTAGTAAGCATACATATTTAAATGACATATTTTTTCCCTAATTTGTAAGCACTATAACATTATCAGAAACAATTGCAACCTAAGGGGTTTTGTATGCCTAAGCTCGCAGGCCCTAAGAAAGAAGGGTTTTCTGCATTTTGACGAGAGGGATTTTTGTGCCGTCACTAGCAATATCTGTGTGGTCTTTGATTTTTGTGTACCCGCAGGCCTCGTAAAGTGGCACCCCCGCCAGTGTTGCCATCATTTCTGCGCGGCTAAACCCTGAATTTTGCGCCGCCGCCTCGCAAGTTTCCAAAACCATGCGGCCAATGCCGCGCCGCGTCCAGCCTGGGTGGGTGTACATAGCCCGTATCCGCGCGGCATCTTGAGTTGGGTCAAGCAAGGCGGCGCTGCGTCCTTTTGAGTGGTTGCCACCATAAAGCGTGTTACGATACGACCACCCGCCGCAGCCTACCAGAGTGTGCGGCTTGGTGTTTGTCGCCCAAATGGCGTAATATGTGCCATCATCGATTAATTGCGTGTCCAGTCCCATGACCTCGAAAGAGGCCTTAATTTGCGCATTTGACAGGAAGGATTTTTGCAATAACTCGATAGAATGCGTCATTAATTCCTGAATTTGAGGCAAATTTTGCCGCGTACAAAGGTTAATAAGGTATGAATTAATCATATTACAATTGTGTCATAAAAGTCACTGTGTCCCAAAAAAACTTTATTCCACAAGATTTGAGTTGTTGCTAGGGCAAATTTCCGCCACTACTCTATATTAGATTTGTCTAATCTATATAAACTATAAAAGTCTTTAGAAGGGGACCGAAACTAATGAAAACATTATCTTTAAAATCACAGTTGGCACTTGGCGTATCTGCGCTAATGATTGCTGGCTCATTTAGCACAGCATCATTTGCTCAAACTGATGAAACTGCTGCAGGCGCTGACGAAATTATCTCAACAGGTACACGCCGTAAAGCCCGCTCTGCGGCTGACACGCCTGCGCCTGTCGATGTAATCAGTGGTGCTGAGTTTACAAATAATGCCACATCCGATATTGGCGATCTTCTACGGACGGTTGTTCCTTCATATAATGTGAACACGCAGCCTATTTCTGATGCTTCGTCAGTTGTACGCCCTGCTAACTTACGTGGCTTGTCTCCTGACAACACATTGGTCCTTCTAAATGGTAAGCGCCGTCACCGCGGCTCTGTTATCGCATTCCTAGGCGGCGGCATCTCTGATGGCGCGCAAGGCGTTGATGTTGGTGTTTTCCCAGCAATTGGCCTAAAGCAGGTTGAAGTCCTACGCGATGGTGCGTCTTCCCAGTACGGTTCTGACGCCATTGCTGGCGTGATTAACTTCCAACTAAAAGATGCTGCTGAAGGCGGTATGGTTGAAGTTAAATACGGCTCCACATATGCTGGTGACGGCGACAATTACCGCATCTCTGGCAATATTGGTCTACCGCTTGGCCCGAACGGCTTTGTAAACATTACGGGTGAATACGGCGACACGAACGGTACTTTCCGCTCCGTACAGCGTAGTGATGCTTTGGCATTGATCGCGGCTGGCAACACTGCTGTTGGGGACATTAGCGTTAACACAGTTACAGATGAAGTTGTGCAGTATTGGGGACAACCTGATGTGTCTGATGACTATAAAATCTTCATCAACTCAGGTGTTGAGCTAACCGAAAACGTTGAGATCTATGCTTTTGGTAACTATGCAGAACGTACGGTCGAGGGCGGTTTCTTCTTCCGTAACCCAACTAATCGTGGCGGCGTATTCCGGGGGCCAACAGTTGACCCACTTACTGGTGACCCGCTTGACGCGGCAGCAGGCGGCGTTGCTTCTGTACGTGTTGGTACACTTGCGGGCGGCGCAGCGGCATGTCCACGCGGTATTCCGCTTACGGCTGGCGGTGGACTTATTCCCGACCCAACCATCTTAGCTGCAGTTACAGCTGATCCAAATTGCTTCTCATTCCTTGAGATGTTCCCAGGTGGTTTCACACCACGTTTTGGTGGTAATAACCGTGATTATGCCGTCGCAGGCGGCCTTCGCGGTGAATTGGAAATTGGTAATGGTCTTGGCTATGATATTAGTGCATCATATGGCTCTAATAAAACCGATTTCTTTATTCGCAACACAGTCAACGCTTCGCTTGGCCCGAATACGCCAACAAGTTTCGTTCCGGGTGCGCAAGAGCAGATCGAAACAGCTATCAATCTTGATCTAAACTATGCTGTTCCTATTAGTGGTTGGGCGTCTGACCTGAACATTGCGACTGGTTTTGAATGGCATGAAGAGCAATTCGACCTAACGGCTGGTGATCCTGCCTCATTCGCGCTTGGTCCATTATCTGCGCCATTTGACGCCGTCGCTGGCACAGGTGTTGCAGGTTTTCCAACAGGCCAAGGTTTCTCGTCTAGCTCGAACGGTTTTGGTGGATTTACAACAAGTACATCCAACAAGCAGGACAATATCGCACTTTACGGCGAACTTGAAGCCGACATTACTGATGCATTTACACTGCAAGCGGCTCTACGTTGGGAAGATTATAGCGCATATGGAACAACGACTAACTGGAAACTTGGCGCTCTATATAAGCTAACAGACAGCATGCGTTTGCGCGGCACATACTCTACTGGCTTCCATGCGCCTACTGCAGGTCAAGCCAATATTACTAATGTGACAACAGCGTTTAACACATTTGGTGAGTTATCTGACCAAGGCACTGTTCCGCTAACTAGTGGCCCAGGCCAATTGGCTGCGGACTTTATTGAGCAGGCACCTGGTCAGGCTGGCATTCGCCCAACACTGGGTACGGAAACAGCTGATAACCTTTCAGTCGGTATTGCTTTTGATACAGGTCCAATGAGCTGGACAGTTGATTATTTCAACATCTCAGTGAAAGACCGGATTGCGCTTACTGATAACTTTAATTTCGATGAAGTTTTGGATTTCATTGCGGATAGAGATGCAGGCACAATTGGTGATGGCGTTAATGTTGCTGGTTATGATAATACCACAATCCTAGCCGCTGTGACCACACTGGGCGCAGCAGGGTCTCTAGACCCAGCTGATTTTACAGGCTCTACTGACCTTCGGGCATTCCGCTTCTTCACCAACAACTTCGATACGAAGACAACTGGTTTTGATATTGTAGGCCGGATGCCATTTGATGTTGGCGTTGGTAGTTCGTCTGTTTCAATCGCAGCAAACTATACTGAAACATCAGTGAAAAATGCTGGCAAAATCGTACCGCTCCAAGGTAACAGAATTGCCCAGTTAGAAGATTCTCTTCCTAACTGGAAAGGCAATATGATGTTTAACCACGAGCAAGGCATGTGGCGTGGTATGGCGCGTGTGAACTATCTTGGTTCATGGATTGATGTTGGTAATGGCGGCACAGATATTGGCAGCGAGATCACTGTAGATCTTGAAGTTGGTGCCCAGGTTATGGAAAATGTTGAAATCATCGTTGGCGCAGCCAATGTGTTTGATAACTTCCCTGATGAGAACCCTGACCAATTGTCTATCGGTCAACTTTACCCAGAAGCGTCTCCGGGCGGCTTTAATGGTGGTGCGTACTACATCAAAGGTCGTTACACATTCTAAGCCTCGCTTAGAGAGACATAACGAAAGCGCCCTCGGGCATTTTAATTATCGCCCCCGGCTTATGGCTGGGGGCGTTTTTGTTTGCGAGTACGAGCCTAGGCCGCTAGGCTATTTTTATGCAAATTGAAATTCTTACCGCCTATGTTTTCACAGTGCTTGTTCTCATGAGCACGCCTGGCCCGAGCCATTTATTGATGCTATCTAATAGTGCGTCCAATGGGTTTCGCCGCTCTATGGCAACGGCGGCGGGCGACCTTAGCGCGAATATGCTACAAATGTTGGCGGCTGGCCTTGGGCTGTCAGCGCTCATTATGGCTGCGCCAAAAGCATTTGTAGCGATTAAATTTGCAGGCGTGCTTTACCTAGTTTGGCTAGGTATAAAAATGCTGATCAAATCCTTCAAGCCACGGCAAGTGGGTACAGCTGCACCGCGCGTTTCCTTAAAGGCTTTGTATTTACAGGGTTTCATCACATCTTCGACCAACCCAAAAGCTATCGTTTTTTTCGCCGCGCTATTCCCGCAATTCATAAGTGGTAGCGCGCCATTTTGGCCGCAATTTATTGCCCTAAGCGCCGCTTATATTTTAATCGATGGATTGTTCCTAAGCGCCTATGGATATGGCGCTTCGAAACTAACATCAGTGATAGCCTCTAGGTCATCGCGCTGGATTGACCGCGCGGGCGGCGTTGGCATTTTAATTGCGGCACTTTTGCTAGGCCTAAAATCTCTCCCAAGACCTTAAATATATATCTGTATATCGATGCCTGATTGTGAGGTGAAAAGTGGGAAAATCAAAAATAAGATATAAAAAAAGCGGGGAATTTGCACCCCCCGCTCGTTCCTTGGAACACAGGTGATGTGGGGCACATGCGCACAAGAAATTCTAACAATAAGTTAATAATACACTAAAATTACAAATAATCAAGTATGTAAGGCAATGAAATACAGTCGCGAATTATGGCGGGCTTATACGGCGCAATTATCAATCAGCCTAACGCCCGCGCAGTGCGCGGCGATCAACAGGCGCGCGCCGCCTTTCACCGGGGACTTACTGAGTAGCGCTAATGTGCGGCTATCCGCTACTGCAACATAATCAACACTGCTAAAACCAGCCTTCAGTAGGGCGTTGCGGGCCGTATTTGTGGCCGTTTCAATCGGTGTTCCGCTCGCGATGTTTTGGGCACAAACGCGCATGATGACATTTAGTTGGCCTGCAATCCTGCGTCCATTGGCATCAAAATATTGATTGCGTGATGACATTGCTAGCCCATCGTCTTCGCGTACAATCGGCGCGCCTATAATGCGCACGGGCATATCAAGGTCGGCTGTTAGCCGCTTAATGGTCATGAGCTGTTGATAGTCTTTTTCACCAAATACAGCGATGTCAGGCTGTACGCGGTTAAGAAGTTTGGTGACAATAAGTGCGACACCGCCAAAAAAATGCGGGCGGTAGTCTGTTTCAAGGCCAAGGGCGGGGCCGTTGACATTTACAGACGTAGCGTGGTGTTGGCCGTACATATTGCTTGGCACGTATACCAAATCACAGCCTGCTTTGTGCAGCATGTCGGCGTCTTTCTGAATTTGCCTTGGGTAGGTATCCAGATCTTCGCCCTTAGCAAATTGCGCAGGATTTACATAAATGCTAGCGACGATTTTTCTGGCATGCTTTTTGGCTTTGGTGATTAGCGATAAATGCCCAGCGTGTAGCGCGCCCATAGTGGGTACGAAACCGATGGTTTCTCCGCGTCCGCGCCAGTCCCAAATTTGGCCGCGAAGCTGTGTTTCGGATTTTACCTGAAAAGGAGTGTTCTCCATGTGTAACCTGCCTATTTAGTTTGGAGAAATCACTAAGCAGGGTTGGCGGCGCTGCGCAAGGGCTGCGCACACTTTTAGCGCCGCATCATGGGATAGTCCGCCAAGGCGTGCGCGGTAAATGAACCCATTTTGACGGGCCACCGGAATGACGTGCGGCGCGGCGTCAGCTAATGGTAATTGTGCGTCTGTCTGCACTAAGTGGTTGGCGGCTTGGGCTTGTAGCGCTGAATGATAAGCTCCAATTTGCACGGCCCATGAGCGCGGTGCGTACTTGGCAACAGAGAGTGTCCCCGCGCCTTGCACAATATGTACGGAGGTTTGCTGTGTGTTCTGGGAGGCGCGCAAAGTGTAGGCCTGAATTTTATTGCTAGGCACAGGCTGCACTGTGCGAATGCTGCGCTGCACCTCATCGGCGCTTACCATTTGCGAAGGGGCGCGGTCTTTTTGCCCGATAACATCAAAGCCACGTTCGATTAAATCGGCCATATGCTTGTCGCGTGATTTACCGCTCGCACCGCCCAGAACAACGGCAATAATCCGGCGCTCGTCGCGTTTTGCTGAGATAACAAGGTTGTACCCCGATGCATTAGTAAAACCGGTTTTAAAGCCATCTACGCCATCTACGCTGCCAAGCAAAGTGTTGTGGTTGTTATAGGTGCGGCCCTTATAGGTGAAACTTTCTTGTGAGAAATAGCCATAGTATTTTTTGTGGGTACGCAGCAAGCTTTCCGCTAGTTTCGCCATGTCGCGGGCCGTCGTCGTTTGGCCCGGATTGGGAAGGCCATGTGGGTTTTGGAAAACACTGCTTTGCATGCCTAGAGACTTGGCCTTGGCGCTCATTAAGTTGGCAAATTCATCTTCTGAACCGCCAAGGCGCTCGGCTAGCACGCTGGCCGCATCATTGGCCGAGCGCACTGTGAGCGCCATGATTGCGTCTTCGACCGTAATGGTTTGCCCCGCGCGTAGGCCAAGGCGTACAGGCGGTGTGCGGGACGCGCGCGCCGACACTGCTAGTTTTTCATCAAGGCGTAACTCTCCGCGCTCTAGCGCGTCAAACACCAAATATAGTGTCATCATTTTCGTCAGCGACGCGGGAAAGCGTGCGCCGTCAATATTACGTGCATGCAAAATTTCTAGGCTATCCGCATCGATAATAATCGAGGCGTATTTATTGACCTTTTTGGTTTGCGCCTGGGCGCTCACCCCAAATGAGAGAAGCAGGCATAGGGCCAATAATATATGTAAAAAACGAGTCATTAAGATAAGGCTTAAGCCGTGTCCATTTACCGAATGGTTAACGCGCATTAACAAATATCTGTGAGCTGTAAATTTTCACCCTTTTAACTGCAAAAAAAACACCTATCTTAGGCACATGAATGAAATTAAGAACAAAGCTATGAACAAACGTGATAATGCCGCCCTGTTTATGATGAGCAGTGCGCCCGATGATGATCCTGGCACAGAGCGGGGCGTGGCCACAAAAGTGCGCCCTAAAACTAAAAAGCCATCACAATACAGGGTTATCTTGCTCAATGATGATTACACACCTATGGAGTTTGTGGTGGGTCTGTTAATGGCGGTGTTTAAAAAAACACAAGAAGAAGCCTCGCGTATTATGCTCAATGTTCATCAAGACGGTGTAGGCGTTTGCGGGATTTATACGTTTGAAGTCGCCGAAACCAAAGTAGGCCAGGTGCTGGACGCGGCCAAGCGGGCTGAACATCCTTTAAAGTGTACCCTTGAAAAAGCATAAAAACCCGCCACATTAAGACCATAAGCCGCTTTTATAAGCGGCCCTAAAAGGAAAGACAAAACATGGCCTCATTTTCTCCAGTTCTTGAAGAAACCATTCACAATGCGTTGACACTCGCGGCAGACCGTAAGCATGAGCTGGCCACGCTTGAGCATCTCTTGCTAGCGCTGGTTGATGACAAAGATGCGAACGCGGTTTTGGTCGCCTGTGATGTCGAGACCGAAAGCTTGCGTGCTGACCTTATACGTTATTTGGATGAAGATTTAGCGTCATTAATCGTTGAAGATTTCGAAGAAGCGCGGCCTACGGCGGGTTTTCACCGAGTTATTCAGCGCGCTGTTATCCATGTGCAAAGCTCTGGCCGCGAAGAAGTGACAGGTGCAAATATTCTTATCGCGCTATTTGCTGAGCGCGAAAGCCACGCGGTGTATTTTCTGCAAGAGCGAGATATGACCCGCTATGACGCGGTTAATTACATTTCCCACGGCATTTCTAAAAATGGCGATGCGCCTGAAAATCGTCCCGTATTAGGTGCTGGCCAAGACGAGAGCGAAGGGCAGCAAGGCAAAGCAAAAGAAGACCCGCTAACGGCCTATTGTGTCAATTTGAATGAAAAAGCCAAGGCGGGTAATATTGATCCGCTGATTGGTCGCGAGGCGGAGGTTGAGCGCTGCGTACAAGTGCTGTCACGCCGCCGCAAAAACAACCCGTTATTGGTAGGCGAGCCGGGCGTTGGTAAAACTGCCATTGCTGAAGGGATCGCGCTGCAAATCATCAACGGTAAAACTCCTGACGCTATTAAAGACGCAACAATTTTCTCCCTAGATATGGGCGCGCTTTTGGCGGGCACACGTTACCGCGGGGATTTTGAAGAGCGTCTGAAGTCCGTAATGAAGCGGCTTGAGGAAACCGATGATGCTATTTTATTTATTGACGAAATCCATACTATCATTGGCGCGGGCGCAACTAGCGGCGGCGCAATGGATGCGTCTAACCTCCTAAAGCCTGCTCTGCAATCAGGTAAACTGCGCTGCATGGGGTCAACCACATACAAAGAATATCGCCAGCATTTTGAAAAAGACCGAGCGCTGGCGCGGCGGTTTTTGAAAATTGACGTGGTGGAGCCAAGTCCCGAAGACACGGTAAAAATCCTGCGCGGCCTCAAAACTTATTTTGAGGAGTTTCACGGCGTTAAATACACAAATGATGCCTTGCAAGCGGCGGTGGATTTGGCAGTTCGTCACATCACTGACCGCAAGCTCCCCGACAAAGCTATCGACGTGATCGACGAAGCGGGCGCGTTCCAAAAACTGCAGCCTGCCAAAAAACGTAAAAAAACCGTTGGTACACACGAAATAGAAGTCGTGATTAGCAAACTCGCGCGCATTCCCGCTAAAACTGTGTCGCGTGATGACGCTAAGGTTTTAAAGCATCTTGGGGCAGATATGCGCCGTGTTGTCTTTGGCCAAGATGGAGCTATCGAGCAAGTCTCTAGCGCTGTGAAACTGTCGCGCGCTGGCTTGCGCGAACCTAACAAACCTGTGGGCTCTTACCTGTTTAGCGGCCCGACGGGCGTTGGTAAAACCGAAGTAGCCAAGCAGCTCTCTATCGCGCTGGGGCTAGAGCTATTGCGCTTTGACATGAGTGAATATATGGAGCGTCATTCTGTGTCTCGGCTATTGGGCGCGCCTCCTGGCTATGTTGGTTATGACGAGGGTGGGCTTTTGACCGACCGCGTTAATCAAAACCCGCATTCTATTTTGCTGCTTGACGAGATCGAGAAAGCTCACCCAGATGTGTTTAATGTCCTGCTACAAGTGATGGACAATGGCTCACTGACCGACGCGAATGGCCGCGCGGTAGATTTCCGTAATGTCATCCTGATCATGACAACAAATGCTGGCGCAGCTGATGCTGCTAAAAGTTCTATCGGGTTTGGCCGAGCAGATGGCAATAATGACGAGGACGACAAAGCCATCAAGCGCTTGTTCACGCCAGAGTTTAGAAACCGACTTGACTCGATTGTTAAATTTGACCCGTTAGGCGAAGACAGTATTGCCAAGGTGGTTGATAAATTTATCATTCAGCTTGAAGCGCAGCTTTCTGACCGCAAGATATTATTCGAAGTGTCGAAAGCCGCCAACACATGGCTTGCGAAAAAAGGCTATGATAAAAGCTTCGGCGCCCGCCCGCTCGCGCGCACCATTCAAGAGCATATCAAAAAACCTCTGGCCGATGAAATCTTGTTCGGCAAATTGAAAAAAGGTGGTTTGGTCAAGGTTGGTCTGGATACGAAAAAGGACAAGCTAACGTTCGAAATTTTGAAGCCTGCACAATTGAAGATCGAAGGCAAGAAGGGCGGTAAAGGACTACCTGCGCCTAAGCCGAAGGAAGATGCTTAATTAGCATTAGGTTCGAATTTACGTAGTGCCGTAATTTTATCATTATGGCTTGCGAGTTGTTTGAATGCTTTCTTTAATAATTTTCTAAGGTGCGGTTTTAAATGTCCAGATGCAATGTTTTCGTCAATGCTTTTGATTGACATAAATATGGGCAAGGGCAAAAATAATATCAGCTTCGGGTAAATATCCAGAGCTGCTCATTTTCCATCCTTGAACCTCTGAATCTTGAAACTGTGAAAATTAAAACCGTGAATTAGCGATAAATATTCCGTACCCTAAATAGATTGCGGTGAGGTCGGTAAACATTTCATAAAGTTCGGGTTCAATGGGGAGGCGTTGTTTTGAACGACAATGTAGCGCATGAGAGAGCTCGTGCGCAAAGGTAGCGATTAGTTTGGCCGGCTGTTGTTCTAGATTACGGTCATAGGTGATTGTTTCTTCGTATTGGTCGCCTTTTTTTGTCGTTATATATCGCCCAGATGCTGCATTTTCGTTCGTTTGCACGATGGCGACACCTGCTAGGGCCTGGGGCTTCATCTCGTCCGTTGGTACAAGTTTAATATTAGCTGACTTAAATCCGCACTGAGACTTTACACGCTCAAAAATAAAGGCGGCAAGGTCGGGGCCTTCCAGGGGTGCAGCATTTTTCGTGGTGCTGCCAAAATGTTCATCACAAGGAACCCATAGTTCAGAATCTGGCAATTTAGGGCCAGTACTAAAATTATTCATAAGCAGTTCGAAATTTTCAAACTGCCATTCCAAGACGTAATTATCGACTAATCTTGGTTTACATATCCCTATGTGTCGTGGATAACAATTATCAGCCATAACAGCAAAACAATTTATAACTAATCTTTTCCCCTCCGTCATAATTCCGGCACATTGCTTTGCTATATTGCCTCTCAGGGCGTGAAAATTCTTAGGTTTTGTGGATTTACGCACTTTAAAAGTGTTAATGGAAGTGTTGCATAAACACATCATTAACGCTTGTTAATACAGTGTTCAGGCTGAATCTATTAGGAGCTACGTTCTTTGTTTGGTATACTGTAAGCTCTGATTTGCTTTAAATTAGGGCGATAAACTGTGGGAGTGAAATGGTTGTAAGGACAACAAATATGCGCGTTTACGCACGTAAAATGGCACTAAAAGCCGTTTTGGGTGGGTCTGTATGTGTGTCTTTACTCATGTCCCATACCGCTTTTGCACAAAGCGCTAACGCGCCCTCTAAGTCCGATGATCAGCCCGTGACTGCGACAGCGCAGCCGATTAAAGATGTGGGCCGTGCAATTCCTGACGATTTACAACCTGAAAATATTCCGCCTTTGCAAGTAACTGGCGCGCCGCCCGTTAACTTAAAACATCTGCGCGCGGCCAAACGCAATAGCTGGGATCCAGCCACGATGACCCAAAGCGCAGGGGATCGTTATCTTGCGCAGGAAATGGCTGCGCAGGAATTAAATTCAGATGCGGGTGTTTTACCGACCGATGTATTAACCTCGCAAGATTTGCTTGGCGACAGAGGTATGACATTGGCGGCGGGCACCAATTTGTCGACAGCAACGCCGCGCGGCGATGGCGTGGTTACGATGGAAACGCCTCTCAAAGGTACATTGTTTAACTTGCCTGTTGCCGAGAATCCGAATGCGTCCGTGTTCAAGCTCGATATGGGCGGTTTGTGCCTGGGGACGGCGGATGACTGCGCGTATAATGAGAAGCCGCGCATTGATGTCGGCTATGCCAAAAACATTACGCACGGCGCGCAAGGCGGGTTTAATCTACAGCTTACCCCGCGCGCAGGCGTGCGGTTTGATCAAGAAAGCCAAAGCGCTGTTGTGGGCGCTGTTATTCGCATTGGTGACAATCTGCGTGAAGGTTCAGAAATGGATTCTGACACATGGTATTTCTTTGCGGGCGCAGACGCGGAAGCTATTACCTATACGCCTAGCAGTTTACGGCGCTTAACTAGCGGCGCCTTTCACTTGCAAGACCGCATCATTGTTGGCGACGCGCAAGCTGGGCTAGGTTACCGTCTTGGTACTGCCGACCTTGCGCTGACTTATTTTAAGCGTCAGGCATCTGCGGAAGGCTTCAAATATGATGAAGACGCCGCCGCCTTATCCATTACGTGGAAACGCTAGGCCGCCTTTTTATTTTTCACAAAACGTATCAGCGCAAAGGCCAATAAGGCGATCGCAATAAGTGATGCTGCGATAAAGCCAGTAAATTTTATTGGCGTGAACACGCCTTTCAATGAGAGCAGGTTTTCAGACCCTTTAAGCGCCAAAATTTGCACGATGTTTTCGCTAAAGTCTGCGAGCAAATAAATAAATGCTGGCGCAAATATAAGTGTCTTCCATTGGGAAGACCATGCTCTTGAAAAGCGCGCGGTGATGCCCGCAAAAAACCCAAAATTCACAAGCGGATATAAACTGTCGAGCGTGGCTGTTATGAGGGCGTGGAAACTGCGCCCATCAGCGCTCATTTCGGCTAGCCTCGCGCGCGCCGCACCAGCGCCCAGCAACGTGTCGAGCATAGGCCCGCCGATCGTTTTTTGTACGCGTGAAAAACTATAACCGATGACAATCATCACCACAAAACAAAATACAAGAACGGGCGTGCGTGCTAAAAAATTTAGGAGTTTACTCATTTGGTGGCTTTTGGGTTTATGGATTTATGGGTTTACGCCAAACAGTCGCTGGGCGTTACGCAGCGGAATTTTTTGGTATTTCGCATAACCTTTGGCGGCGGCGTTGCGAATATCATTTTTATTTTCGTCCGCCGCCCATGCTTTAATTGCTGGCAGAAGACTATAGGCTTCAGGTGCCATCAGGCCGCGCGTCATCAAAACAGGGCGGCTACCTATGTTCGTAAGTGTATCGCTAAAATAAGACTCGCTAAGGCAGGCAAGTACTATCACGTCTTTACCCTGCCCAGGTTTGCGTTGCCCTGCTACGGCAATAGGCGGGGCCACGACATTTTCCATCAGCCCGTTATGACCGACAAAGACGATCATATCGGCGCTGCTCTCATCTGTGACGAGTGCGTAAAACCTGCGAATGGCAGGGCGCATCATATCGCCGCGCCAAGCCTCTGCATGGATTTGGACGGTTTGGCCATTCGTAAGCAAAGAAAAATCGGCCTGCTCGATGACGCCATCAGGGGCTGGCTGCGCCGCTGTTTTTAGACTCGTGATATCGTCCTGCTGCTTGAGATAAGTTTTTACGCCGTAAAGTGCGCCCCAATATAAATTGGTACGCGGGGACATTCCGTCTCCGAGTTGCTCCGGCACGGGGACGATACCTTGGTTCGCGTTATCGGCTAGCACGACAATAATATGTACGCGCTTGTCAGAGGGAGTAATTTGGCTAGCCACGTCTTGTCCCATAGCGGCGGGTGATAGCAGTGCCAAGAGCATAAGCGTCAAGCCTGCCAAGATTTTGCGGTAGTGGTGGTTTCGCGCTGTTATCAATATGGTCACGGCAAAACCCTATAGGAATTTGCGGCAAAATACCAGGGCGCTAATTTTGTTTCGGCTAAAGGCCCTAGCAATGCCACTATCCCCATAAAAAAGCACCTGCGGCGAATTCACCTCTTGCGCCGCCGCGAAATTACAAGATATGGTAATATCCGATTCATAAATATCTAGATATGGGGGGTATTTCGTTTTTTAGAGAAAT
>Ga0209633_10002732_pt1 | contig 16809 bp, 15 predicted proteins | sample Cruoilmetagenom1_FD_187290 | JGI IMG/M metagenome (GOLD analysis project Ga0209633, IMG submission 187290) | Oil polluted marine microbial communities from Coal Oil Point, Santa Barbara, California, USA - Sample 1 (SPAdes) (version 2) | ecosystem: Environmental > Aquatic > Marine > Oil seeps ... | reverse complement strand
CACTATAAAAAGGCCTTTTTACAGGGGTAGGATAATCTTTTGATTCAATAGGAGTAACCAAACATTTCGATTTAGATTGATCTATTATTGCCTTTGCAAAATCGTACCAACTACAAATACCTTCGTTAGAATAATGATAAACTCCCGGTACAAAGTGATTGTTAATTATCGAATTTTTAATGATATCTATAATTGCTTTGGCTAAATCTTTGGCGTATGTAGGTGTACCAATCTGATCAAACACTACTTTTAGCTCATCTCGTTCTTTTCCAAGTTTTAGCATTGTTTTAGCAAAATTATTTCCAAAACTTGAATACAACCACGATGTTCTGATTACTATCGAGTTTTCTGATTTTAAGCAATATAACTCACCTTCTCGTTTCGATTCTCCGTAAACTGAAGTGGGATGTGTAGGTAAATCTTCGGTATATGGAATATAAGTATTTCCATCAAAAACATAATCGGTAGAAACATGAATAAATCTTGTGTTTTCACTCATCGATTCAATAATATTTTTAACAGTCTTCGAATTGATTAAAAAAGCCTGATTTTTATTCGATTCTGCCTTATCTACGTTTGTATATGCGGCACAGTTGATTATATAGTCGAAGCTTGTTTCGGCAAGAAATTGTTTTACTTCTTCATTACTACTTAAATCCAAAGAATCTATATCGGTAAATGTAAAATTTGCTAATTCAGCTATTTCATTGTAATTATTCAAGAACAAAGATTCTGTTTCACTTCCCAATTGGCCTTTCGCTCCTGTAATTAATATATTTTTCATATTTAAAAATTAAAATTCTTTTCAGATTCTTTAAATGAAGGTAATACTTTATCTTTTGGAGATATTATAGATTTGTTTGTATCTATCTTCCAATCGATATTTAAAAGTGTATCATTAAAGTTTATTCCTCTTTCCGATTCCTTCTGATAGAAATTGTCGGTTTTATATAATGCAATAGCAGTTTCACTTAATACAGAAAATCCATGTGCAAATCCCTGCGGGATATATAATTGGATATTGTTAATGTCGCTTAAAACTATTCCAAAATGTTTTCCATACGTTGGAGAGTTTTTTCTAATATCAACAACCACATCGTAAATTTCTCCTTGTAATACCCTTATAAGTTTGGTTTGCGCAAAAGGGGCTAACTGATAATGTAATCCTCGAATTGTTCCATAGCTGGATTTCGACTGGTTGTCTTGTACAAAATTAAGATTTTTAAAAAGTTCGCTCAAATTCTTTTGATTATAACTTTCGAAAAAGTAACCGCGCGAATCCTCAAATATCTTAGGTTTTATTATTAATAAATCGTGAAAATCTGTTTTAGTAATTTCCATGTCTGTTGTTTTTAGAAATTCATTTAAATAGAATAAAATTTAGACGAGTGTTTTAAAATAATCTATTGCACGCATTAAGCCTTCATTTAACTTTATTTTAGGTTCCCAGTTATTTAACTTTTCTTTTGCAAGACTTATGTTTGGTTTTCGTTGCATTGGATCATCCTCGGGTAATGGATGGAATGTAAGTTTTGATTTTGAATCGGTAAGTTTTAAAACATTCTCAGCTAATTCAATCATTGTAAATTCATCTGGGTTACCAATGTTTACAGGACCAATAAATGATTCTTCACTATTCATTAACCTAATTAGACCTTCCACTAAGTCGTCAACATATTGAAAGCTTCGAGTTTGTTTACCATCACCATAAATAGTTATTTCTTCACCATTCAATGCTTGAACTATGAAATTTGAAACAACCCTGCCATCGTTTTTATTCATTCTAGGTCCGTAAGTATTAAATATCCTGGCGATCTTTATTTTAACATCATTCTGATGATGGTAATTCATAAACAAAGACTCAGCACAGCGCTTTCCTTCATCGTAACATGAACGAGAACCTATTGGATTTACATTCCCCCAATAATCTTCAGTTTGCGGATGAACCAAGGGGTCACCATAAACTTCACTTGTCGATGCTTGTAGAATTTTGGCATTTATTCTCTTGGCTAATCCCAACATATTTATAGCTCCCATTACTGAGGTTTTAATTGTTTTTATTGGATTATACTGATAATGTATTGGAGATGCAGGACATGCTAAATTATAAATTTCATCAACTTCAACAAAATATGGCATAGTTACATCATGTCGAATAAGTTCGAAAAATGGATTTTTCAAAAGATGGATTATGTTTTCTTTCGATCCCGTGAAATAATTATCTAAACAAATAACTTCGTTGCCTTCGTTTAATAGTCTTTCACATAGATGAGAGCCAATAAATCCGGCACCTCCTGTAATTAGTATTTTTTTCATGTTGAAGTAAATTATAGTAAAACTATGTAATTTAACTTTGGTAAATTAAACAGAGTCTTAGTCTCTTTTATTTTACAAAGTGTAAAGATAGTTTACGAACTTAATAAGAATAAATTTTAAACTAAATTTTTTCATCTAATTTTCAATAAAAAATAAATAAAATCTCAACTATTTGTCCTATTCTCTAAAAAAGTTATAATTTTAAGTGAAAGTTTTAAGTAGGATGAAGAAGAAAATTCTTGTTATTGATGATGATTTAATATATTGTGAAATTCTTAGAAAGATTTTATGTTTAAGTTATGAATTAGTATTTACGGATAATACCCATGAAGCTTTAGATTTAATTTCTTTAAATAATTCTTTCGATTTGGTTATAGCGGATATTAATATACCTGGAGTTGAAGGATTTGGGTTTATTAAATTATTATTAAGTAAAATGAATTTGATGGAAACACCTTTAATTGTTATATCAGGAATGGACGATAAATATATGGTGAATAGATTGCTGGTGATAGGTGTTTTAAAATATTTTATAAAACCATTGGAGCATAGGGTATTTAAGCAAGAAATAGATAGTTTGGTTAAAAACACTAAAAGAGTATTATAAGTAGGTATTAATTTTATAATAATAAGTTTTTTTAGTGTGTTTATTATTAATTAATTAAATAAAAATTATACTTTTGCACTTTCATATAGTTTATTAATATAATGTCTAACTTATTAAAATTAATTAATTACTTAAATGACTGAACAAGAAGCGAATAAGTCTGTTGAGCAAACGGAAAATGTTGAACAGAATGAAAATGTGAAAGTGGAAGAAACTCCAAAAGCTGAGGCAAAAGCTGAAAAGAAAGACGAAAAATCTATTTTAAATTTTGCTACTCCATCTGATGATTTTGATTGGGATAATATTACAAATGAAAAAGTTCCAGCAAAATCAACTGATAGAGAAGAATTTGAAAAACTGTATAACGAAACCTTATCTACAATTACTGAAAATGAAGTAATTGATGGTTCTGTTGTATCATTAAACAAACGTGAAGTTGTAATTAATATTGGTTACAAATCAGAAGGTGTTGTTAGTTTAAACGAATTTCGTTATAATGCAGAACTAAAGGTAGGCGATCAAGTTGAAGTTTATGTAGAAAGTCAAGAAGACAAAGATGGTCAATTGTTACTTTCTCATAAAAAAGCTAGAGCGTTAAGATCTTGGGATCGTGTTAACGAAGCTCTTGAAAAAGATGAAATTATTAAAGGTTTTATTAAATGTAGAACTAAAGGAGGTATGATCGTTGATGTTTTCGGAATCGAAGCATTCTTACCAGGTTCTCAAATTGATGTTAAGCCTATACGAGACTATGATATTTACGTGGAGAAAACTATGGAATTCAAGGTTGTAAAAATTAACCACGAATTTAAAAATGTTGTTGTTTCTCATAAAGCTCTTATTGAAGCAGAACTTGAACAACAAAAGAAAGAAATCATAGCTAAACTAGAAAAAGGACAAGTTCTTGAAGGAACTGTTAAAAATATAACTTCTTACGGTGTATTTATCGATCTTGGTGGTGTTGATGGATTAATCCACATTACCGACTTATCTTGGGGTCGTGTAAATCATCCAGAAGAAATCGTTGAATTAGATCAAAAATTAAATGTTGTAATTCTAGATTTCGATGATGATAAAAAACGTATTGCATTAGGTTTAAAACAATTAACTCCACATCCTTGGGATTCTTTAGACAAAGAACTTAAAGTAGGTGATACTGTAAAAGGAAAAGTTGTTGTTCTTGCTGATTATGGTGCATTTGTTGAAATTCAACCAGGTGTTGAAGGTTTAATTCACGTTTCAGAAATGTCATGGTCGCAGCATTTAAGAAGTGCTCAAGAATTCTTAACTGTAGGTGATGAAGTTGAAGCTCAAATTTTAACTTTAGACAGAGAAGAAAGAAAAATGTCTCTGGGTATTAAACAGCTTAAGACAGATCCATGGAGCAATATCGACGATAAATATACTTCCGGTAGCAAACATACTGCTACAGTTCGTAACTTTACTAACTTTGGTGTATTTGTTGAAATCGAAGAAGGTGTTGATGGATTAATTCATATTTCTGATCTTTCTTGGACTAAGAAAATTAAGCATCCAGCAGAATTTACAGCAATAGGTGAACCTATTGAAGTTGTAGTTCTTGAAATCGATAAAGATAATAGAAGATTAAGCTTAGGACATAAACAACTTGAAGAAAATCCTTGGGATGTATTCGAATCTGTATTTGTTGTAGGTTCAATCCACGAAGGAACTATAGTTGATATTTTCGAAAAAGGAGCAGTAATTGCTTTACCTTATGGTGTTGAAGGATTTGTTACTCCAAAACATCTTGTAAAACAAGATGGAAGCAGCGCGAAAGTTGACGAAAAATTAGAATTTAAGATCATAGAGTTTTCTAAGTCATCAAAAAAGATTATCTTGTCGCATAGTAGAGTTTTCGAAGATGAGAAAAAAGATGCTGATAGTGCAGAAAAGAAACATAAATCTACTGCTGCTAAAAAGGCTGTGAAGAAAATAAAAACTAATTTAGAAGTTACTACTTTAGGCGATATCACTGAACTTGCATCACTTAAAAATGAAATGGAGCAAGAACAGAAAAAAGAAATAGCTGAGAAAAAAGCTGAGATGGACGCTAAAGAAAACGCTAAAAAAGAAGTAAAAAAGGAAACTAAACCTAAAGCTACAAAAGCAAAAAAAGCTGATGATAGCGAAGAAGCGAAAGCTGAATAGTTATTTAGTTTAACTTAAAATGTAATTTTTATGGAATTTAAGATTGAAAAACTAGAAAAGTACACTTTAATTCAAGTAATGGAAGAAAAATTGGACACGAATGTGGCTCCAAGTTTGAAATCTGAATTAGTTTTAATCTCTGGTAAAGGAGAAAAAAATATAATACTTGATTTAAGTAACTGTCGCTATTGCGATTCATCAGGACTTAGTGCTATTCTTGTTGCCAATCGACTTTGTAAAAATGCTAATGGTACATTTGTTTTAACAGGTCTTAACGATGCTGTTGACAGATTAATTACTATATCGCAGTTGGATACTGTGTTGAATATTGCTTATTCAACTGAAGAAGCTGTTGATATTGTTAACACAGAAGAAGTAGAACGCCAAAAGAAATAACTTTTAGCGTGACTTTCGAATTAACAATATTAGGTAGCAGTTCTGCTGTACCAACTTCGAAAAGAAACTTAACCGCTCATGTGCTCAATGTACATGAGCGGTTTTTTTTAATCGATTGTGGAGAAGGAACCCAATTGCAACTGCGAAAAAATAAAATTCGATTCAGTAAAATAAACCACATTTTTATAAGTCATTTGCATGGCGATCATATATTTGGTTTATTCGGACTTTTATCTACCTTTAATTTATTAAATAGAAGAACAGACTTGCATATTTATGCGCATCCTGAGCTGGAAAATATTCTAAACAAGCATGTTGAGTATTTTGAGCGGAGTATGTCTTATAAAATCAAATACCATTATTTAAATCCAAAATTAAACGAAATAATATACGATGATGGTAAATTAATTGTTGAAACGATACCACTTAAACATCGCATTCCAACTTGCGGTTTTTTATTTAAGGAAACCCCTCATTTAAGAAATCTCAAGAAAAATATTGTAGATGCATTCGATATCCCAATAAGTAAAATACGAAGTATTCAAGAAGGAGAAGATTTTACAAACGACGAAGGTGACATTGTAGCGAATTCTCGATTAACATATCCACCATACAAAAGTAGATCATATGCCTATTGCACCGATACTGCTTATTACGAAAAAATAATCCCAATTATTAAAGGAGTCGATTTATTGTTTCACGAATCAACCTTAGCTAAAAAATTAAAAAGGCAAGCAAAGCAAACTTTCCATTCAACTACAATTGATGCTGCCAATATTGCTCAAAAAGCCAAAGTTGGTAAATTGATTATTGGGCATTTTTCTGCAAGATATAAAGATGTTACTCCATTGGTGAAAGAAGCTCAAGAAATATTCTTAAATACAATTTCTGCCGAAGATGGTGAAAAGCATGCTCTAGAGTTGTCCAGAATGTAATTAAAATATTACATTTGAAAATTAATAACCAAAAATTATTTGATATGAAAAATATATTAATGTTAATTGTATTGTCCTTCTTTGCTTTAACGACTTTTTCTCAAAATAAAGATAAAGCTGTTTTTGAAGAATCTAAAGCAGGATTTTATCAGAATTTTATTCTAAAAGATGTTTCGAGAGTTAAAGAGAATCTTAAACCCGAAGAAACAGAGAAAAGATTCATGATGGATCATTCTGGAATGGATTTACCTAATAAAGTTTCCTTATATAAAAGTGAGTGGACTAATCCTGTTATTTCGCAGGGTAACGCAGGAACATGCTGGGCATTTTCAACTATTTCGTTTTATGAATCAGAAGTTAAGAGAATTAGTAAAAAAGAAGTGAAATTATCTGAAATATATGTTGTTTATTGGGAATATGTTGAGAAAGCAAAAAGATTTGTAAAGGAACGCGGAAATTCTGTTTTTGATGAAGGTTCTGAAGGTAATGCAGTAGCTAGAATATTTAAAAAATATGGCGTTGTACCTCAAAGTTCATATACAGGTTTAATAAATGGTAGAGAATATCATTCTCATCAAGCAATGATGAAAGAAATGAAAGCTTATTTAAATTCAGTAAAAGAAAATAATGCATGGAATGAATCTGTGGTTATTGAAACCATAAAGGATATTATGAATCATCATATTGGAACTCCTCCAACAGAAGTTACCATTGATGGTAAAAAATATAATCCTAAGTCTTATCTTAGTGATTATATAAAGATAAATCCTGACGATTATGTTGAAGTTCTTTCTTATAAACAAGAACCATATTGGCAACAAGTAGAATATAAGGTTCCTGATAACTGGTGGCATAGTAAGGATTATTATAATGTTCCATTAGATGTTTTTATGGATATCGTTAAAAGATCAATTCGTAAAGGTTATACAATGAGTATTGGTGGTGATGTGTCAGAATCAGGTTTTTCAAGAAAGACTCAGGTTGCCTTAGTACCAACGTACGATATTCCTTCCGAATATATTAACGAAGATTCACGACAGTTTCGTTTTTCTAATGAAACAACAACCGATGATCATGGAATGCACCTAGTTGGTTATTTAGAAAAAGATGGTGTAGAATGGTATTTAATTAAAGACTCTAGCAGTGGTTCTCGAAATAACGATCATGCTGCATCAGAATTTGGATATTACTTCTTCCACGAAGATTATGTAAAATTAAAAATGATGGGATTTACTATTCATAAAGATGCAATTAAGGATATCCTGAAAAAATTTAAATAAACGCTAAAAGAAAAGTCTCCTATTTTGGAGACTTTTTTTATTTGTATTTGCTACTTTTCTTTAAATTAGTTTTAGATTATTATCTTTGCACAATTAATAATCTGTACATAATATAAATAATATCGCATGCACGAAAAAATACTTATTCTAGATTTTGGTTCTCAGTATACTCAATTGATTGCCAGAAGAGTACGAGAGTTGAATGTTTATTGTGAGATTCATCCCTTTAATAAAATACCAACTTTAGATTCTGGATTTAAAGGTGTGATTTTATCCGGTAGTCCATTTTCAGTTCGGGATAAAAATGCCCCGATTCCTGAATTAACTAAAATAAAAGCAAAATTTCCATTGCTTGGTGTTTGTTATGGAGCTCAATTTCTAGCAAATAATTATGGAGGAGAAGTGTTACCTTCAAAGCATAGAGAATACGGTCGTGCATTATTAAGTTATATTGATACAGAAAGTAAATTAATTAAAGGACTTGATGTTAATACTCAGGTTTGGATGTCGCATGGTGATACAATAACTAAGTTGCCCGAGAGCTATAAGGTGATTACAAGCACAAGTGATGTTAAGTTTGGGGGTTTTAAAATTGATGGTGAAGAAACATATGGAATACAGTTTCATCCCGAAGTTTATCATACAACACAAGGTAAACAGCTTTTAGAAAATTTTATAGTTAATATTTGTGGCTGCAAGCAAGATTGGACACCATCAGCTTTTGCCGATGATTCAATTGCAGGATTAATAGAAAAATTAGGTAACGATAAAGTTGTTTTAGGTTTATCGGGAGGTGTTGATTCTTCTGTTGCTGCTGTTTTATTGCACAAAGCCATAGGTAAAAACTTGACTTGTATTTTTGTTGATAATGGACTTTTGCGTAAGAATGAATTTGAGACAGTGCTTGAATCTTATAAAGATATGGGACTTAATGTCATTGGAGTAGATGCAAGATACCAATTCTTAAGTCAGCTAGCTGGAATTTCAGATCCGGAAGGAAAACGTAAAGTTATCGGTCGGGTTTTTATAGAGATTTTCGATCAAGAAGCACATAAAATAAAAGATGTAAAATGGTTAGCTCAAGGAACAATTTATCCTGATGTAATTGAATCAATTTCAGTTAATGGACCTTCAGCTACTATAAAGTCTCACCACAATGTGGGAGGATTGCCAGATAAAATGAATCTAAAAATTATTGAGCCCTTAAATCTTTTGTTTAAAGATGAAGTTCGAAGAGTGGGTGCTTCAATTGGAATTAAAAGTGAATTACTTGGACGTCATCCATTCCCGGGCCCAGGATTGGCGATTCGAATTCTGGGAGATATTACTCATGAAAAAGTACAGATTTTACAAGATGTAGATGATATTTACATTACAGGATTAAAAGAGTATGGATTATACGATAAAGTTTGGCAGGCTGGTGTTATATTGTTACCTGTTCAATCGGTCGGTGTTATGGGAGATGAAAGAACATACGAAAATGCAGTTGCTTTGAGAGCAGTTTCATCAACAGATGGAATGACTGCCGATTGGTCGCATTTACCATATGAGTTTTTAGCTGATATTTCTAATAAAATAATTAACAATGTAAAGGGTATTAATAGAGTTGTTTATGATATTAGTTCTAAACCGCCGGCAACAATAGAGTGGGAATAATTAATAGATCAAAATACAGGAGCTATCTTTAAGGTAGCTTTTTTTTTATAAAATGATTGTAGATTGCAATAAATTCATGTATTCGCTTAAACTTATAACAATAAATTATTAAATTAGACCTTTTAATGAGGATTAAATTCTATAATAGACATTTTATTAAAAATGGAAAATCTGTACATCGAATCTACTGAGTATAGTCCAAAAATACTTTTGGATTTTAATAAAAATCAATTTGAAATAACAGGTGTTTCACGTCCCGAAGATGTGATTGCTTTTTACGAGTTGGTAATATACAAGTTGGAGAGATATATTACTAAAGAAGCGCAACAAAACGATCTTTCGAATTTAAGATTTCAGCTCAAATTCGATTTAATATATATGAATTCTGCATCATCAAAATACATTTTGCAAATATTAGATTGGTTTAAAAAGCTATACAATAAAGACGCAAAAATAAATATCGATTGGTATTATGATGATGTTGATGATCAGATATTTGAAGATGGGGAAGATCTTTCCGATGTAATAAAAATGCCATTTAATCTTATTCCAAGAAACTAACTTGGTTTAGATTTTGTTATACACAATAAAAACATTCCGTTATGATTAAAAATCGTATTAGTAAATATATTGTTATACTTATTTTAATAGTTTTCCCGGCAAAAGTTTTTTCTCAATATTTAACCGAAGATATCTTCAAATTTAGCAGAGCTATAGGATATATTTCATCGTATTATGTCGATTCTGTTGATACAAAAGACATGGTAGAAAAAGCAATTGTTAATATGTTGAAAGATTTAGATCCACATTCAACTTATATTCCAGCTGATGAAGTTAAAGCAATGAATGAACCATTGGAAGGAAATTTTGAAGGAATCGGAATTCAGTTTAATGTACTTAAAGATACAATTTATGTGATTTCCCCAATTTCAGGAGGTCCATCAGAAAAAGTTGGTTTGCGAGCAGGAGATAGAATTGTTGAGATTGATGGAGAAAATGTAGCTGGGATTGAGATAACAACTAAAGGAGTTCGCGATCGTTTATTAGGAGAAAAGGGCTCAAAAGTAAATGTTGGTATTAAAAGAAAAGTTGTTGATGAGATATTATATTTTACAATTACTCGCGATAAAATTCCAATCTTTAGTGTCGATGCGGCATACTTAATTTATAACGAAATTGCATATGTTAAGATCAACAGATTTGCTTTAACAACTGTTGATGAGTTTAATGATAAGCTTGATGCTTTGAAACAACAAGGAGCAAAATCAATCATTTTAGACTTAAGAGGTAATGGAGGTGGATATCTGGATAAAGCTATAGATCTGGCAAATGAATTTCTTGATGCCGGACAATTAATAGTTTACACAAAAGGATTGCAATCTCCTAAGAGACAAAGTCTTGCCACAGGATTAGGAAAATATAAAAACGAAAAGATTATCATTTTAATTGATGAAGGTTCGGCATCTGCAAGTGAAATAGTTTCTGGTGCTATTCAGGATTGGGACAGAGGGATACTAGTTGGTCGAAGATCATTTGGTAAAGGATTAGTACAAAAGCCAATGTTTCTTCCAGATGGTTCAATGATGCGATTAACTATTGCTCGTTATTATACGCCCACTGGCCGATTAATACAGAAATCATACAAAGAAGGTTCTGATGAATATGAAAAGGATTTACTAAATCGTTACGAACACGGAGAGTTTTTAAACCGCGATAGTATTCAATTCCCAGATTCTCTTAAGTATCTAACTTTGAAGAATAAACGTGAAGTATATGGAGGTGGTGGAATTATGCCGGATGTTTTTGTTCCACTCGATACAACATCTGTTACAAAGTATTATGGGAATATAATTCGACAAGGTGTATTGAACTCATTTGTACTTGATTATATTGATAATAATAGGAAGAAATTAAAATCAAATTATACTGATTTTGTGACTTTTAACGATAAATTTGATATTACTGATAAACTCTTAAAAAAGCTTATTGAGTATGGAGAGAAGAATAAAATTACAGCATCTCAAGATGAAATTGAAAAATCAAAAAAAGATTTAAGCTTGTTAGTTAAAGCTTTAATAGCAAGAGATTTGTGGGATATGAGTGAATATTATCAAATTGTAAATGTTCGCGATAAAGGTTTTAATCGAGCAATCGAGATTATGAAAGATTGGGACAGCTATGAAAATCAACTTCTAAAATCAGAATAATATCTAGTTTTTTTTAATTAAAGAGATATCTTTGCATCGTTTAAATTCCCTACAAATGCTGCAGCAGATTTTAATTTGGATTACCGAAAATTACATTGAATTATTAGCAACAATCTTTGGCTTACTTTATTTATTTTTATCTATAAAGCAGAATATTTGGTGTTGGCCTGCAGGTCTTATTACATCTGCTTTATATGTTTATGTTTTTTTTGTTACCAAGTTTTATGCAGATATGGGTCTGCAAGTGTATTATGTATTTGTTAGTATTTATGGATGGTATCATTGGAAGTATGGCTCAAGGAGTAAGAAAAATGATGATCTTAAAATATCTAAAACAAATAATAAAACCGCTCTTTGTTTAATTGTTATTACTGGAGTATTATTTGTATTAATAGCTTATATCTTAGTTAATTTTACCGATTCAACAGTTCCTTATTGGGATTCATTTACCACTGCTGCAAGTTTTGTGGCTACTTGGATGCTTGCTCGAAAAATGCTAGAGCATTGGTTAATATGGATTATTGTTGATGGTATATCATTAGGTTTGTATCTTTACAAAGGTCTTTACCCAACTGTTATTTTATTTGCAGTATATACATTGTTAGCAGTTTTAGGCTATTTTGAATGGAAAAGAAAAATGGAATGAGTTTAAAGCGAATTGTTTTAATTGGTCCAGAATCAACTGGAAAAACGGAATTAGCTTCAATGTTAGCTAAAGAGTTTAATACAATTTACATTCCTGAATATGCGCGTGAGTATATTGAACATTTAAATCGAAAATATACTTATAATGATGTAGAATATATTGCAAAGAAACAAATAGAATTTGAAAACGAATATCAGTATAAGGCTAATAAGATGTTGTTTTATGATACCTTCTTAATAATTACTAAAATATGGTTTCAGCTTGTGTATAATAAAGTTCCAGACTGGATAGAAGGCAAAATTAAAGAAAGTAAAATTGATTTATTCTTATTATGTAATACAGATCTTCCTTGGGTAGAAGATAGCGTGCGAGAAAATGGTGGAGAAAAGAGAGAACAACTTTTTGATATATATAAAAGGGAATTGGAATACTATAATTTTGATTATAAAATAATTACCGGAGTAGAAGATAAAAGAAATTTAAATGCATTAAGAATTGTTAAAGATTATTTAAATGGAAAATAAAGTGCAAGATAGTAAGAGCTTTCAAATGATCGCTAAAACATTTAAGGGATTAGAAGGGGTTTTAGCTAAAGAACTAGAAGAATTAGGTGCTTTAGAAGTGAAAGAGCAGAACAGAATGGTAGAGTTTGTTGGAGATAAAGCCTTAATGTATAAAGCTAATTTTCATCTTAGAACAGCTTTACGCATTTTGAAACCCATAGCTAGCTTTAAAGTAAAAGATGAGATTGAGTTATATAATTCTATACGAACGATAGAGTGGGATGAGATATTTTCGCTTAAGCAAACCTTTGCTGTTGACAGTGTTGTTAATTCTGAATCTTTCTCTCATTCAAAATATGTTGCCTTAAAAGTAAAAGATGCAATTGTAGATCAGTTTAGAGATAAATATGAGAAAAGACCTTTTGTAGAAACAGAAGATTCAGATATTAGAATTCATATTCATATTTCGCATGATGTTTGTGATGTGCTGCTTGATAGTTCAGGAGAATCATTACATAGAAGAGGTTATAGAACCAAAGCAACAAAAGCACCTCTAAACGAAGTTTTGGCAGCTGGAATGATATTGCTGTCAGGATGGGATAAGAAAAGCACATTTATTGATCCAATGTGTGGATCTGGTACTTTAATAATAGAAGCAGCTATGATGGCCAACGGAATACCTCCAGGCATTTATAGAGAAAATTTTGGATTTGAGAATTGGAAAGATTTTGATGCTGATTTATTTGAAGAAATACAGGAAGAAGAATTTGAAATCGATAATAAAGAAGTAAACGTTTTTGGATCCGATATCTCTGAAATTGCTATTCGGATTGCAAAGTATAATATTGGAAATGCATCTTTATCAAAAAAAATAAACTTACTTATAAAGCCACTCGAAGGATATAATCCTCCAAAGGATGCAAAAGGTGTTGTGGTAACTAACCCTCCTTATGGAGAAAGAATAAAGAAAAATGAGATAAATGCATTTTATAAAGTCCTCGGAGATAAATTCAAGCAATCTTATGAGGGATATTCAATTTGGGTGATTAGTAGTAATTTTGAAGCAATTAAACATATTGGCTTACATTCTGATCAAAAACTTACACTTTTTAACGGGCCTTTAGAGTGTAAATTCCTTGAATATAATATTTACGAAGGAAGTAAAAAGGATAAATTTAGAGATGATGAAAAACGTTCATCATAAGAAATACATACGTTCATTAACTAATTATATACGATTAAAAAAAAAATTTTGTTTCAAACATTTACTTGCTTATTTTTAATATCGATATTTAGTTAAATGAAATTATTAAAATAAGTCTGTCAAGTTAAGTAGATATTAGGAATATAAATTTTAAACCAATTATTGAAATATTTGTTTAAAGTTTAAAAAAGTTATAAATTTATAGAACTTGATAAGATTAAAATCGTAAAGCCCAAATGAGCTTTAATATTGAAGAGCTTTTTAAAGAGATGAAGACAGGCGAAGTACTTCTTGCGTATAAGGGGAGTATTACAGCTGAATTAATTACTAATGTGTTGGGTGTTGTGGAAACAAAGCTCAATCACGTTATTGATAAGTCTAGTACGAAGAAAAAAATATATAACATTTTGGTAGAAAGTTTACAAAACTTATATCATCATGTCGATGATTTACCTGGTACAACAAATAATCTAGATGTTCATTTTGGAATTTTTGTTATTTCAAAAGATGGCGAAAGTTACAATGTTCGAACAGGTAACTTTATTAGTACAAATAAAGTTAAAAAGCTAAAGGAAAGATTTGATAAAATAAAATCTTTATCAAGAGATGAACTAAAAGAATTATATAAGTTTGTTTTAAATAATCAAATGTTCTCGGATAAAGGTGGCGGTGGACTTGGTTTAATTGATATTGCCAGACGTACCGATGGACAAGTTGATTATAATTTTAATACATACGACGCTGATTATTCATTCTTTAGAATGAGTGTAACAATTTGAAAATATTAAAAACATAATAAAGTAATAATATGGACTCAATTTCAATAGAAGGAACCCCAAAAACTCCAACGGTAAGCTTAGATGCAGGAACTGGAATAGTAGAGATTAAGGGAAGATCAATTCCTGAGAATTCTATCGAATTTTATCGACCAATAGTGGAGTGGTTAGAAGATTATTCAAAAGATCCTCAAAAACTAACTACGGTAAATATTCAATTAGAATATTTTAATACCAGTTCATCAAAATGTATATTAGATGTTTTTAAAAAACTGGAAGGTATTAAGAAAGCAAGAAACGAAGTAGTTATTAATTGGTATTACGAAGAAGATGATGAAGATATGTTAGAAGCTGGAGAAGACTATGAATCAATCATTCGTATTCCTTTTAAAATGATTGAGATTGTTGATTAAAGTAGTCTTTCTTATTAAGAATTTATTGTAAGCAAAAAAAAATTGTTAGATAATAATATAGCCTGTTAATAGAATTAACAGGCTATATTATTATCTAACAATTTGTAATTTATTATTTGTTGGGTTTAAATCTTTTTTGCTCAAAAAAGTCTAATGTTCTTTTTAATAATCTGAAATATAATACCCCATAAAGAGCAACTGCCATAAGCCAAATAACAATTATATTCACCCAGAAAGTATCCATGTATTTTCCGAAAATTTGCTTGCGCGGAGCATAAAAGTGCGATTTAATTAGCTTGCTACTAGGGTCAAGGTAGATTGGGTCTATTTTTTGAAATAATTCTCCTTTATACTCTATTATCCTATTAATTTCATTTGAATTACGAAGCAGTTCAGAGAGATTGTCGTTATAAGACTCTCGTTTAAGTTTCATAAAAGCATCTCTATCTTCAGGTGTTTGTTGAAGATTTGAAATTAACTTATCTTTTAATCCATTAGCCTTATTGTAGAGTTTAATGTAATATTTATTTAAGATATTTAAATACGTTTTTGCTGCATGAATACTTTGGATGTTGATGTTATTAATAGTTAGATTATCTAAGTAATTAAATTTCACAATTTTACCAGATTCAGATGCAAGTTCTTTTTTAATTTCATTTTGAACTAATTCAATGTTTTTAATTAATTCTTTATGTGGGTCTTTGTCTTTATTCTCGATATTTCGTTCAATAAAAGCTAATTTATTGTTTAATGTTCTAATCCAATAGTTCTTTTTAAAGTCAGCAATACTCATTGCTTTATCGTATTGATAAAACTGGGCTTGATAATCATTTTCTTTATACTGATATACAGCTAATGCCTCGTAAGCCCATCGCGCAGTTATTATCTCACCATAAAACGGAATGTTTCTTGGGTTTGAAATATTGGGATTTAGTTTTTCGAATTTCACAATTATTCCACTTAAGATTAATTGTGGAATAATTAAAAATGGGATTAATATATAAATAGTAATAACGGTTTTAAAACTATCTGAAATTACAAGTCCAAGAATGTTTGAAAAACACCAAGCAGAGAATAAAACAATCCAATACTCAAAGTACATTCCTTTTATTTCCATAATTGTATTACCAATTATTACAAATAGAGCAGATTGAATTGCTGATAATGTAAACTGAACAACGATTTTGGATGTTAAATAGCTTGACCAGCTTAAGTTTAGGAATTTCTCACGTTTTAGTATTTTCCTATCTTTAATAATTTCTTCAGCACTTACAGTTATTCCAATAAATAAGCCAACAATTACCGACATAAATATGAAAACAGGCAAGTTGCTATTTTCGCTTAAACTATAACCGGTTTCATTATTTATATTATAATACTTAATTATATATGCTAATAGAAAAGCTAAAAAAGGAGCTTCTAATAGATTGATAATTAAATACTGAGTGTTCGAAAGTTTTGATAATACATCTCTTCTTACAAAAACTAAAAATTGTTTTATTTTATTAGGAGTTTTGAACGAAATTTCTGGAACTTTCCGTTCTGGAACAATCTCTTTATGTTCAGTTTCCTTTTCGTCATTAGCTTTCACATGCGCAAAGTTCTCTCGCCACTCAGTTGGTGATATTTTACGATCACTCGTGAAATTACCATATTCGTCGAGAACTTTTGTTTCAATAATATTAAATATCTGCTCAGGAT
>Ga0209633_10002731_pt1 | contig 16812 bp, 13 predicted proteins | sample Cruoilmetagenom1_FD_187290 | JGI IMG/M metagenome (GOLD analysis project Ga0209633, IMG submission 187290) | Oil polluted marine microbial communities from Coal Oil Point, Santa Barbara, California, USA - Sample 1 (SPAdes) (version 2) | ecosystem: Environmental > Aquatic > Marine > Oil seeps ... | reverse complement strand
AATCCTTCCTATTATTTCTCCGCCCTTTATGTTTGCACTTTCGGTTATACTTCTTTTTGGAAGGAATGGTTTAATAACAGCAAAACTGCTGCATCTGGATACGGCAGGTGTTTACGGTTTAAAGGGGCTTGTTATTGTTCAGGTAATAACCATGTATCCAATTGCATATATGACTCTGGTTGGTATTCTTCAAGGTATAGATCCGGATCTTGAAACATGTGCAATGAATTTAGGTGCAAAAAGAATTAAAACATTTTTTACAGTAACACTGCCTCTTGCTCTGCCTGGTGTTTTTGCTTCCTGGCTTCTTGTGTTTGTAGGGTCACTAACAGATTTTGGTAATCCAATAATTATTGGCGGTGAGTTTGATGTTCTTTCTGTCAGGGCATATCTGGAGTTTACAGGAATGGGCAATCTGCCGAGAGGAGCTGCCCTTGCTATGCTTCTTCTTGTACCAACTGTTGGTGTTTTCTTTATACAAAAATATATTATTAAAAATAAAGCCTATGTAACTATAACAGGTAAGTCATCCAGAAGAGGTTCTTCCTCTGTAACGGGAGTAGCAAAAACAGGCCTTTTTATATTTGCCCTGGGAGTTTCTCTTTTTGTACTGATGTTTTATGTTACAATAATCTCCGGCAGTTTTATTAAACTATGGGGTGTTAACTGGTCATTTACCTTCAGGCATTTTGTATATGCATGGGATGTTGGTTTAACTACTCTTAAAAATACCCTTGTACTTGCAACCATTTCTACACCAATAACTGCAGTTCTTGGTATGGTAATCGCATTTATAGTGGTAAGAAAATCTTTTGCAGGTAAACAGATCCTGGATTTTTTATCCATGCTAAGCTATGCAATCCCTGGGACAGCAGTTGGTATAGGTTATATTCTTGCTTTTAATAAGGCTCCATTTAAACTTTCCGGAACTGCTTTTATTTTAATTGCAGTATATGTTTTTAGAAATGTTCCTATTGGAGTCCAGGGTGGAATTGCCGCTCTTAAACAGATATCCGGGGATATAGAAGAATCCTCAACAAATTTGGGTGCATCTACAGCTTACACTTTCAGAAAGATTACACTTCCTCTTGTACGACCTGCTTTTTTTGCAGGAGCTACATTTGCATTTGTTCGTAGTATGACAGCCATAAGTGCTATTATATTTCTTGTTTCAGCGAGGTGGAATCATTTAACAGTTCTTATTCTTGCTCAGACTGAAATAATGAGACTGGGTGCAGCATCAGTACTTTCATTTGCTTTAATTGTTGTCGTTATGGCATTTATATTTATAATTATGAAACTTACAGGTCTTAAGCAATCCCAGATATTTGGTACAACTAAATAGCCTGGTCGGGACTTCGTCCCTGCTCGGCAATGCAACCATAGCCTGGTCGGGACTTCGTCCCTGCTCGGCAATGCAACCATAGGAGATAAAAAATGGAAAAAACTAATAATGAAGACTATCTTGTTCTTAAGGATATAACAAAAGTTTTTAGTGATGGTCGGGGAAATGAAGTTACTGCAGTAGATAATATCTCCTTAACTATAAAAAAGGGTGATTTTGTAACTCTATTAGGTCCCTCCGGGTGTGGGAAAACTACGACCCTTCGTATGGTTGCAGGTTTTGAATTGCAAACATCAGGGGATATAACTTTAGCTGATAAACTAATAAATGCTGTAGCTCCCTTTGACAGGAATATGCCTATGGTTTTTCAAAGTTATGCTTTATTTCCACATTTAACTATTTTTGAAAATATTGCCTATGGATTGAAAATACGTAAACTGTCAAAAGAAGTTATTAAAAATGATGTAGCAATGGTTTCCCAAATGGTCAACCTTGTGGGATTGGAAAACAGATACCCGGGAGAGTTGTCTGGTGGGCAGCAACAGCGTGTTGCACTTGCAAGAGCTCTTGTTCTTAAACCGGAGATTATTCTTTTTGATGAACCCCTTTCAAACCTTGATGCAAAGCTTAGAATACAGACGAGAACAGAAATTAAAAGGGTGCAGCAGATGATGGATATAACAGCATTGTATGTTACTCACGATCAGTCTGAAGCACTAAGTATGTCCGATCAGATAGTTATAATGAACAGGGGAGAGATTGCCCAGGTAGGTTCTCCTGAAGAGATATATAATAATCCCAACAGTTCCTTTGTTGCAGATTTTATTGGGAATGCAAACTTTATCGATGCAACTGTTTCTGAAGTTGGTTCTGATATAATTACTGTTACTGTTCAGGGCAAGTCTGTATCAGTTGAAAAAACAGGTGAAGAGTTTTCTGAAGGAGAGGAAGTTTCTCTGGCAATTAAACCGGAGGCAGTAGATATTAGCATTGAATCAACAGGATTCAGCGGAAAGCTCGATGTAAGTTCGTTTCTTGGAAGTATTACAGAATATAAGATTGAGTTTGAAAATAGTTTTATAATTGCAATCCATTCCAATACTACTGGTCATACCATGAAACATTTTAAAATGGGTGAAGAAGTAAATATAAATTTTAATAAGGAATTTTTCCATATCTATAAAAAGTAGTGATGGGTTTTAAAACCATCACTACAACGTTTATAACAAAATTTCTTCTTTAACAGGATTAAAGATTCTTTCCAGTATATTATAAACTCCGCCATTATCGTTTGTCTCAGTTACCATATCTGCATGAATTTTAACATGATCAGGGGCATTCCCCATAGCAACTCCTGTTCCTGCAAACTGAAACATCTCAATATCATTTTCATTATCACCAAAAGCAATTATTTCTTTTTTATCTAATTGAAGCATTTTTGTTACAATTTCCAGAGCTGATCCCTTGTTTACACCTTTAGGTACAATTTCAGTAAAACTAAAGCCAGATTCGATTATATCAACATCAAGAAAAGAAGTATGCTTTTTAATTTTACTGTTGGATTCATTTGATTTAGGAATAAATAAAATTTTAACCGGATTCCTGATAGAAGTAAAATCCCTTGTCCATTTAATTTCATTTTCAGTATATTTTATTAAAATATCAGTAATTTCAGAAGGTTTGTCTGCATATACTCCAAAGCTGGTGAAAACTACAAAATCAATTTTTAATTTATTTAAAATATGAAGACTATCTTTATATGTATCTATTGAGAGATTTTTCTCATTATAAACTTCTTTTGTTAATGGATCAATTATTACACCACCATTCAATGTAACTAATGGTGCGCTAAGACCCAGATCCGAAGCAAGAGTTTTCATTGATGATATAGATCTTCCAGAGGCAAGAACAACCCTGCAAGTTTGTGTTTTTATTAAATCTATGAGTAATTCTTTTAAGTTTAGAGGAATTAAGTTTTTACTGTTTAAAGCTGTTCCATCAAGGTCAAGTACAATCAGTTTGGGTTCAGTTGGAGAGTTATTTATCATACTTTTACAGATCCTTTCTTGTTTTTAGAAATTAGAAATAATATTATAACAAGTATAATGGAAATAATTGCAGCAAGATCATAATCTCCTGAGATATCTCTTAATGCAGAGAAAATAAAGGGGCCTATTGCACTTCCTGCAACTGTCCAACCCATTGCATATCCTGAAATAGCTCCAAGATGTTTTTTCCCAAATAGATTGATCCAGGTTATGGTAAGGAGTACTGAGAATGTTCCATTAGCAATTCCCATTCCTGCAATTAGAATTATAATTGGTATCCCCGTCGACAGAAAGATCAGAGCAATAGATGAAATAATAATACCAATCAATTCCAGTATAAGAATAATTTTGAGATTAATGTAATCGGTTAATGTACTTCCTGCAAAACTGATTATTACTGCAATAAATGAGATAGGAATAAATATAGATACTGCAGAAGATCGCCCAATTCCAGCATAGGAAAAAATGGAAACAATATGAAATGTGAATGCAGTACCAAACATAGCCATTAAGGCAATGGCAAGATTATAGCTCCAGAATACTCTGGTTCTAAGGACTTCTTTAAGTGTTTTTTCATTTGAAATATCCAACTCAGAATTATCAATCTTATTTTCAGTTTTTGTAAGTAATTCTGGTCTCCAGTCTTTGAAAAATATAAGCACTATAAGAGCAAATACCGGGAAAAGTATGAATGCCAGTAAGCGCCATGTTCCTTTCCAATCATAGGCTTCTATAAGAGTATCAAACAGTTTTGGAGCCAAAGAGAAACCAAAAGCAGTAAAGGCTCCCATGAGTGCTACTATCAGGCCGCGATTTTTATCAAACCACTTTACTACCATATTTCTGGAAACCATGGTCAGTACTCCCTGACCAAAGAATCTGAGAATAAAAAATCCGAATGTCAGGAGAATAAATGAGATAAGATCAGGTTTAAATAATCCTAAAGAAGAGATTTTATTCCCAATATCATCAATAAAGGATAAATATAAAAGTGTTAATGCCAGAGCCAAAACAGCTATTAATGCTGTTATTTTGGCACCAAAACGATCGTAAAATTTACCTGCTTTGCCAATAATGAGTGCACTTAATATAGTTCCAATCATGTATGTTGTAGAAATACCTGTTCGAGATATATCAAGAGCTTCAATTAAAAAATCTGTAAATACAGATACACCCATGGTTTGCCCGGGTATACTCATAATAACACCAATAGTTCCCACTATTAATATGATCCATCCATAGCTGAAGGGGAGACCTGGAGGGGGTAAGATTTTTTTTGATACTTCACTGTTTATAGTTTTCAAGATGGAGACTTTAGCATATAGAAAATAGTTATTCAAGGAATGGTTTGGTTGTTTGAGATTATGTTATTATATTTACTCAAAGGAGTTTTGTATGAAAAAATTATTTACAATTGTAATTCTAATAGTATTGGTTTCACTTCTGTCAGGATGTCTTCCTGGTGATGGAAGAGGTTCGGTAGATTCTCCTGTTGGATTCTTTTCCGGTATCTGGCATGGCTGGGTTGCTCCTTTATCATTGCTAATAGGTATATTTAACAGGAATATTCATGTCTATGAAGTTTATAATTCCGGGTGGTGGTATGACCTTGGATTTTATATGGCTATTATAAGTGGATTTGGAGGAATATCATTATCCAGGAAAAAGATGAAAAAAAATCGGGAATAAACTGACTACACAAGATTAGATGTTCAGGGAGCTGGAATATTCTTCAATATTATTCCTGGTTGCCAGGTACACAGGAAGATTTATAACAGTATATCCTTCATCAGTTGTAATTTTATCCAAAGGAGCCGCAGAAACTACAAAACCAGTTTTTTGGTTAGTTGCCCTAAGGTAGTTTATAACATTACTGGTATGTTTCTTTTTAAATTGCAGAGATGCTTTGCATTCAATAGGGATCTTCCTTTGGTGCAATTCAGAATCAAGAATAAAATCCACTTCAATATTAGTTTTACTATTTTTTTTCCACGTGCTAATAGATTTGGATGCTGAACCTCCTTCCAGTAAATTAAGAAGAACAGCATTTTCGAACAATCCTCCCAGGGGTGTTCTGAGGACAGGATTAATTGTATCAAGAATAGATATACTTGGAGCAGTTAGTACTCTCTTTCTATTAATAACTCCCAGATCATGAAGATATCTTTTTGGAAGAAAAGTTGATCTGTGGGGATCGAGAGAAAAATGCTGAACTTCGAGAACAATATGCCAGGATTTCATAGCTTCAATTATTTTTCTGGCATTATATTTTGATGTATCAATGTGGGAGTATTTTGAGAGACTACCTATATTCCCTGATACTGCCCTTATAACATCAGCAAAAAGATAGGGTTGATATTCCTCTTTTCTTGAGAAATCTTCTTCCAGACCTGCCATTATTTCATCAATTACTTCATAATATGAGCCACCGGCAGTATATGCCTTTATTGCCTCAGGATATCCTCCAACTTTTAGATATTGATCATATAGCTTTAATAGCAGAGTATGTCGTGATACTGGGATTTGAAGAGGAGCAGAGTGAATAAATTTAGCCAGTTCACCTTTTCCGGAAAACTTCAGGAATTCTGTAAAATTAAAACTGTAAACACAGAGACTCTTTATTCGGCCAACAGGAATTCTCGTTTCTTTCGAGAAAAACCTATTCATGGAAGAACCTGTAAGAATTACCCTGATTTTAGGCCAGTCCTCTTTCATAGACTTAACATATGTGGCCAGTTTTTTTGATTCCTGTGCTTCATCTATAAAAAGTATTGAATTTTCTTTTAATTGGTATTGGTCAACCATAAGAGTTTTAAAATCTTTAAAATCTTCTGTCTTTTCAATTTGCCTTCTGATTTTGTTCTCTTTTTCAAGATCAAAGGAAAGGTGTGGAACCTGTAATTCTTCCAGAACACTATTTACAAGGTAGGATTTCCCCACCTGTCGAGCTCCCTCAATAATTATTACTTCATTTTTGGTAGAATCATTTAAAATAGAGAGTAGTTTTGAATGAATATTTCGTTTCATAAACTTAATTTACCAAAAACTACTATTTTTGTCAAAAGCATTTCCCAAAAACTACTATTTTTGGGAAATAAATTAATATTTTAACTTACTGATTTTCTTTTCGACTATTATTTTTATAATTTATCAGTGTTACTGTTAAATACCAGGTTTTCAAGCTCCTCCACTTTTTCAAAATAATAGGTACATATTTCAGTCAGATCAGCTTTAATTTCAGGTATCTTATGACTCTGACTCCATCCAACACCTGCAGAATCTACTCCGGCATTCATTGCCATCAGTATTCCCGGTTTTAGATCATCAACTACTAGAATATCCTTTTTCTCAATACCAAATTGTTTCATTGTTTCTTCTACAGGCCATATTGATGGTTTATTTTCTTCTTTTTTTCCATTCCACCCAAATACTCTGTCCGGCTTTAAGTCAGGGAAATCGGTTTGCTTATCATAGTGAGAAATAATGATATCTGGTTCAGAATGGGAGACAACCACTATTATTCCCCCTTGTATTCTAAATCTGTTAAGCATTTCTAATATCCCCGGGAAGAAGGGAGGTGTTTTTGACATGGTAAAGTCTCTCCATATACTGTAACAGAGTTTATTTTCTTTATCAGAAAGTTTAAGAGTTTCTTCAAGGTGTACAGTAAGTCCGGGATGAAAATTGATTTTAAACCATTCTTCGAGGTTTGATGCCTGATGAGACCTCCCTAATTGTTTCATTTGTTCAATATGAGCAGGGTGGTGAATAGATGGTGTACTATCTACAGTAGTATCATCATGATCGATCATAAGGCATTTGTATTTCATTTACCTATATTAGCATTTTAAAGTGATATGGATAAGATCAGAGATAAAAGATATATTAAAATGATTTGTGTAAAATTACTTAATATTTAAAGCATTTTAATTGAGGTAACTTTGGTTTTAAAATTCAGTATTAATTATTTCATTTTCTTTGCTGCCATGGCAACTGTAGTTCCTTATCTGCAGCAAATTCTAAAAATGCATAATTTTAGAGCATATGAAATTGGTTTACTTCTTGGAATATTTGAAATAACTGGAATTTTTGGACCTCTTATTATTGGATGGGTTGCTGATAGATTAGGCAAATACAGGATTATTTTACTAATTCTTACAATTGGATCAGCTATTTCTTTTATGTTTTTTAGGATCCAAATAAGTTTTATTACAGCTGCATTAGTTTTAGTTTTCTTTGGAATGATGTACAGACCCATTGCTTCTTTGACAGATGCACTTGCTTCCAGAACTTTACCGGATTTAGTTAATCAGTATGGCAGAGCCCGTATCTGGGGGAGTATTGGTTTTGTCGGGATATCTTTTTTTTATCAAATTTGGGGGTTTCTTGATACTTCCAGTCCGGTTAGAATAGTTAGTGTTTTTATTGTCCTAATGGGAGCACTTCTTTTAAGTAATTTATCTTTACCAAAAATTAAAATTAACAGAAAGCAAAAACAATTACCTGAAGAAAGAGAAAAGCTGTTGGATATTATCAGATCCATGTCTTTGCCTTTCTGGATAGGAATTTTATCAGCTTTTATAGTAAAAATGGGAATGTCCGGATATTACTCTTTTTTCTCAATATATCTGAATGATATTTATGGGATAAAGGGTATAAGCGGTATTTGGGGAATAGGAGCTCTGGCTGAAATTCCTGTCGTTTTATGGGGAAGCCGGTATGTTGTTCGATATGGGGTCGCTAAAATGCTTGGTCTGGCAGCTTTAGGAACTACTCTTCGAATGATAATTTATGCATTAGCTCCTCCTGTTCCTGTAATGCTGGCTGCACAGCTTCTCCATGCACTTTCTTTTGGTTTGCTTCATATAACAATTATTGTTCTAATTAATCAGCAAATTAAGGATAAATCCAGAGCTCTGGCCATGGCGATTTTTGGGGGAATAAGTTATGGGCTCTCTGGTTTTTTGGGTAGCAGTATTAGCGGATTTATTCTGGAATCCTATGGGTTTTCTGTAATGTATTATTTTTGCGGGATAATAACATTTGGAGCAGTAGTTCTGATCTTTCGTTTTAGAAGAGTATTTAAAGTTTGACAATTTTGTTTACTACCACTACTCTTAAATTAGTTTATGTAATCTTAATGGAGGCATTGTTATTAGAATTATTTTAATAGTACTTCTTGCTTTTAACTCCTTTTTTTCTCTTTTTGCAGAATATCCTGATTATTTGAATGAAGAAGAGAAATTATGGCTTGATAATCATATTGGAAAAGTCGAACTTGCTCCTGATTCCCATTTTGAACCTTTTGAATTTTTTGATTCGAATAATAAATATATGGGGTTAGGTGCTGATTACGTACATTTGATTGAAGGAAAATTGGGATTTAATTTTAAATATGTAAAAACATCTTCCTGGGCCGTAAATATTGAAATGATGAAAAAGCAACAGTTGGATGTTTGGGGAGCAGTAGTTAAAACACCTCAGAGAGATGAGTTTATGGAATTTACTCTTCCTTATTATGAATTACATTCTGTTTTAATTATTCCTTCCAATTACAAAGGGGATTATATCTGCAATCCGGATTCAGGAGATATGATTGCTGTTGTAGAAGGATATTATACTCATGATTATCTTAAAAATAACTATTTGGAAGAAAATATCCTTCATTATTCAAGTGTTATGGAAGCATTACAATCAGTCCAAAATGGTCAATCAGCTGCGTTTTTAACAGATATTGCTACGGCTTCTTACTATTTTGAAAAATCTGGTATAAAAAACCTGAGAGTTGGAGGAATGCCTGATCTTGGTTCTTCTAAAATTTCAATGGCAGTTAGATCTGACTGGAAAATACTTGCTGTTATAATAGATAAAGTTATTGAAAGAATAACTCCGGAAGAGAATGCAGAAATAATCAGAAAATGGGTAGGAATCCAAAACTCAGAAGAAATGCTTTTTAAAATAGACAATTCTACTTTAATAAAAAGTTTTTCAATTTTATTTATTCTACTGATTTTACTTTTCTTATTTTTTTTAATAAGTAAAAATATGAGAAAAGTTTTAATTAATCATTTCAAAATTAAAATAGCTGTTTCTTTATTATTAATATTTTTAATACTTTTTTTTAATTTTAATCCGGTTTTTCCTAATCCAGTATCAAGTTTTCATCTTACAGAAGAGGAACAAATTTGGCTTGATAATAACCAGGGATTAAAAATTGCTCCTGATTATAGTTTTGCTCCAATAGAATTTATACAGGATAATCAGTTTAAGGGTATTTCTGCTGATTATGTTTCAGTTCTTGAAGATCTTCTGGATTATAAATTTGAAATAGTGAAAATTGAAAAATGGTCAGAAAATATAGAATCTGCAAAAAACAGAGAGATAGATATTTGGTCTGCTGTTGCAACTACTCCGCAAAAAAGTGAGTATATGCTCTTTACCGAACCTTATCTGGATATTTTGTCTGTATTTGTTGTTTCAAGAGAGAATAGTGGAAGATATGATATCAATAATATGGGACGTAATGTAGTTGCTGTAGTTAAAGGTTATTTTACTCATGATTATTTGAAAGAGAATTTCCCTGATGTATCCTTGAGGCTTGTTGATACTGCTGCCGAGGGTCTGCAAGCTGTTGCATTTAAAGAGGTTAATGCAATGCTTATAGATGTTGCCACAGCTTCCTGGTTAATTGAAAAAAATGGTCTTACCACACTTAAGGTTGGTGCTAATGCAGATATTAAATACCAGCTTTCATTTGCCTCAAGATCTGATATGCCTATTCTTAACCAAATTTTAAATCGTGCACTTAAGTCAATTCCCGAAGATAAAACTAAAAAGATTTATAATAAGTGGATTAACTATTCAATACAAAATTATATAGATCTAAAAAAACTTTTTATTATCTTAGTTTTTTTTATTTTTCTTGTTGGTCTTATATTTACAGTTATTATCTTCTGGAACAAATCTTTAAGGAAAATGGTTTCTTTACGAGTTAAGGAACTTGCTGAGAAAGATGCTCAGCTTTTACAGGCTCAGAAAATGGAAATGGTGGGAACTCTTGCTGGAGGTCTGGCCCATGATTTTAATAATATTGTGACTGGGATATCCGGAACAGTGGCTTTAATTAAATTACATCTGGATACAGATGGTTCTATTTCAAAAGACCAGCTTAAAGATTATCTATTGTTAATAGATAAATCAGGGGATCGTGCAGTCAAATTAGTGCAGCAGCTTCTTACAGTATCACGAAAGCAGAAGCCAAGTATGAGTGTTGTGGATCTCAATGAGCTTGTGCAGGACGTTACTTCAATTGTAAAGAGCACACTGGATAAGTCTATCATATTAAATGTTAAGTACTTGAATCGTAAGGCAATTATTATAGCTGATGCCGGACAGATAGAGCAAGTGTTGTTAAATTTTTGTTTAAATGCATCTCATTCGATGACTATAATGCGAGATTCAAAAAAGGAATGGGGAGGTGTTCTTGATATTTCTATTACTGGATTTGTTCCTGAATTGAATTTACCTCTTTCACCAGAAGCTGTTATTGGTATCAGGTATTGGGTTGTATCAGTTAAGGATACTGGTGTTGGAATAAACAAGAATGATTTAAAAGATATTTTTACACCATTTTATACTACAAAAGTAGCAGGAACAGGGACAGGTCTTGGTTTATCTATGGTATATTCTATAGTAAGCGAACATAATGGTTTTGTAGAAGTGTCTTCCATTCCTGGAGAGGGATCAGAATTTAAGCTTTATATACCAGGGAAGAAAGCTGATAAATAAAATTAAATAAGGACATATTCAATTCTTCTAAACTGGAGGTTTTTAATGAGTTTATTAATAAAAAATGCCACAATTCTGACAATGGAAACAGATGAACCTGAGTTTTTGGAAGCAGACCTGGGTGTGCAGGGTAATCGTATAGTATTTATTGGGGATATTCCTGATGGTTTTAAGGCAGTTACAGAAATTGATGGTTCTGGTAAAGTTGTTCTCCCGGGGTTAATTAATTCTCATTCCCATATTGCTATGTCGTTAATGAGGCATTATGCTGATGACCTTCCTTTTTGGACCTGGTTAAATGACAGAATAATGCCTTTGGAACACAAGCTTACAGGACCGGATATCTATGCAGGTTCTATGCTGAGTATTGCAGAGATGATACGTTCCGGAATTACTACTTTTGCAGACATGTACTTTTTTGTTGATGAAACTGCCCAGGCAGTAAGCGAAACTGGAATTAGAGCAAATTTATCCAGAGGACTTGTATTTAACAGTCCTGAGGATGTATCTAAAATTGATGAATCTCTTGAAATATTTCATAAATGGAATAACTCAAATGATGAAAGAATAAAAATTGATTTAGGACCACATGCACCCTATACCTGTGGACCGGAATATCTAAAAAAAGTATCAAAAATAGCAGGAGATATTGGTGCAGGAATCCATATTCATTTATCTGAAAGCAGAAGAGAGGTTGAAGAGATTTACAGTCTTTATAAAAAATCACCTGTAGAATACGTAAGAGATTGTGGAATATTTGAAAACAGAACTTATGCTGCTCATTGTGTAAAAGTAACAGATGATGATATTGTAATTCTTGCTAATAATAATGTTTCTGTAATAAACAATCCTGGCAGTAATCTTAAGTTTGGTAATGGATTTGCACCAATCACTAAAATGCTCGATGCAGGTATTAACATTTCTCTTGGTACAGATGGTCCTGCAAGTAATAATAACTTGAATATGTTTGAAGAAATGAATTTAACGGCTTTAGTAAATAAAGCCGCAGATCATAGCCCTACATCGGTTCCTGCATATACAGCTCTTAAAATGGCAACTATTAATGGAGCAAAAGCTTTGGGTCGTGAAAGTGAGATTGGATCTATAAAGGTTGGGAAAAAAGCTGATCTTATTATTTTAGATCTGAATAAGCCTCATTTTTATCCTAAACTGAATATTGTTTCCTCTTTAATTTACTCAGCTCAGGCTTCGGATGTTTGTTCTGTTATATGTGATGGCCGACTATTAATGAGGGATAGAGAACTTTTGACCATTGATGAGATGCAGGTTTGCATTGATGCGGATGAAGCTGCAAAAAGACTGATAGGAAACCCTCTGTAAAATACTGGAGGGCTTCCTAAGATATGTCTATCCCTTTTTCTTTTAAAAGTTCAGCTGGAACTACAGGCACTCCGGTTTTCAGTCATGAGGATCCCTTATGTTTTATCTGGTGCATAGCCGGCGAACGTTATTGGGTTGGAGACAAAAATAAAGACTTTATGACAGCAAAGGTAGATAAACTTACTACTTAAATGTACTTAGTGTAACAATATTAAATATATTGTTGGATAAATATATTTATTGTCTAATAAAAAAATAATTTATAAATACTAATGTTAACTGTTATGAAAATAATGTGCGGAAAATGTTTTAAATATATTATAAATATTTTGTAGAAATTATATTTAGCCAAATAAAAATAAAGTTTTTCTTGCGGTATTTAAAGTATCAGGTTATTCTCTATATCAGAGGAGTTATATATGAAAAGCAAATTTACATTACTGTTAATCATTGTACTGTTTGTATCAATGGTTCCCCTTTTCGCTAATGGCGATCAGGAAAATGTTATCAAAATTGGTTTTAATATCCCTATGACCGGTGATATTCCAAAAGTTGGTGAAGCATCTAAATTTTCAGCAGAAATGATGAAAGAAGACATTAATTCAGCAGGCGGACTTGAGATTGGTGGTGAAAAATATATGTTGGATTTTATCTATCAGGATAATGAGTCCAAGGCAGAATCTGCAGTTGCAGTAGCCCTTAAACTTATTGAACAGGATAAGGTAATTGGTATTATCGGACCTAATTCTTCAAAACAGGCTATTCCTGGTGGAGAAGTTGCAGATGATAACAGAACACCTATGGTTTCCCCATGGTCAACAAACCCTGCAACTACTAAAGGCAGACCTTATGTTTTTAGAGCAGCATTCTTAGACCCTTTTCAGGGACCTGTAGCAGCTAATTTTGCAACTCAGCAGTTTGGTGCCAAAACAGCAGCAGTTATGTATAATTTAGATAATGATTATTCAAAGGGTCTTGCTGAATATTTTACAGCTGCATTTGAAAAACTTCATGGAAAAGGATCTGTAATTGCATACGAAAGTTTTGGTCAGAAAGATCAGGATTTCTCTGTACAGCTTACAAAAATTATTGCAGCAAAACCTGACTTTATGTTTCTTCCTATCTACTATAATAAAGTAGCACTTGTTCTTCCTCAGGCATATGACCTTGGTTGGGATGGCCATGTTCTTGGCTCAGATTCATGGGGTTCTGCAGAGCTTGTAACTTTAGCTGGTGATTCTGTAAAAGGCCACTTTTTTATTACTCACTATGCAGCAGCTGGTGCTAAAGGTGCAACAAAAGCATTTATCGACAGATACAACTCTACTTATGGATATATTCCTGATGACGTTGGCGCTTTATCCTGGGATGCTCTTGGTGTAATGGTTCAGGGACTTAAGGGTATGAAAGAGATTACTGGTGACATTGCAACAGATAGAACAGCACTAATGGAATCCATTAAAGCAATTAAATCTTTTGCAGGTGTTACAGGAACTATGGCATTTGACAAAGAAGGTGACCCAATTAAAGAAGCAGTTATTGTAAAGGTTAGTGATTCCGGTGAATTTGTCTTCGAAAAGGCAGTTGCTCCGTAATTAATTAGTTAAGTATTAAATTCATTTTACAATCGGTCTCGTTCTACGAGACCGATTTATTTTAAATTGTAATTATTAAGGAGCTGAAACAGTGTTAACAACGTTGTTGCAAAATATTATCAACGCTCTGCAGTGGGGAAGTTTTTACTCCATGATAGCCCTTGGCTATTGTTTAGTATATGGAGTTCTAAGGCTTATTAACTTTGCTCATGGTGATATTTTTATGGTAGCCGCTTATATCGGCTTTGTTATTGTTGGATTTTTATTAAAATTTATTACGGGCTCAGGAATGTCCGGCTGGCTTATTCTTGCCATTACTCTTCCTATCACTATGTTTTTAACATCCCTCCTGGGTGTTTTTATTGAGAGGGTTGCATACCGGCCCTTACGTGAAAAAGGGGCTCACAGATTATATGTGGTAATTACTGCTTTAATGGTTGGTCTTATTCTTGAAAATGGTAATTTGGCTGTTTTTGGTGCAAGTAACCGGAAATTTCCAGAAATAATCGATAAAGCTGTATATACTTTTGGTAATGTAAGAATAACAAATTTAAAAATACTTGTTATTGTTGCTGCTATTGTTACTTTTATTTTTCTTCAGACAGTTGTAAATCGTTCCAAAATTGGAATGGCAATGAGGGCTATTTCCTACGATAAGTTTGGTATACCTTTAATGGGAATCCCTGTTAATAAAGTAGTAGTGTTTACTTTTATTGTTGGTTCATCTCTTGCAGCTGTTGCAGGTATTTTGTTTGGTATGTCCTATCCTGTATTAGATCCTTATATGGGGATGATTATCGGCTGGAAAGCGTTTATAGCTGCGGTTGTTGGGGGTATCGGAGATATTAAAGGAGCATTCCTTGGTGGTTTTATGCTGGGATTTATTGAAATACTTGTTGTTTCTTTTTTCTCATCAAACCTTAAGGATCTTATTGCTTTTACAATACTGCTAATAATTCTGGTTATTAAACCTACAGGATTCTTCGGTGTTGCGAAGAGTACAAAAATATAGGAGTACTTAATGGGTAACTTTCAGCAGAAAAGTTTATTTACAGGTGGAGGCATAGTATTTGCTCTACTTCTTGTGTTAGCAAAATTTGGTATGATTGATCTATACGTACAATCTGTAATAATGTTTATAGGAATTAATATTATATTTGCTACCAGTTTATCTATTGTTAATGGATATATGGGTGAGTTTTCATGTGGGCACGCTGGATTTATGGCTGTAGGAGCTTATGTTTCCTCTGTTCTTTCAGTACTTTTATTTACAGAAAACAGCCTTCTGGGCGGATCTCTTCTTCCCCCATCATCAGCAATATTCCTCTTTCCTTTTATAATATTAATTGGAGGAGTTGTAGCTGCATTTGCAGGACTTCTTGTTGCCTTTCCCTCATTTAAAACAAGAGATGATTATCTTGCTATTATAACAATAGCTGTCAATTTTATAATTGTAACTGCATTAAATAATATGGCATTTGTTGGTGGTTCAAGAGGATTTATGGGCATGAAGAAGGTTGTTTATGCAATGACAGACGTTGTGAAATTACCATATATGCTGTTCTGGGTTGGAACTTTTGTAGTTCTGACAATTTTTCTTATAAGGCGTTTTTTTACATCAACCTATGGAAAGGGTATTATTGCAATAAAACAGGATGAAGTAGCCGCAGAAATAATGAGTGTAGATACTAATAAAATGAAAATTATTGCATTTATGTTTTCTTCAGGATTGGCTGGTATATCCGGTGGGTTATTTGCTCACGTAATTGGATATGTTAATCCAAGTTCATTTTCTATACTTAAATCAACTGAAGCATTGGTAATGGTTTATCTTGCCGGTATGGGCTCATTGAGCGGGTCTGTAATTTCAGCAATTCTATTTACAATACTTCTTGAAATTTTAAGACCATTTGCAATTTTAAAATGGGTAATTATTCCACTAATTCTGATTCTTGTAATGCAGTTCAGGCCGGAAGGATTAATGGGCGATAAAGAACTTCCGGATTTATTCCCTAAGCTCAAGAAATACTATAAATTTAAATAAGGAGCTGCTATGAGTCTTGTAAAAATAACAGACCTTACCCAGAGGTTTGGTGGTTTAACTGCAGTTTCCGATCTTCAGGTTGATCTTGAAGAGGGTGGACTGTATGGACTTATTGGTCCAAATGGAGCGGGTAAAACAACTATATTTAATATGGTCAGCGGTTTTTATACCCCTACTGAGGGAACTATAAATTTTGACGGCAATGTTATAAATGGGAAAAAACCCCATAGTGTTACTGCCCTGGGAATTGGCCGTACATTTCAGAATATAAGATTGTGGCATGATATGACAGTTTTGGATAATATCCGGTTATCCCAGCATTATCATTTGGGATATTCAGTTTTTGAACCATTTCTGAGAACTAAGAATTATTTTAAAAATGAGAAGCGGATTGAAGATAAATCCATGGAACTTCTTGGTGTTTTTAATCTCCAGGATATTGCACATGAATATCCAAAAAATCTTCCCTATGGAATTCAGAGAAGAGTTGAAATTGCCAGAGCTTTGGCAGCAGAACCTAAATTGTTATTGTTGGATGAACCTGCAGCAGGATTGAGTAGTGCCGATGTTGTAGATCTTATAGACCATATAAGGTGGATACATGATAATTTTGATATTACTATATGGATGATAGAACATCAGATGGAAGTA
>Ga0209633_10002729_pt1 | contig 16814 bp, 16 predicted proteins | sample Cruoilmetagenom1_FD_187290 | JGI IMG/M metagenome (GOLD analysis project Ga0209633, IMG submission 187290) | Oil polluted marine microbial communities from Coal Oil Point, Santa Barbara, California, USA - Sample 1 (SPAdes) (version 2) | ecosystem: Environmental > Aquatic > Marine > Oil seeps ... | reverse complement strand
AACTTTAGAAATAGGGATGCTATTTCAGTTGAAGCTTGTACACTTCTTGATAAACCTGAGAGAAGAACTGCTGATGTATTAGTTAAATATAAAGGATTTAATATTCCAGATGAATTTATAGTTGGATATGGTATTGATTATGCAGAAAAATATAGAAATTTACCTTATATTGCGACTTTAAAACCTGAGGTATATGGTGAATAATGAAAATACTTGTATTATTTGGATCACCAAAATTAAAAGGTAATACAAATCAAATTCTTGAAATGGTAATAGAAGATTTAGATGATAATATTGAATATAAAAGAATTAATCTATCAAAATTAAAAATTAATCATTGCATGGGCTGCAATAAATGTAATGTTGGAGAATTTGAGTGTATTTATGAAGATGATATGGATTATGTAAATAAATCAATTGAAGAGGCTGATTTAGTAATTTTAGCTACTCCAATATATTTTAATTCTATGACAAGCATAATGAAAGTTATGGTTGATAGATGTCAACGTCTTTACAATATAAAAGTGAATAATAACATTGCTTTTAAAGAAAAAAAAGGAATTATTATTGCTACTGCTGGTTCTAGTAATATTAAATCTTTTGAAGCACTTGAAAATATTAGTAAATATTTCTTCTTATCAATTAATGGAAAAGTTGTAAAAAAATTATTTATAAATAATATGGATGACAAAGAAATTGATGAGAATGATTATAAAAACATTGAAGATACTAAAAATCTTTTGTATACATTGTATAAAGATGACTAAAAATCATTGATTTATTTGTTTTAGATGTGTAGTGTTTATGTAGTTATTGTAGAATATAAGAGGTGAAAAAATGAAATTAGCAAAGTATTTCGATCATACGATATTAAAACCTGATACAAAGAAAGAGGATGTTATTAGGATTTGTAGTGAAGCAAAAGAAAATGATTTTTATTCTGTTTGTATAAATCCATATTATGTTTCTTTAGTTAGTGATGAATTAAAAGGAACTGATGTAAAAGTTACTTCAGTAATTGGTTTTCCTTTAGGAGCATCAATAAGTGAAGTAAAAGCTTTTGAAGCAACAAAAGCAATTGAAGATGGTGCAGATGAAATTGATATGGTAATTAATATTGCTGCTCTAAAAAATAAAAATTATGAATATGTTGAAAATGATATTAAAACTGTTAAAGCGGCTTGTGAAGGAAAAGCATTATTAAAAGTTATTATTGAAACTTGTTTATTAACTGATGAAGAAAAAATAAAAGCTTGTGAACTTTCTAAAAAGGCAAAAGCAGATTATGTTAAAACTTCAACTGGTTTTTCATCAGGTGGAGCAACTGTTTATGATGTAAAATTAATGAGAGAAACTGTAGGTCCTGAAATGGGTGTTAAAGCTTCAGGTGCTGTTAGAGATATTGAGAAAGCTAAACAAGTTATTGAAGCTGGAGCAACAAGAATAGGTGCAAGTGCTTCAGTATCAATAGTTAATGGTGAAATTTCAAATTCAGATTATTAAAAATTAAGAAAATTTTAATCAAATTTTAATTTGAATTATTCAAGGTAATAATATAGAATATACTAAATTAGAGAAAAGAGGTATATATGTATTATTCTAGAAATGGTGGTTGTTTATTTGCTTTAATTATCTTTATGTTAGTGTTTTTTGTTTTTAGTTTCTTTACAAGATTGCTGTTCACTCCTGTAGGAATGACTATAGCAGTTGTACTAGTTGGATATTCATATTTAACAAATAAATCAAGAAAAAGTATTCAAGATGATGATCCGGAAGTTGAAGTGGAAATGGAAAATAATAGAGAGTTTAATAGAAATAAAAGCGAAGAAATAGATGATGACGAATTTAGCCGTGATGCTGAAGATGTTGTTTTTAAAAATATAGATTAATAAGTGGATTCCTATAGGTTTCTGCTTATTTTTTTGATATAATAATTATGGTGACTGATAATATGAAAACTATCGTAAAGAATTATGGATGAATACTAGAAAAAGACGTGAATTTATTAACATTACAAATGCGATTGATGAATGTTTGCGTGATAAAAGAATACTAATAAAAATAATAGGGGAATAAAATGAAAACAAATTTTGATAAAAAAATATTTTTAATGGCAATTGGAATAATTATTATTTTTTTGATAATAAGTAATCCAAATTTTGTTGTATTAGCAAGTAAGGCAATTACACCTTTATTATATGCATTTGCAATTGCATATGCTCTTGATAAATTTGTTATGCTACTAACAAGAAAAACAAGATTATCGAGAGTAGTATCGATTTGGGTTACAATAATAATATTACTTGCTTTTGTTATAGTGCTTTCTGCTATAATTGTTCCAAATTTAATTGAAAATATTGTTAGTCTTGCAGATTCTCTTTCGCAAATTGATAGTTTTGAAGTGCCGTCAAAATTCATTAATATAATAGATAATGAATATATTTTAGAGATAAATAATTATATTAAAGATTCTTTTGAAGTTTTAATAAGCAAGATTGGAGAATTAAGTGGTCAACTATTAAAATCAGCTGTATCTCAAGCTTTTGCAATTACATCTGGAATGTTTAGATTTGTCCTTGCATTAGTTATTGCAATTTATATGTTATTTGATAAAAAAGATTTAACTGTAAGATTGAAAAGACTTTTATTTGCGTATTATGATTATAGAAAATCATTAAATATAGTACGGATAATTGAAATAGCAGATAATATTTTTTCTGATTTTTTTATCGGGAAATTAATTGATTCAACAATAATAGGAATTTTATGTTATATTTTCTCAAATATATTAGGAGTTCCAAATGCATTAGTAATATCAATAATAATTGGTATTACAAATATGATCCCTTATATTGGGCCTTTTATTGGTGCAATACCAGTAATAATAATAACACTTTTAATATTGCCAGAAAAAACTATAGCAATAAGTTTATTAATTTTAGCGCTTCAACAATTTGATGGTCTTGTAATTGGACCGATAATTTTAGGTGATAAATTGAAAGTTAATGCATTTTGGATTATAATTGCTGTTACAATTGGTGGAGCGTTGAAAGGTTTTATAGGAATGCTTTTAGGTGTTCCAGTACTTGTACTTATTAAAACAATTATTGAAGAAATTGTAAATGATAAATTAATAGAAAAGAATTTAATTGGAATTGATGAATTAAAAATTCCTAAAAATGAAAAAAAAGGATTTTTAGAAAAAATATTTCAAAAATCAAATAAATCTTAATGTATATGAAAATTGGAGGGAGAAATAAATGGAAGAAAGTTTTTTAATTGAGGAAATTGATAGGTTAAAGAAAGAGAAGAATGCAATTATTTTAGCTCATAATTATCAAATTCCTGAGATTCAAGATATTGCAGATATTCTTGGTGATTCTTTAAGATTAAGTATTGAAGCTTCTAAAACAGATAAAGATATTATTGTATTTTGTGGTGTTAAGTTTATGGCTGAAAGTGCGAAATTATTGAGTCCTGATAAAAAAGTTTTATTACCAATTGCTGGTGCGGGTTGTCCAATGGCGGATATGGAAGATGCAAAATCTTTAAAAGAATTAAAGAAAAAACATCCAGGAGTTCCAGTAGTTACATATGTTAATTCAAATGCCGATGTAAAAGCAGAAACAGATATTTGTTGCACATCTGCTAATGCAATTAATGTTGTGAAATCAATTGATGCGGATAAAGTTATATTTGGACCTGATAAAAATTTAGGTTCATATGTTCAAAATTTTGTTGATAAGGAAATAATTTTGTGGGATGGATTTTGCCCAACTCATGATGCGGTTACTCCTGATGAAATAATTACTATTAAATTAAAATACCCTAAAGTAAAAATACTTATGCACCCAGAAGCAAGGCCAAGTGTTGTAAAATTAGCTGATTTTGTAGGATCTACTTCGCAGATGATAAATTATGTAAAAGAATGTGAAGATGAAAAATTTCTTATAGGTACAGAAATGGGAATTTTAAATGTTATGAGGAATGAAAATCCTAAAAAGGATTTTATTATGTTATCTTCAAAATTAATATGTCTTGATATGAAAAAAACCGATTTAACTGCACTTTATGAAGCGCTTAGAGATGAAAAATATGAGATAACAATTGATGAATCAGTAAAAGACAAAGCTAGAAAATCTTTAGATAGAATGATTACTGTTTTTTAGGAGATGAACTTATGAAAACTGAATTAGTCAAACCAATGGGAGATATAAACTCTATTTATGATGTGGTTATAATTGGATCAGGAATTGCTGGCCTTTATACTGCTTTAACTTTGAATCCTAAATATAATATTATGGTTGTTACAAAAAATGAAATTAAAGAGTGTAATTCTAATTATGCTCAAGGTGGAGTTGCTGCTGCACTTGAAGAAGAAGATTTTAATAATCACATCAAAGATACTTTAATAGCAGGAAGTGATTATAATGACAAGGCTGTTGTAGATGTAATAATAAAAGAAGCAAAAGAAAACATTATGAATTTAATTGATTTTGGTGTTAATTTTGATAGAAACGAAAATGGAAGCCTTAAAAAGACTAAAGAAGGTGGACATTCAAAATCAAGAATTGTTCATTATAAAGATTCAACTGGTGAAGAGATAATTAGAGCATTAATTGAAGAAAGTAAAAAAAAGAAAAATATAGATATTTTCGAAAAAACTTTCTGTGTAGATTTAATAAAAGAAAATTCTAAAATAAATGGTGTGATTTTACAAAAAGAAATGAAAAGATTTGATGTTAAAGCATCGAAAGTTATAATTGCAGCAGGTGGAATAGGGAAATTGTTTTTAAATTCAACAAATTCAATTATAGCAACTGGTGATGGTGTTTCAATGGCAATTAGAACTAAAGCAGAAGTGATGGATATGGAATTTATTCAATTTCATCCAACAGGATTAAATATTGATGAAGAAAGAAACTTTTTAATTTCAGAAGCTCTTCGTGGAGAAGGTGCTGTTTTAAGAAATCAAAAAGGTGAATTGTTTATGGAAAAATATCATCCTTTAAAAGATCTTGCACCAAGAGATATAGTTTCACAAAGTATAACTTATGAAATGGAATTGCAAAAAATAGATGGCGTTTTTTTAGATATTACTCATAAAGATTCCAAGTATGTTAAAGAAAGATTTCCACAAATTTATAATCATTGCTTAGAATTTGGTATAGATATTACAAAAGAATATATACCTGTAATACCAATTCACCATTATTTAATGGGTGGTATAAAAGTTGATATTAACGGAAAAACAACAATTGATAATTTATATGCTTGTGGTGAAGTGTCGCGAACTGGAATTCATGGAGCAAATAGACTTGCAAGTAATTCATTGTTAGAAGCTATAGTAACAGGAAATAGAATTTCAAAAGATATTAATAAAAATTTAGTAAAAATAGATTGTAAAAGTGAAATTAATTATTATAATTTGAAATTGATAAAGAAATGTGATTATAGTAATGAAATTAATGAAATAAGAAATATTATGAGCTCAAATGTTTTTATAATTAGATATGAAACTAAATTAAAAGAAGCTTTAGAGAAAATACAGAAAATGACAGATGAGCTTAAAGAAAATAATACTATAGCATATTATGAAGTTAGAAATATGCTTGTTACAGCTAAAAAAATTATTCAAGATGCTATAAATAGAAAAGAAAGTTTGGGAAGTCATAAAATTTTTAATGAATAATTGGAGGTAAAATGGTTAATAAATATTTGCTTGAAGATATAATTAAAAGAGCCATCATTGAAGATTTAAATAACGGTGATGTGACAACTGATAATCTTATTGGAGATAATCATATTTCATCTGCTAGAATGACTGTAAAAGAAGATGGTATAGTTTCAGGTTTTTTTGTTGCAAAAAAAATATTTGAGATGATGGATGACGAATTAGTTTTTCATATGCTTGTTAGCGAAGGTGCTAAAGTAAAAAAAGGTACTGACATTTTAGAAATTCATGGTAAAACGAAATCAATTTTGAAAGCTGAAAGACTTGCGCTTAATTTTATGCAAAGAATGTCTGGAATTTCAACTTTAGCAAATAAATTTAATGAAATTGTTAAAGATTATGATGTTAGAATTGTTGATACAAGAAAAACGACTCCGAATTTAAGGATATTAGAAAAAGCTGCTGTTAAAATTGGTGGATGTTATAATCATAGATATAATTTATCTGATGCCGTTATGATAAAAGATAATCATATTGTGGCTAGTGGTGGAATAAGAAATGCTGTTGAAAAAATACGAGAAAATATTCCACATACTACAAAAATAGAAGTTGAAGTTCAAACTATTGAAATGCTTAAAGAAGCGTTGGATGTTAATGCAGATATAATTATGCTTGATAATATGTCTAATGAACTTATGAAAGAAGCTGTAGAAATTAATAATAAAAAAGCTATACTTGAAGCTTCTGGAGGAATTAACGAAGAAACAGTTCTTGATGTTGCTACAACAGGTGTTGATGTAATTTCATTAGGGGCATTGACTCATTCTTATAAATCATTAGATATAAGTTTAAATATAAGGTAGGAGGATGAATATGAGCATTTTTGTAATTGGGCATAAAAATCCGGATACTGATTCAGTAACTGCTGCAATAACGTATTCAAATTTGAAAAATAAAATGGGATGCGATACAGTTCCATACAGACTTGGAAATTTAAATTTAGAAACTAAATTTGTTTTAGATTATTTTGATGTAGAGGAAATAGAATTTCTTAAAGACGTAAAAATTCAATTAAAAGATTTAAAATATAGAAAAAATACTCCGCTTTCTTCTTATTTATCAGTACATGCTGTATATGATCATATGACTAAAAATAAAATTAGAACTCAACCGATTGTTGATAAAAATGGTAAGTTAATTGGTATTGCAACTATGCGTGATATTGCTATGAGTTTGATTAATGGTGATTATTATAAAATAAATACTTCACTTAGTAATATTGAAAATGATTTAAAGGCAACGATTATTAATGAAAAAAATGAATCGATAATTGGTGAAATGTTGATTATTGCATATCATTATGAAACTATTAAGAGACAGAATCAAATTAATAAAAATTCAATAGTTATAGTTGGCGATAGATATGATGTTATCAAATTATGTATTGATAAGGAAGTTCAATTATTAATAATTACTGGTGGTGCTAAATTGCCTGATGAACTTTTGGATCTATGTAAAAAAAGCGATATTAACATTATTGTCACACCTTTCGATTCATATACAACAGCAAAACATATGAATCAAGTTAATTTTGTATCATCAATTATGATTAAAAATATGGTTAAATTTAATGCGAATGATTATTTAGATTACTTTAAAGAAGAAATTCAAAACTATTCGCATTCAAAATATCCACTTGTTGATATTGATGGAAATTATCTTGGTATGGTTAGTAGAAGGCATGTTATGAATCCAGGTAAAAAACAAGTAATTTTAGTTGATCATAATGAGTATAGACAAAGTGTTGAAGGATTAAAACAAGCTGAAATTTTAGAAATAATAGATCATCATAAATTAGGAGATATGTCTACAGAATTACCAATTAATTTTAGAAATTCTCCTGTTGGAAGTACAAATACTATTATTTACCAAATATATAAAGAAAATAATATTGAAGTAGATAAAAAAATGGCAGGATTAATGATTTCAGGAATTATATCAGATACGCTTTTTTTAAAATCACCGACAACGACATTAGTTGATGAAGCAGTATTTGAAGAATTAAAAACAATCATTGATATTGATATAGATGAATTTGCAATGAATATGTTTAAAACTGGAACAAGTCTTGTAGGACAAACTATAGAACAAATTTTTAATAAAGATTTCAAAGAATTTAGATTATATGGTAAAAAAGTAGGTATTGCTCAAGTATTTACATTAAACATTCAAGAAGTTTTTGATAGAAAAGAAGCTTTTCAAGAATATATTAATGAAAAATTTGAACAAAGGAATCATTTTTTAACATTGTTATTAATTACAGATATTTTAAAAGAGGGTTCATATCTTCTTTTTAAAGCTAAAAATCAACAGTTAATGTCAATTGCACTTGAAAGAAAAATAAAGCAAGGAGAATATGTTGAAAATTTAGTGTCAAGAAAGAAACAAGTTATTCCAAAAATTATGGAAGCAATAAATATTTTAAAATAAAATATTTCAAAAAAATAATGACATAAAGTCATTATTTTTTTAAGTATTTATATGCTTTTTGAATATTTGATTCATTACCTACAATAAATATTTGATTCTTTTCATGAACAATTTTATCTCCTCTTGGAAAAATAAATTCATCATTTTCTACATCAAATATACCAGCAATTACAGTTTCATCAGGGAAATTTTTATGGTTTGCGATTTCAGCAACTGATTTTCCAGAACATTTTGCTCCTTCTCTTAAAGTGATTATGGAAATTCTGGCTTTACCATCACTTAATGATGCAACAGTTCTGATTTCTGGATTATCAATGTCTAAAACAAATTTATTTACAAGCATTTTAACAGAATGACCAATATTTGTAGCTCCAGCAATTTTATATGCGTCTTTATATTCAGGATCTCTCATTCTTACAAAAATGTTTTTAACATCAAAGTTTTTTGCTAAAATTGCGAAAAGTAAATTATTTTTATCATATCTCATTGCACCAATTGCGTAATCTGCTTTCTCAATGCCAGCTTCTCTTAAAATATTGATATTTGTTGCATCACCATTAATTGCTACTGCTCCATAGTTTGAATATATTTTTTCACATAAACTTTTATCTGGATCTATTACTACAATATCATGTGTATCACTTAATTCTTTAACAATACCTCTACCAACAATTCCTGCTCCTGCAATAACTATATACATATTTCCTCCTTTATTTCCATGCACGTCTATTAAATAAAATAAATATTGGAATTAATTCCAATCTTCCTGCTAACATACCAATTGAATAAGTTATTTTTATTATTGGTGATAAAGATGCCATTTTTGCAACTGAGAAATAAAATGGACCAATATTACCAACGGCTGATGCCATTCCAGAAAATGCTTGGAATGCATCTAAATCTGAAAAAAATGCAGTTATCGCTGCGCCAATTGCTATTATATATATCCAACCAAACATTAATGCAGGTATTCTTAGTAGTTCATCTTCTGGAAGAATTGAATTTCCTACTTTAACTGGAATTACAGCATGTTCGGGCATATAGATTTTTTTTAATTCGCGATTAAAAAGTTTTCTAACAACTTCTAATCTAATAACTTTTATTCCTCCAGCAGTAGAACCTACACATCCACCAACTAACATTAAAACAATAAAAACTTGTTTTGCAATTGCTGGGAAAAAGGCACTGCCAATATCTTCTGTACCGAATCCTGTGGTTGTAACTAAAGAAATAATTTGGAAAATTGTTTTTCTAAATATTTCTTCTGTATTTTTAAACCATTCATTATTCATTGAGAAAATTCCAACCATTATTATTACAGTGAATAATAAAATATATTTAATAAATGCTTTAAATTCTTCATCTTCAAGAAGAAAATTTGGTGATCCAGTTAGCACTTTAAAATGTATAAGGAAATTAACTCCACCTAAAAACATAAAAAATGTAATTATATATTCAATAGCTTTATAATGAACATATCCGCTTTGTTGATAATATGCAATGGAAGCATCATGATTTGAAAAACCTCCAGTTGACAAGGATGTTAGACTGTGAATCATTGCTTCATATAAGTTTAATCCAGCAAATTTTAAAAGAATCATTTCTACAACTGTAAATATAAAATATATTACCCAAAAATATGTAATTGTTCGATAAATATTAGGAACTGGTCTTGATGAATTGATTTTATGACTTTCAGCGCCAAATAATTGCCATATACCACCATCTACATTAAAGGTAATAAAAAGAAAGAAAGTTAATATACCAAGTCCACCTAGCCATTGTATAAAAGATCTCCAAAATATTATTGATTCGGGCATTAAATCAAGGCCTTGAAATACTGTAATGCCAGTAGTTGTAAAACCTGAAACTGCTTCAAAAAAACTATCAACAAATCCTTTATCTAATCCTATTTTAAAAGGAAGGCCTCCGATAAATGAAATTACAATCCATGCAACAGCACAAAGTATCATACTGGTGGATAAATCTAATTTTGCCTTATATTTTCTTGTTGTGATAATGATAATAACTGCAATCGTTAATGATAATAAGCTAGGATAAATAAAAGCTTTAATTATACTAAGTGGTTCATGATATAGAAATACAAATATTAAAGGAACTAGTAGAAGTAAACTTAATAATAATAAAAGAGAGCTCATTAGTTTTAATATTGAAATAATTTTTATTTTCATGTATTATTCCTTTCTGTTTTACTCTATATACCAAATTATAACAAAATATAACAAGAATTTTAAAAATATATTTCTGGAATATATTTAAGATGCATTATAGTATGAATATACAATCAGATGGAAGGGTGAAAGAAAAATGTGTGGTAGGTTTTTAATAGATTATGAATTTAGAGAAATAGTTGGAAAATATGGATTATCAAGATACAATATGAAACCTACAAAAGGTGAAATTTTCCCGGGAAATGAAATAATGGTTGTGGTTAATGATTACGGTATTAAAATGAAATGGGGATTTGATTTTAATTGGTCAAGTAATAAAATAATAAATGCAAGATCTGAAACTATATTTGAGAAGAGTTCTTTTAAAGATTTAATTATTAATAGAAGATGTATTATTCCAATAAGTTCATATTTCGAATGGGAAGAGGTTAATGGTAAAAAAATTAAACATGAAATAAAAGAAAGTGAAAATAAAATTTCATCATTAGCAGGTATATATCAAATGATTGAAAAATATAATGGCGAAAAAGAATTTGAATTTACAATATTAACAACAGATGCAGTAGATAATATTAAATATATTCATAAAAGAATGCCATTAATAATTAATAAAGAAAACGAAAAAATTTGGCTTAATAAGAAAATAATAAATAAGAAAATTTTGTTAAATGTTATGGAAAACATTGATTTTAATTTAAGTGAAAAGATAGTGTAAGAAAATTGTATAATATTAGTATATTTGCTTGATTAAAAGTAGTTTATAATATATTATAATTATGTTTGAGAGATTGTTATGCTTAAGGAGGCAAAATGAAAGCTATTGATATTAAAAATGCAAATACTATTAGAGTGTTGTCAGCTGAAGGAATTCAAAAGGCAAATTCAGGACATCCAGGATTACCACTTGGAGCTGCAGATTTTGTTTATACTTTATTTGATAAAGTAATGAAACACAATCCAGAAAATTCAAAATGGGATGATAGAGATAGATTTGTATTATCTGCTGGACATGGTTCAATGCTACAATATACATTATTACATCTTTATGGATATGGATTGAAAATTGAAGATTTAAAGAATTTTAGACAATTTAATAGTTTAACACCAGGACATCCTGAGTATAATCATACTAAAGGGATTGAAGTTACAACTGGACCTTTGGGACAAGGTGTAGCAAATGCTGTTGGTATGGCAATTGCTGAAACAAAAATGGCTGAAAAATTTAATAAAGAAGATATAAAAATAGTTGATCATTATACTTATGCAGTTGCTGGAGACGGTTGTATGATGGAAGGTATTAGTTCTGAAGCTGCTTCACTTGCTGGAACTTTAGGTCTTGGCAAATTAGTTTTAATGTATGATTCAAATAATATTACTATTGAAGGAGACACTAATATTGCATTTAGAGAAAATGTAATTGATAGATTTAATGCTTACGGATGGCAAACAATATTAGTTGAAGATGGCACTGATATGGATATGATTGAAAAAGCAATGATTGAAGCAAAAGCTGAAAAATCAAAGCCTACTTTAATTAAAATAAATACAATTATTGGAAATGGTTGTGATGCTAAAAAAGGTACTGCTGGAGTACACGGTGCGCCACTTGGTGAAGATAATATCAAAATTATGAGAGAAAATTATAATTTTTCAAAAGAATCTTTCTCAATAGAAGAAGATGTAAAAGAATATTTTGAAAATAGAAAAGAAGAATTAAAAGGAAATGAATCTAAATGGAATGATTTAATGGAAGAATATAAAATTAAATATGCAGCTGATTATGATGAATATAAAATGTTTATGAATAATGAGTGTGATTTAAGTTTCTTTGATGAATTAAATGATTATAAAGTGAATGATGCTACAAGAAGTTCTTCAGGAAAAGTTCTTAACGAAGTAGCTAAAAATATTAAAAATTTAATAGGAGGATCTGCTGATTTAGCACCTTCAAATAAATCTTATTTAAATGGTTTAGGGGATTATTCTAAAGAAGATAGATCTGGAAGAAACTTCCACTTTGGAGTTAGAGAATTCTCAATGGGTGCTATTGTAAATGGTATTCATTTACATGGTGGATTTAATGTATTTAATTCTACATTCTTTGTATTTAGTGATTATATGAAACCTGCAATGAGAATGGCAGCATTAATGAGTCTTCCAATTACTTATATTTTTACACATGATAGTATTGGTGTTGGAGAAGATGGACCTACTCATCAGCCTATTGAACATTTAGCAATGCTTAGATCTGTTCCAAACTTAAATGTTATTAGACCTGCTGATTCAACTGAAGTTGTAGCAGCATGGAAAGTTGCAATGGAAAGTAAAGAAACACCTACAGCTTTAGTTTTAACAAGACAAGGAATGCCTCATTTAGAAACTTCATCTATGGAAGCGATGAACGGTGCTTATGCACTTAATAAAGTTGAAAATCCTGATGTTCTTTTAATGGCAAGTGGTTCAGAAGTTAATTTAATTAAATTAGCAGGAATTGAATTAGAAAAAGATGGAATAAATGCTAAAGTTATTAGTATGCCATCGTTTGAATTATTTGAAAAACAAAGTGATGATTATAAAAAAGAGTTATTAAATGAAGATGCAAAATATAGATTTGCAGTTGAAGCAGGAAGCTCATTTGGATGGTATAAATATTTAGCTGGAAAAGGTGAAATTCTTTCAATTGATAATTTTGGAATGTCTGCACCAGCTGAAAAAATATTTAAAGAGTGTGGATTTACTGTTGAAAATGTTGTTTCAAGAATTAAGGATATGATGAATAAATAAAGAATAATAAAAGCAATCAAAGAAATACTTTTGATTGCTTTTTTCATTCTTATGTTTTTTTTATTGAAAAACCAAAACTACCTATTAATTTCCACAGCTCAAAATATTCTCCATTGCTATATGCAATAAGATTTGCTTTTTCTAAATTAATATTTCCTTTCTAACAGAAATATATGTCATTGCTGGATCCGAACAAATTATACCTGTTCAAGCAATAGTTATAATATTAAATTCTTCTATATTAGATCCAACACTTACCATTACAGCTGGAAGTGGATATAATATTGTTTTTGGACTCAATGTAGTTTTACTCATAATTACCTCTCTTCACAGTATTTTTTCATTGTATCATATATGATATATTATATTATTGTCTAAATATTATCAAGCCTTGATTAAATAGAAATAATATCATAAAATTAGGAAAAGTGAATATTCAAATGATAATGGTGAGAGATATTTTTAAGTAAATAACCGAAGAAGAAATATTATTAAATGCCAATTTAATAATAGAAGCTTTCAGGTAAATGAATCATCATTTGATGAAACTCTGGAGAGTTCGAAAGGCACCGAAGGAGAAATACTTTTTTAAAGTAGAAGCTCTCAGGTTAAATAACAGAGAATATAGGCATTAATTTGCATGCGTATTCTCTTTTTTATATTTATTATTAAATTATTTAATATTGGGTACCATAGTTGTGGAGGGGATAAAATGAGTGATTTAAGAAGAACAGCGCTTTATGAAATGCACAAAAAAGCAAATGGTCATATTGTTGATTTTTCAGGTTGGGAATTACCAACACATTATTCATCAATTAAAGAAGAGCATTTTGCTGTAAGAAACAAAGCAGGATTATTTGATGTTTCTCATATGGGAGAAGTAACAGTTAAAGGTAAAGAAGCTTTTAATTTTGTTCAAAATTTAGTAACTAATGATGTTTCTAAATTAGAAAACAATCAAATTCTTTATGGTATGATGTGTTATGAAACAGGTGGAATAGTTGATGATTTATTAGTATATAAATATACTGATGACAATTTTTATTTAGTTATTAATGCAAGTAATGTTGAAAAAGATTTTGCATGGATGCTAAAAAACAGTGAAAATTATGATGTGGAATTAGTTAATATGTCTAAAGATGTTTCTGAGATTGCTATTCAAGGTCCAAATGCACAAAAAATACTTCAAAAAATTACAAATGTTGATTTAGATGAAATTAAATTTTTCTATTTTAAAGATGAAGTATTAGTTAATGGTAAAAACGCATTAATTTCTAGAACAGGTTATACTGGAGAAGATGGATTTGAAGTATATCTTGCACACGAAGATGTAAGTGGAGTTTGGGAAAAATTATTTGAAGTTGGTGAAGTTGATGGATTATTACCAACTGGTCTTGGATGTAGAGATACATTGAGATTTGAAGTAGCATTACCACTTTATGGAAATGAACTTTCAAAAGATATTACTCCTTTAGAAGCAAGTTTAGGTTTCTTTGTAAAGTTAGATAATGATGACTTTATTGGAAAATCAGTACTTGTAAAGCAAAAAGAAGACGGATTAACTAGGAAAACAGTTGGTCTTGAATTAGTTGATAAAGGTATTGCAAGACACGGTTATGATGTTTATGCTGATGATAAAAAAATTGGATTTGTTACAACAGGTTATAAATCTCCATCTACTAAGAAAAGTGTTGCTTTAGCAATGGTTGATATTGACTATTCAAAAATGGACACTGAGGTTTATATAGAGGTTAGAGGTAAAATGAAAAAAGCAAAAGTTGTTGGAAGAAGATTCTTTAAGAAGAGTTATAAAAAATAAGGGGGATTATAATGGAAATTAAAAAAGGTTTATTTTATTCAAATGATCATGAGTGGGTTAAAGTTGAAGGTGATGTTGCATTAGTAGGTATTTCTGATTTTGCTCAGCATGCACTTGGTGAAATTGTTTATGTTGAAATGCCAGATGAAGGTGATGAATTTGCAGCAGGAGATGTATTTGGAGTTATGGAATCTGTTAAAGCAGCTTCTGATTCATTTACACCAGTAGGTGGAGAAATAGTTGAAATAAATGAAGAATTAGAAGATGAGCCACAATTAATTAATGAAAAACCATATGATGCTTGGATTTTTAAAATTAAATTATCTGATCCATCTGAAGTAGAAAAATTAATGACTCCTGAAGCATACGAAGAATTCTGTAATAAGGAGGACTAAATGCATAAATTTATTCCAAATACAAAAAATGACATAATAGAAATGTTGGAAGTAATTGGAGTTAAAGATGTTAATGATTTGTTTTTAGATATACCAGAAGAATTTCGTTTAACAAATGAGTTAGACCTTCAAAGTGGAATGTCTGAAATTGAATTAAGAAAACACATTTTTAACGTTGCAAATAAAAATAAGTCGATAGATGAATTAACTTGTTTCTTAGGTGCTGGAGCATATGATCATTATAAACCATCTGTAATTAATGCAATTGCATCTAGATCAGAGTTTTATACTGCATATACACCATATCAGCCTGAAATAAGCCAAGGTACTTTAAGAGTTATTTTTGAGTATCAAACAATGATGACTGAATTAACAGGAATGTATGCAGCTAATGCATCTTTATATGATGGACAGACTGCTGTTGTTGAAGCAGCAATAATGGCAATTCAATCGAAAAGAAAATGTGGAACTATTTTAGTTTCAAAATCAATACATCCTGAATCAAGAAAAGTATTAAAAACTTATTTAAGTCATCAAAACATTAATATCGTTGAAGTTGAAACTAATGACGGTGTTACAGATGTTGAAGATTTAAAAGGAAAGCTTAATAAAGATGTTGCTGGTGTAATAGTTCAAAGTCCTAATTTCTTTGGAATAATTGAAGATATTGAGCCTGTTGAAGTATTAACACACGATAATAAATCTATACTTATTCAATCGGTTGATCCAATGAGTTTAGGAATTTTGAAAAGTCCTGGCGAAATGGGTGTTGATATTGCAGTTGGAGATGCTCAGTGTTTTGGAAATCCAGTTAATTTTGGTGGACCATATCTTGGATTTATTGCAACTACAAAAAAACTTTTAAGAAAAATTCCTGGAAGAATTGTAGGAGAATCGGCTGATAAAGATGGTAAAAGAGCATTCGTACTTACTTTACAAGCTCGTGAACAACATATTAGAAGAGAAAGAGCTACTTCAAATATTTGTTCGAATCAAGGATTAAATGTATTAATTGCGACTGTTTACTTATCTGCAATTGGGAAAGAAGGTCTTAAAGAAATTGGAATGCAATGTATTAATAAAGCAAATTATGCAATTAATAAAGTTACTGAAAGTGGCAAATACTCACTTAAATTCAATAAGCCAGTTTTCAAAGAATTTGCTATTGAAGGTAAGAATGATGTAGTTGAAATAAATAAAAAATTATTAAGTGAAAATATATTAGGTGGATATGATCTTTCAAAAGAGTATGAAGAATTAAATAAAGTTTCTTTATATGCTATTACTGAGAAAAGAACTAAAAATGATATAGATACGCTTTCTGAAATTTTGGAGGTGATTTAGATGGATTATGATAAATTAATTTTTGAAATTTCAAAAGAAGGAAGAAGAGGTAGCTCTTTACCTGAAATGAGTATTGAAAAGAAAGAATTAAATGAATTGTACCTGAAAAATTTATT
>Ga0209633_10002728_pt1 | contig 16815 bp, 5 predicted proteins | sample Cruoilmetagenom1_FD_187290 | JGI IMG/M metagenome (GOLD analysis project Ga0209633, IMG submission 187290) | Oil polluted marine microbial communities from Coal Oil Point, Santa Barbara, California, USA - Sample 1 (SPAdes) (version 2) | ecosystem: Environmental > Aquatic > Marine > Oil seeps ... | reverse complement strand
GATAGCTTACCGGAAGATTCGGTGCTACATAATTATCAATTCCGAATATTCCTGTCGGATACAGAAGATGTCAACGCAATCGCTCTTCCTGGTGGAAATATTGTTGTCTATGCAGGATTGCTGAACGAGGTCAAATCGGAAAACGAACTGGCGATGGTTCTTGCTCATGAACTGGGTCATTTTGCCCACCGGGATCATCTGCGTGGCCTGGGCCGCGGGCTGGGAGTTGCTGTTGCAGCCACCCTGTTGTTTGGAGAGGAAAGTGCCGCCAGCAGTCTGGTATCAAAAGCACTTCTGACATTTCAGACAAAATACTCTCAAGATCAGGAATCGGCAGCAGACCAGTTTGGTCTCGATCTTCTTGCCCGCCGCTACGGACATGCTGGAGGGGCAACCGACTTCTTTTCCCGACTCACGGAAGATGCCGGCAGCAAGCTTCCGTACCTGTTGGCCTCTCATCCTCATCCGCAATTGAGAATTGATGCGTTAAACAAAGAAATCGCGACAAAAGGTTACCCAATTGCCGCGACTCAACCATTAGCCGAAATTCTCAACCAAACAGAAAACAAGTAATCAGCACTACTTGGCTACTCTCACCTCTCGCACAGTACTTTCAGTCTTGTTGGCAGCCTTATCCCATAACACCACTTTGTAAAAATAGCGTTTACCTTTTTTCACCCTGGTATCCACAAATTGTGTTCCTTTGATACGTGCGTGACTAATTTTCAGAAAATCTCGGTTATTATGACTGCGGAACACATCAAACCCGGCAAGATCAGTATCTTTTGAAACAATCGTTAAAACAACCTCTCCTTTTGCAACTCCAGCCTTGAATGATGAAATTTGTGGTTTCACGTGATCATGCACAGAAAGGTTCACCGAGGAAGATGGTTCTGATTCATTGCCGGTTTTATCTACGGCAACAACGGTGTAGATAATCGATGTATCTGTTGGTGGAGCGGAATCGACAAAAGAACTATGAATTAACGTATCGCTGTTTACTTTGTCCTTTAGACCACCAACTTCTCTATACACATTAAATCCAGCAAGGTCATACACATGAACCTGTTTCCACGTTAAAGCCACCTGCCCTTCACGCACCGATGAACCCGTTATCGATGGTGGCCGAGGCGGAGTAACATCGGGCAGTTGCACCTTCACCATGGGAGATGGTGCAGATTCATTGTGGTGAGTATCAACCGAGGTAATTCGATAATAATATGGATAGCGAGATAAATTTTTGCTTAGCACGTCCGCATACGCAGCTTTTGGGACGGGATCATGATTTAGTAATTGCCAATCAACATTCTTAGTATCCATAGTACGATAGACACGATAACCAAGCAAATCATCAACCTGCACTTCTGACCAATGTGTGTTTACGGTGGCTAGATCTAAAGCAAACTTCAAATTTTCAACAATTGGTGGTGGTGTCACATCAACTGGCACACCCAAAACGGCCAGTGAACGCAACGATTCATAGCCGCCGCCATTAATGGCAGTAATAAGATAAAAATAATTTTGGTCAACGATCACTTTATCATCGCGGAAGCTTAGATCACTTACCAGCTCAGTATTTAACCGGGCATATGGCCCCTTTTGTGCCGGAGCTCTATATACATTATAACCAATGATCTTTTCGTCATTTTTGGTCCATTGCAGGGTAATATTATCTTCACCAATTTCGAGTTCTGGCCGTGGTGGTGGTGGCGGACGGTGGTCAATTTTTACCTGCCCAATGGCAACATCAGAAAAAGGTCCTACATCTCCAAAAAAATCTATCCCTCTTACTTTATAATAATAGATTTTATTTTTTTCTGAAATCTCATCAGTATAAAAGTATGGGGCGGTATCAATGGTACCGTCAGGATTAACTGCTTCTTGCACCTGTACAGGAGCTTTATTTATCTTTTTATACTCACCGGAATAACTCTCTGACCGATATACATGAAATCCTGGAAATGGCTCATAACCTTGCCACTTTAATCCAACCCCCCAGGGGAACAAGTGGGCTTTCACATTCCAAGGGCTAGAAAGCACCGCAGCTTTATTTGCGACAATACCAACTTTTTTAGTCTGAACCAAAGTACTCTCATCATAGGCTTCAAGGGTATAAACGTAAGCTTCGCCTTTTTTTACTGTGGTATCAACATAAGCCTGACCAAGCAAACTAGCTAGCTCTGGCTTAACAATGGATAAAAATAGAACCATATTCAAACGGTTATCTAGTTGGGTTAAATAAGCGTTAACTTCAGCCCGATTACTGGCGGTTTCAAACGGATAGAGTAACTTTAAGCTATATTCATTTTCCTTACTTACTTTTGCCTTTGCATCCTCGTAGCTTGGCATCTTTAATGTAGCAATCTGCTGCCGTTCATCTGGCGTTACCGCAGGAGCACGATACAAACGATACTCATAACCAAGCTCTTTATCAGCGGGTAACCAACGTAGTTTTACTGCCTCTCCGTCATACTTTGCCTTGAGCAAAATATTAACTTCTGCATGAACTGCAGCACCAAGGAAGCAAAAAAACAAAACCAGTACACATATTTTTTTCATGGACACTTTTCTCCAAAATAAATTCATCATTTAACCTGATCGCAAACATGGCAGACATCACTATAGTCGTCTGCAGTATTCTGCCCATTAACACTTTGCAAACTTGAGCCTTCGGGACGTGATGATCTAATCGTGTCGAGTTCTCCACCTGCAATCCCTGCTCCGCGACCATAATTAAAATCATTACCGGTGGAAGAAGGTTGGATGGTGCGTTCGTAAATAGCAAAGCTGCCAATTTTATCAACACCAACACCACGTTGCTGATAGGAATCAATAACCCGCAGAAATCTTCCAGTTCTATAAATATCAGACTTATTCAATTTCAACTCTAAACGATGCTCTAAACCGTCACGACGACTCTTAATAACATAATCATCTTTGGTTAAAACCAATTCTGGCAGCAACATTCCCTTATGGGAGGGGAACTTTTGTCCACAACGGAGGGTATGTCCTTTGTACTTCCATGTAATATTCCCCTTGTATGCTCCATTTGCGCTTGTTGGAGCACACATCAGGTCAAATTGATTTTTTACTGCAGCAGGCAAAGACCAACTTATTTCACCATTAAAATCGGGAGAAAGAACGATCTCTACTTCAACATCGTTCCAATTAATTGGCGCCTTAGTATTAAACCGTAGTTCCAACGAGCGGAAATCAACTGTAGCCATAGTTGCCGACAGTTCTTCTTTTTGTTGTTCATATTGGCTCATAAGGGCCTGATGAGCTGCAGCTGAAGGGGCACAAGAATTTAATACTTCATCGACCATATTCACATCTGTTTCACAATCTAAATCATCCCTCATCTCTCCCCAAGCAGTTGAAGAGACTGAGCACAGCGGCAATGGAACCGTATTATAGAGATCAGAAACATTTTCACTTGCGCCGCCACCGGCAAATTCACCCGCTTTAAAACGATTCCAGACATTACAACGACCACCCTCGATCAATTGTTCGTAAAGGGCTGTTGTCTGAGCGGTATACTCTTCTTGCTTGACTGAATAATTAGCGTAAAAATGGGCATCTCGCTCTTCTGGGCTACTGTCCTGAACAACGCTTATACTATCGGCATATACTGGAGCTTCAGATTCTTCAGCAGGGAGAGTTAAATAAAACTTGGAACCATAGACTTTAGATCCATCAGCTTTTTTGATAATACGTATCGTATATTCATTTTCTCGCTGTTGTGTATAACTCGCTACCGCATAATCATCGCCTTGAGCTGCCGTAGTGGTTTGTAGCCCACCTACTGCAGGTTTCTGCTTCATTGAAGCATATGGACTAGTTTTGTCGTTGGTGTCGGGTTCATCATAGGTCGCAGAATCACCATAGGTACCCGTTATGGTTTCGGTATAGGTGGTTGCGATATAGGTACCCGTTTTTGCAGTAGTATCAGTCTCAGTATCAGATTCCTCTTCAGAAGCTGGCGGTGTATCAGGATACAAGAACGGGTTCAACCACTCACCATTTCCATTTCGTCGGCTGGCATAACGTTTTTCCCCTTCAATATTTGTATACGAATGGAAAACCTGCAATGGCCTATCGGGAACAAAGTTAAACAAGTAACGATAAGTACCAGTCTGTTCATCATCGACCACGGTTCCAAATTGCCACTCTCCAGCGACAACTTCACCCCGAGGATCGACAAGCTCTGGTTTGTAAAAAGCCAAAAATACACCACTTACCACAGCATCCCCGACCTCGATATGAACAGCGGTATTAGAATACACAGGGGTGGTACTTTGTTTAGGATAGCTCCCTAAAACAACTTCTCTAATATTGGGATCATTCTCAGTTGTTGTAAAATTAACCTGTACTGTCTCAGCTTTTACAAACACCCCAAGTCTCCCGGACAAACCATAGAAATCAGCAGACTTGTCACGAATAAATCTGTACAACTCTAACGTAGCTTCGAGCTGATACTCCATCTCTGAACCAAGGGAAGATTCAGGGCGATACCTTAAAGACCTATTGCCGACGAGCCCCCCAGTGCAACGATTATAACTGCCATTTAGGGTTACTCCTTTATTTGCATTCTCCTGTTGGGTAAAATCGACAAGTTCCATGGGGTCAAGAGGAGATTTAACCGCCAGCACGTACCACTCGCCATCATCATATTTAAACGGTTGCATAAGCGGTATAGCAGTTTTAATTTCAAACTCTTTAACCTTACTCACCCCTGTGGCACCTTCTTGAGGTGACGTTGTTGCTAGTAGCGGCACACTGGAGATATCGGCTTCCATACTGGCACCTTCTACCCCACCCTCTGGCATGATAAAATCCATCTCCCACTGGCCGCTAAACAAACCACCAATAAAGGAGTAACGCATCTCGCCATGGAGCATCAGGAAAGTCGGGTTCGGGGCTCTAAAGCGGGCAGCAAGTTCGGCATGGGCAGAAATAATCTCATATTCATCACCGCCAATAAGGACTCCGGCTTCCAGTCCAACCCAGATTCGACCTTTTGCATCGACATAAAACGGCGAGAAACCACCTTCTATACTGACCTCAGCACCACCATAGACGGTGCCATAAAAAATCCACCACTCCCCATAGAGATCAAAGGACTGCTTCACTCCAAGAGCTAAACCATCGGAACTAAGCTGGATATAACCGGAACCTTTTACATATTGCAGGGCGGTGACATTAAGCCGTTGATCGTAGGAGCCAAACCAGATATGCCAATCACCATCGGTGAATAGAAGGTCGACCGCTCCATCAACACCTAGCATAGTGAAACTACCAATTTTACTAGCAAGCTTTGCCTCTGCCTGGACATGAAACAACGGTGGACTGGCCCCTAAACTGATAGTCGCTTCTAAGTCAGGAGTACCCGAATGGGTTTCTGTCATAAACCATGAATCGCCCTTTAAAGTAAGCTTAGAAGATTCAATAAAGAGGGTAAAATCACCATACCAAGTGGTCGCATCAGGAGTTCCAATTCCAACTTTAGCCATGAGTAAAAATGAGCTGTTACCATTTTGAGTTAGGGTACCTGTTTCTGCATCGACAGTCATGTGATAGGCACAACCACCACCAACCTTGTACAGATTCAATGGTAAAGCGCCTAAAGGAACCCCACTACCGCCGCCGGCAGCAAAAGCTACGCCCCAATAGGTATAGGTATCGGTAGAACCAAGGACAAAGGAGCCATCCATCGAGAACGTATTGGCAACATCTACCGCCACTGATCCGCTAAACTCACTTTCAGATAAACCTAGTTTGACGGCGAAAGAGAGTGCACCTTCGGTATATGATGTTGCTATTTCCTCCAAACCTAAGGTGGCGTCCTGATAAAAGGTAACGACAGCATCGGCCGCAATTGGTCCTGCCGACAAACCACCTTTAATGGTAAAGAAAAACTGGTTTTTGTAACCCAATTTAAACGAAGTTAAATCAATTTTAGCTCCTGCCAACGAGGCCGACACGCCATTGAAGCTACTGCCAACAACAGCACTATCTATTGTAATCCCGCCGTCATAAACTTCTATCCCAGAAAGAACTAACGAATCGGGTAGGCCAGATAATAGCGACGCACCCTTCAACGCAAAATTACTATCGAGGCCAAAATAGAGACCACTCTTGTCGCTGCTGCCCGAACTATAACCAGCATTTAAACCAGATACTGTCACGGTTGCAAAAGGGGCCTCATGAGTAAAAGTAGCATTACTTTCTCCACCTAAAGACCAGCCTGCAACGCCACTACTATCCAGAGCAAGGCTAGCAGCAACCTGAAGATTGAAAAATTTTTCTAATTTGAGATTCATTGCCAAACCGGCACTAGCAATAGAGAATCTATCAAACTCCAAACTGGCCTTGGTCAGGGTTGCATCAAAACCAATATCGGCAAGGCTGACATTTTCGGTCGAAACTCCGCCGGTAAAACCGTCACTGGCGATGGTCCACTCATCAACCGAAATATCGATCTGCTTACCATCGGCATAAGGAATTGCCAAGGTTCCAGATAAGGTTAAACTTTGCGCAACAAAAGCAATATCACCGGCAAAATCTTTTACCTGCAAGTTGGTTCCAGGCAAATTAAACGCCATGCCAGTTGCATCAAATCCATAGGTATTAGTTGCGACATCAAAGGTAATTGCTGGGGTTAAACTAGTTACGGTATCGGCAATACTTGCCAAACCGTAGCCGGTGCCAAAGATAAGATTACCCTCAATGTTTTTTAGCACAAACATGCCAGAATCGATCCCTTTAGTGGAATCAAAAGCCACCTTAATCTCGGTAAGCTTGGCTTTAATGCCATAGTCATCATGATCAACAATGGTCATGGTTTTTCCAGCAGCTTTAGCCCAGGTTGCGGTGACTTGCAAACCGTTCCCCGCCAGACCAAAACCAGTAAAGCTTAAGCCTTCGGTATAACCAGCGAGAATACCTTGATCAAAGTTGATCGATGCGCCACTGCCGATTTCTCCAAATACAGCACCATTCCTAACCCCGACCGATACGCTGGGGATCGAAGCAGTAAAGAAATCGTTACTGATGGTAAAATTACTATCCGGATCAAAGGTAATGGTGCCACTGTTTAATTTTTTATTAACAATATCTATGTCAAGGTTTGAAACCGAAACCGGCAACTCACCAAAAGCATTCAAGACAGCAGGGTCAATAGAGCTATGTAGAGCACCAAGATAAAGGCTGGCTTCACCACTCCAGCTCCCATCAACAAGGGCAAGGGCTCCTGTTAATCTGAAATCACCGATATTAATGACGATATCATCGGCTCGCAAAGTCCCTAAGTCAACATCACCAAGGTGAGATATTCTGATCGATCCTTCTATGTTTTGATCAAGAATCGTGGCATTGCCACCCAGAATAATCCACAGCAGGTTATCGTCTACCGTGAAGCCAAATTCTGTAAGGGCAAGCTGTGCCATACCGTTGCCCACAGAAAACGCAGGCAATGAGGATGGAAACATGACCGGTGGGTCAATATCTGGCATACTGATGGAACTTTTAGTGATCGATAAGTCACTAAAACTAAAGGTTCGCGCGACATCGGCAACCGTCGGATCAAGGGCGAGATCACCATCTAAGATTACGGTTATTTCGCCATCGTCGTAGCTACCACCAATCGTGGTTAAGGTCAAATCTGCAAAACCAGCCAAACTGTACGGACCGACAGGGGAGTCGGAAGCAATTACAGTCAATTCCTCCAACCCGGCATTGCTGAGAGTTGCAGTGACATCAATTGGAACATTATCAAACTTGGCAAGTTTGATTTTTGCCGCCAAAGAACCTGAAATCGAATTACTGCTCACCCCAAAAGAGAAGGCCTGAATATCCGCCGAGAACCCAGCCAGCCCAAATCTACTAATACTGCCGGGGTCAATATCGACCTCACCGGTGGTTGAAACACCGCTGGTAGAAAGAACAAGAGCACTAGATTCGGTTAAACCAATGGAACCACCACCGAGATTAGATGGCAACTGCACCCTGCCCCAGACCTTAAGTTTCTTGTCATTTAAATAGAGGCGTCCATTGATACCACCAACCTCAAATTCTGTTCCGGGAATAGTAAAGGAAAGTTTTTCAAGTCCGTTGGCAGCCTCTTTTTGAGCCTGCTTAACCGCCTCTTCGCTCATGCCTTCAAGATTTATCGCCTGTTGTACCCCCCAAGTAATTCCCTGATCCGCAAGCATCGTAAGCTGAGTAAAATCTTGGCTCATAGCGTAACCAGAGCCAAGCTTTATACTGCCATCAAGATCTGTGAGTTGAATTTTATCCAGCAAATCGATTTTAGTCGTATCAACTGCAACCGTCAATTCACTGAGTAACAGGGTAATACCATAGTCACCTGTGAGCACAGGAAGTGATACCGGAGAGCGTCCAGCATTGTAAGTAACAGAACCGGCAAAACCTTGAGGAGAGAGCTCGATATCGGCAAAACTTAAACCCTCTGGCGGGGTGGGAATATCAATTCCTGCTAAAGAGTTCAGGCTGAAATCACCATCCACCGATGCCCCATCAAAACCAAAACTAACCGAACGAATTACTGCGGCAAGAACACCAAGATCTGGCGTGAGAGGCTTGGTAAAGTTGAGAATTACGGTGCCATCGGTGACTTTGAGATTTTCTAGATCAACGGCAAGATTTTCAAAACTCACGTTCACTTCACCAGTTAACGGATCTTTAATATTATCGGGGAGATATTCGGTCAAAAATCCAGCGTTAATAAAGCCAGCACCAGACATAACGCCATCGACCATTTTGGCATTCGTCCGCAGTTTAAAGTCACCAAGGGCGAGGGTCAGCCCTTCAAAACCAAAGTCAAAATCGTAAGTTTTATCGTGGAAAATTTTGGCGGTGATATCCGCCTCATTGCCTGCATACTCAGCATGCCCTTTTAGACCAAACCAAAACAAACCGCCCGTAACCCCAACGCCGTATTTTTTTAAGCTTACTGAAGCAGCATTAATATCAATCGTCCCCTCATCCAGGGAATACCAACCACCTAAATCACCGGCAAATTCAAGCGCCGATTTATAAACTCGCAGCCCTTTGAAAGAAACTTGCTTTTGATAATCGGCAAACAAATCGTGGGTCGGAGTCATACTGCCATCCAACTCGACATAGAAATTATCGTTCTTATACCCAGCCTCAACATTACTCAAAGTCAGAGTAGCAAACCCTTCAATATTGAAAGATTTATTTAACTTGCTACTATCAATTTTCACCTGTTGCAAGCCATCAGTACTATTAAACTCTGCCGCTACTGCCACCTTTAAACCAGCAAACTGGCTAAAGCACAGATCACCAGCGAGGCTACCGGAGATAACGTTAGCGTTTATACCGAGAGATAATCCGGTAAGAATTGTATCAATCCCTGCCAGCGGAATATTTGGCAATGTGCCGGTATCAAAAACCAGTGGCCCACCGGTAGATAATCCATGGGCAACGGAAAGGGTGACAGGTTGATCTGCAGGTATAGTGATACTGGCATTGTTCAGTTCAGCAGGCAGATGAACTGTTCCAGCTATAGATAATGATTTCGCAGCTAAGTCAATTGAACCACCAAGATCACCAATGGCAAAACCGCCGGGTAAGGTCAAACGAGCCAAAGACGCCTGAGCATCAATTGCGCTACTTTTACCCCAGGAAATTGTATTATCAGCAAGAAGTTTAAGGTCAGGAATTTCCAAATCGTCATAGGTGGAACCAAACAGCAACGATCCGTCGAAAGTTTTCAAGCTGACCATATTGACCAGACTTTTTCGGGTATCGACATTAACCGATAAAGTATCGAGCTTCAGACTGAAACCGGAATCACCTTCCAAAATGGTGACCGTACGGGTTCCTGCATCACCGATAAGGTCAATATCTCCGGCAATCCCTGATGCTCCTAAATAGAGATCGGCAAAAGGAATATCACTTACAGGCAAACCAAGCCCCGCAAGGCTGATGGAGCCATCAATGGAAGCACTTGAAGTGGTGAACGAGATACCGTCAAAGGACAAGGTGACCGGCCCCAAAGTCACATCGAAAGGTGCAGCGGGGATATAACCGACAGAACCAATGGATACCGAACGATTGGCAACATCAACAACAAAACCTTGCAACTGTACTACCAGTTCATGAGCATCATTCAGCACACCGGCAGGCAGGGAATCAATCAACGCCTGAGGCAATCCACCAATAGCTCCAACGGTGTTGTTAGCAATAGCACCGGCCTCATCGATATCATCACCCGATACCTTGAGGAAAAAATCACCCAGAGCAAAGTAGATATTGGTGAGATCGATGCCATCAATACTGGTCGTTCCGTCATGGAAGATACGGGCGGTAGCAGTGGCAGTACTGCCACCGAGAGTAGCTTGACCTTTTAGTCCAACCCAGAACAAATTATTATCAACCCCGATACCATAGTGGGTTAAAGATACATTCGCCTCTGAGAACCCGGCACTACCACCGGAAAGAGAATGCCACCCCCCAAGCCCATCGGCTAAGGTAATCGCATCTTGGGCAATCGTCAGTCCCGAGAAAACGATGGATTCACCGATCCCGCTGAGAGAAGAGACCAAACTGTTAGTGGGAACAATAGAGCCATCCAGTTCAACCGAGAAATCACCCGCATCATAACTGAGTGCCAATTTACTGAGAGTCAACGTAGCAAAGTCGGCCAGATTATAGATATACGATGCTTTAGGGACAGCAATCCGTAGTCCGTTCAAACCATCTTTATCGATGTCAGCGGCTATATCGAGTGGCAAACTGGCAAAACTAGTGAGGACAACCTCACCGACAAGAGCACCAGAGGGAATATTATCGGCAATCTCCAGCGACAGAGCAGACAGGCTGGTCGGGAAACCGGAGATATCAAGCGCCGGTAAGATCCCGACATCAAACTGCAATGTTCCGCTGGTGGAAATCCCTTTTTTCGATAGCACCAACGGCGTAGCGGCAGGCAGACTGACCGAACCACCGCCTAGGTTCTCAGGAAATTGAAAAGCTCCACTCAGAGAAATGCTCTTTTCGGCCAGGTCGATTGCCCCGCCAATATTTTTCAATTTAAAATCGGTACCGGGAATTGTCAAGATTGATCCGACCTTCTCCAATCCGCCAGTAGCAACAGCTTTTCCCCAGCCGATGGTATTATCAGCCAGCAAACCGAGATCAGTAACTTGCAGGTTGTCATAACCTGAACCAAATTGAAGAGAACCAGCAAGTGACTTGATTTTGACGAGAGGCCGAGCTCCTGTATTAATCGAAAGTGCCAGATCATTCAGCGTCAAGGCAACACCGTAAGTTCCCTTGAATAAGACGAGGTTATAAGGTGAATCAGCAGCAGCAACAGTGATTGTCCCACTCATCCCCTTTGGGGTTAGACCAATGTCTGTTAGGGGAAGTTTTTTTAGCGGTATTCCTGAAAAATCGGCAGTCAGAGAACCATCTAAACTCACCCCCTGTGGGGAGAAAGTCATTTTATTAAGGATCATTGGCCCAAAGGGGAGATCGAGCGTCGTCTTGGTGTTAACAACAATTGAACCACCAGTAATCTGATCCCCGGAGAACTCTAAATTCTCGAAAGTTGCCCGAAGTTCTTGAGTTTCAGAATCGAGCAATCTTTCGGGAAGATACGAAGCCAGCCAACCGAGCAGAATCGTTCCCTGCCCCTGCAACCCATCCGATTGTGCTGCAGCTGCGGTACGTAATTGAAATTCACCAATCTGCCACAACTGCTCTTGCAAATCGTGTGGAGAGATAACACTATTGGCCCGCACCACACGGATAGTAAAATCGTAGGTTCGTTCAATTTCGGGGCTAAAGTGATATTCCCAACGACTGTTTCCCTTTGCTTTCGTCCACGATTCACCGCCATTAAGGGAGATTTCAACCCGCAGGTCAGAAACCGGGATATCTTTCCGCTCACTCTCCAATAACCCTTGGACAATAACGGAACCATCTCGCAAGTCTTCCGGGTAAAAAACAATCTGTCGTTCATCAAAATTTTCAAATTCACTGCCATTGACGGTGACGTAGTCGATATATCCCAGATCAGACCCAGGGTAATAAGCGTGTACCGCAACAACCGATAAAAGCAGTAGAAACAGAATACTAAGAAAACGGGCAATCATTTTTTTCATTAGGAAAACCCCTTAAAAAACAAAAAGCCGCCCAAGACCAAAAGACCAAGGGCGGCAAAGGTGTTATAAATTAGAAATTGACCAGATAAGCAATCTTAGCGATGTGTTCGTGATAGTCGGGAGAAGCCGTGTCATCAGAAGCATATTCCCGACGCTCAGCCGTCAGGCGAATCGCCTTGGAACGATCCTCACCGGGGTGGTAGTTGGCCCGCAACTGATAGTCAATATAGGAGTTATCGGCAGCGATATCATTATAGCTGTTTTTAGTGGAAGCCAATAAGTCAGTTGACCAAAGATTACCGGCATCATAGCCAAAGTCAAGCTGACCACCGAGTGATTCCCGATCACCACTGTCGCGGTTGATAAAGTTTCCATCAAGCCGCAGGGTTGCACGGATCAAATGATTATCTGCCAGCCTTTTTTTCCAACCCAAAGTCCCACGCAACGTGTTGATTTTCTGATCTTCCCCACTTGTAGCATTATCGTTAATGTGAGTAAATATCCAGCTGGTCCCGTAGCGCCAACCACTTTTGGGTCGAAGATTGAAGTCGACCGCACCAACCTGCATATTTCTGTTAGTTCCCCGCCCACTGTCACGCTTAAACTGTGCTCGCACACCAATATCACTGCGTTTTAACCAATCGGGGCGATAAGTCAAATAAACGACGCCGTCACGCGTGGTCAAAGTATCTGTCAGTTGGTTATCCAGATTATCGTGACTATACTTCAGGGTAGTCCGCAATTTGACCTGGCGGTTAATCATCCACTCAGTATCATTTTCAATCCGTTCACGGTCAGAAGAGGCACTAGCAACCACCGGCTTATAGTCGGGGGCAAGCCGTTCATACATAAAATTACTGCGGACCGAACGGGGCAGCGGTTTCGTTAGTAATCTCAGCTTGAGCGCCCAGGCATCATCGGCCGATTGACTATCCTTAGTATCGAGATCGGAGTGGGTGAATGCGGTTTCACCTTTGAAGGTCACATAACGGTTGAACCGCCACTGCCAATCCAAACCAGCCGTTTTTGCTTCTGCGGGATCAGTAACAGTCGAGGCCGAATCATCCTTAATGTAGGAAAACGTTGCCCCTATTGATTGTGCTGGAGCGTGCGTCCAAGCACTGTTAAATCCGCCAATATAGCGATCAACTGAGTCATCGGAGGTATTATCATAAAGTTCTTCCCACGACGGTTTTTGCACCCCACCGATCAAAGTGTAGGTCATACCGTGATCACGTTCGCCCGTCATATAGCCAAATTTCAACCCTTTGACACTGGTGCTTAAAACCAGCGGGTTGTAAGAACCGGCAACATCACCAAATTCAAAATTGACTTTGTCCTGTTGCCAGTAACCGTGAAGGAACAGCAATCGCGCATCACGCTGGTCAACCTGTTCATCATTGGTCGCACGACCCCTTAAATCAAGGCCAGTCCTCCCCTTTTCAAGATTTTTGGACAGATTAAGGCTTAATTCCTGACGCCAGGTTGTCCCTTCATCAAGACCTCCATCAGACGTACCAGCAACCTCCTGCCACTGCAACATCGATTCAGAACGACCGCGGATCTGCCAAGGTTGATCGCCAGATGTTTCGGCCGCAAAAGAAAAGGGTGAAATACAAAGCAAAACGAGGGAGCCTATCGACAATACCTTGATTATAAAATTCATGACATACTCCCCCTCTAAAAGCTATCTGTATTATTTGTTTCGTTTGTCTCAGAAACAACATTAGTGGAATCAATTGTGATTGTCGCATCACCGCCACCTGTATAATAATAGTTGGGCAAGTAAAGAGAACCGGAACGCACCTCTCCCACAGCAAGGGGAGCAACTGAATCTGATGCACTCGCAGGAGCACCAGACATTTCCGTGTAAGTTGCTTCAACCTGACATGCCGCAGCATCCGCATCACCCAAATTTTCAACCTCATAATACACAGTACCATCAGAGGATGAGAACATCATATCCACGACCCGCACAACCAAGTCCGGTTGTGTTTGAGGAGTACTATTACACGTATCATTGTACCAATAGCCATTCCCACTAGAAGAACAATTAGCTTCATTACAAAGACTAAGGTGGCTAGGATCACAAACAGGTGACGGCGTATATGGTGCCTGGTGGCAACTATTATCATACCAATAACCACCATTTGAAGAGCAGTTAGCCCCGTCACATAAGCCCAAGTTCTGAGCGTCACAAACGGCATCAGCGCTACTTTGAACCGCTTCCTGCCCGGAAATCTGTGGTACTTCATCACGCCACTCTTGCAAACTACCACCGAACAAGTTATTTCCAGCCAACTCAATCAGCAAATAATCACCATCAACTTCGTCAAACAAAAAGCGCGAGAAGCCCGTCGTAGTCAACTGCTGACCATCGTCAAGGTTTTCGTAACGTTTTTCCCAGCGTACATAAAGAAACTGTTTGACGTGATCAGGAACAACGCGGTCAATCCAGTAATCGACCTGTCGGATTTCATAGTTGCGGAAGTCACTGTAAAGAGCATCAGTAAAAGTCATGTAGTCCTGGCGAAAACGTTCATCAGAAACCAGATCAAGAAACCCTTGAGCATCTTCGTCCTCATAAGCAGCCATTAACTCTTTAAAGACCCCTTCAACCTGCATGGCACGGGTTTTATCCTGCACGATCAGCTCTCGGTCATAACTGCTGGCACAGAACCCTGTGGTGGAAAAAAAACAAACAAGAATTAACAGCAAACACAATTTCACCGCATGATTTAACTTCATATGACTCCCCTGGTGATAGGTTAACAAAGTGGGTCAAACCCAAACAAAACGAAGTAATTAATTAATGAATAAATAAAAATAATTTGAAGGGTAGGGATTTAAGAGACAAAGAAAGCCCCCCTCCTCATGATAAATAATTACATATATTGAAATAATTCTAACTAGTTCCATAATTCATAAAGAAGATTAACACAAATCTCCATAATTACAATAAAAAAATAATTTAATGATAATTTCAACAAAAAACATTTTAAAATCTGGTGGTTAGAAAAAAATATGCCAGTATCACCAACTCCCAGAGCTTCGCTATGACATTAAAGAAAACCCAAGGAGAGAAGTCTGCCATAGCGACTTGTTGAGCGTCTGCTGATCAGTCTTCCAGATGCGAATCAGTTCGGCATCGGTCGGATCTGGCGAAATGTTTTTCAGATAAACCTTTTCATCAATTCATCAATTTTTTCATCTACATTATCGAGAGTCACATTGTAATACTGGCAAGCGGAAATCACCTTCTGCCGTTTTTTTGATTGTTCCAGATCAGCCAACTGCACAAACATTCCCAACCGTCGCCCGACCTGGTAAAGCATTTGTTCTTCTGCAGGAAATTCAAGAAAATCCTGAATCACTGCCATCATCGCCGGTTTATCCTGCGGGAACTGACCTTCAACTTCCTGAAAAAGGTTCAAGATATGATCGCTCTGCAGAGTACTGGAAATCCCCTCCAGATTTTCGAGAAACAACAAAATTTCTGTGGCAACTTCACGGTCGGTCAGCTTGATAAACTGACCGTCCTGCCACTGTGCGTATAAACGCGTCTGGTTCGGTAGCGCCAGCGTCCGTAACCGAATAAAGTCGGGGTTGATGAGGTTCAGAGCCGCAGCCGTCTGTACGGCATGAACCGCGGACAGGTCACGCCCGCCAAGTCCCGGCATGACATACTCCGACAGTTCCATCCCGGCCGCCTTCACTTTCTGCCCAGCGCGGATGTGCATCGCCTGATCGGCGCCCTTCTGCACCCGTTGCAGGACCTCATCCGCTCCCGATTCCAGGCCGATATGGATACGGTTGAGACCTGCCGCGGCGATTCTCTGCAAATCCGCGGGTTTAATCCGGTCGATCGTCTGCGAGCGGGCATAGGAGGTCACCCGTTCGACGCTGGGGAAACAGGCCTGAAGATGTTCGAGAATGCGAACCAAGTTGTCCGGCCGGATGATCAGGCTGTCTGCATCCTGCAGAAAAACCGACTGCATCCCCTCCTGCAGCCAGGTATAGGCGGCATACAGGGCCATTTGCTCACCGGGATCAAGCACTGTTGCCAGCCGATCCAGATCACGAAAAGTCAGCTGTCCGCTAACCTCCAGCTGTTGCTGCAAGGCCTGCAACTGCGCGGCGACCGTATCGATATCACTGAGCACGTGTTCGACCGGACGCAGGGAAAAATCCGCACCCTTGTACACCGGGCAGAAGCTACAGCGGTTCCAAGGACAGTTGCGGGTCACCCGCAACAGCAAGCTGGCAGCTTCGCTCGGCGGCCGGATTGGGCCCTGCTCAAAGCCGTTATAGACAAGTTTTGCTGTGAACATGGGGTTAATCCATCGAGTGGACATAGGTTAAAAAACATGAAAACAGAAGTAGAGCCATTGTAACGCAATTGAGCGGAACGGTGCCATTGCCGGTCAAAATATTGTTCCCAGCTTAAGACTTTTATCTTGTCCTCACGGGAGAAACTCTCTAACTTATTGGAATCGCGTTTAATAATATTCTAAGGGGGGGGATGTTCGCATGAAAGCAACGACCCGAAATTTGAAAGCCGCATTGCCTGTTGGATAAGATGCTGCAGTTTTTTGTATTTGAGGTTGGATATGATGTCCTCGTAGCTCCAGAACTCGGAACTCGTCAGATTTCAATATGA
>Ga0209633_10002726_pt1 | contig 16820 bp, 15 predicted proteins | sample Cruoilmetagenom1_FD_187290 | JGI IMG/M metagenome (GOLD analysis project Ga0209633, IMG submission 187290) | Oil polluted marine microbial communities from Coal Oil Point, Santa Barbara, California, USA - Sample 1 (SPAdes) (version 2) | ecosystem: Environmental > Aquatic > Marine > Oil seeps ... | reverse complement strand
TATCCTGCGCCGTACCCACGGAATCGACGTGACCGTTGGCAAGCCGCAGGTGGCTTACCGTGAAACCATCACCCAGCGGACCGAAGACAGCTACACTCACAAGAAACAGACCGGTGGTTCCGGTCAGTTCGCGAAGATCGACTACATCATCGAACCGGGTGAACCGGGCAGTGGTTACGAATTCGAATCCACCGTGACCGGCGGTAGAGTGCCGCGGGAATTCTGGCCGGCTGTGAACAAGGGCTTCAAGAAGAGCATGGATAAAGGCGTACTCGCCGGTTTCCCCTGCCTCGACTTCAAGGTCATCCTGACGGACGGTAGCTATCACCCGGTCGACTCATCGGCCGTCGCCTACGAACTGGCATCTGCCGCGGCCTATCGCCAGACCATGCCGAAGGCTGGACCACAGTTGATGGAACCGATCATGAAGGTTGACGTGTTCACCCCGGATGAACAGGTCGGTGATGTCATCGGCGATCTCAACCGCCGCCGCGGCATGATCAAGTCACAGGAACCGGGCGCCACCAATGTTCGCATCAAGGCCGAGTGCCCGCTGAGCGAAATGTTTGGCTACATCGGTGACCTGCGCACCATGACCTCCGGTCGTGGCCAGTTCACCATGGAATTCCTGCATTACATGCCTTGCCCGAGGAATGTAGCCGAGGAAGTCATCAAGGAAACAAAAGAACGCGAGGCGAGCAAAAAATAGCAGCGCGTCTGCAGAGGAATAAAAGAAGGCCGGTAATACCGGCCTTTTTTATTCCAAAGTTATTATCCCAATCATTGCATAAAGCCTTACTGTGGGAGCGGCGTCCCCGCCGCGATTCGCGCCGGGGACGGCGCTTCCACAGGACTGATTCAGATTCGTGGCGGAAACGGCTACTCATCCCGGCAACAGGCTCACCACCGTCGCGGCTGTCTGCCTGTTTATTTCAATCTGCACCGTGCAATGTTCCGCGTATTCATCAACCGGCGTGGGGTCATCCGCACAACTGCAACCGGGTATGATCCCGGTATAGAATATTTCTGCTGTTGCACGAATATACCCGGACTTTTCAGCAACACTGATAATTACCACCTTGATATTATCATCACAGGCATAGCTGCTTTGCGACAAGCCCTGCTGCAAGGGAAGCTGCTCCACGCCCAGTTGTTCAAGCGCTGCCGTTAAAACATCCCTGAAGACCGGTGTGCCCCATGCCTCTACTACCCGGTCCAGTTTCATTCCCGGGTGGATAAGCAGCTAGTCATGCGCGATGGGCTTGTCTGTAAACAGAAAACCTTTCAGCTCTTTATCGAAGGCCGGATCCTGGCGACGAATCCATTCCAGTACCATGGCTGCATGTTCCTTTTCCTCGTCCCGGTTATGCGCAAGAATCGCCCGCAGCTCCCTGTCCTTGCAGGCATCTACCCGCTGGTTATACCAGTCAACCGCCTCCAGCTCTTCCATGAGCGAAGTAATCGCCCGGTGCATATCCCTGGTTTCATCCGAGAGTTCATCGATGGGTTCGTGATAACCTTCGTTTGCCATATTTCCCTCCAGTTATAATTTTAGTCGACAAAAGGTACCCTCTGTTCCCAGAAGGTTCAAGGGCGGCTGGAAGTATTTTCCCTGTTATGGATTGCCTGCATGCCTGGTTAATATTTTATCCAGGTGGTTTGCAAAGGATTGCCGATCTGCCTGGCTTAGCGCCGGTGGACCGCCGGTATCTATACCACTGCCCCGCAGCGTATCCATAAAATCCCGCATATTCAAACGGGCCCTGATGTTGTCCACAGTATACAATTCACCGCGAGGATTGAGGGCAACAGCGCCGTTATCAATCACCTCCGCCGCCAGGGGAATATCGCTGGTGATGACCAGGTCACCGGCGCCAAGCCGTTTGACTATTTCATTGTCAGCGACATCGAAACCCGATGCTACCTGAATAAATTTAATGTGGCGCGATGGCGGTATGCGCACCGGCTGATTGGCCACCAGCGTCAGTTGCACCCCGGTACGCTCTGCCGCCCTGAACAGGATATCCTTGATCACCACCGGGCAGGCGTCTGCATCTACCCATATATGCATTTCTGAAGGCATGCTGCCTTACAGCTGTGGCAGCAGCAGGGAGTAACCCAACCCGGCTACTGCACAGGCGCCAATAACTGTAACTATGCCCACCTTGAATTTGAACAGGGCAACAAAGGCAGCTATCCCCAGCAAAGCGGAAAACCACTCAAACGCGCCTTCAAAGCCTTGCGGCCACAGCACATGATAGGCAAAAAAGACTGCCAGATTGAGTACCACGCCAACAACAGCTGCGGTTATGCCGGTTAACGGGGCTGTGTATTTGACATCATGACGCGTCGCCTCAACCAGAGGCCCGCCAATCAGAATAAAAAGGAAAGAAGGTAAAAATGTAAACAACGTTGCAACACTGGCACCTGCCACACCCGCCAGTGGCAGCAACTCGGGGCCAAATATTTCTTTGGTCCAGCCACCAACAAAACCAACGAACGCAACAACCATGATCAGTGGGCCGGGTGTGGTTTCTCCAAGGGCAAGACCATCAATCATCTGGGTACCGCTCAACCAGGCATACTGGTCAACACCGCCCTGGTAAACATAGGGCAACACCGCATAGGCACCACCAAACGTAACCAGTGCCGCCTTGGTGAAGAACCAGCCCATTTGAGTAAGCGTACCTTCCCAGCCGTAGCTGCTGACAAGCAACGCCATGGCACCCGTACCAATCAATAAACCAATCAGCAGAAAACCAGTCAACCGGCTCCATTTGAAACGGGCATGTTCCGGGACCGGCGTATTATCGTCAATGAGAGCTGCACCGAATGACTTTTCCGAACCACCATGGTGGCCGCCTGCCACGAACTTCCCGGGCATAAAGTGTGAACCAATGTAACCGATAATGCCTGCCGCAACGACGATATAGGGGAACGGGACACCAAATGCAAAAATAGCAAGGAAGGCCAGCGCAGCCATGGCGCGCAGCACGTTGTTATTCAGGGCGCGCGAACCAATACGGTAGGCGGCAAATACAACAATCGCGGTTACGGCAGGTTTAATCCCGTACAAAATCCCCTCGATGACAGGCAGATCACCCCAGGCCAGGTAAATCCAGGTAAGACCACTAAGAATAAACAGGGAAGGCAATACAAACAACACGCCAGCGGCAATCCCGCCCCATACGCCATGCATCAACCAGCCGATATACGTTGCCAGTTGCTGCGCTTCCGGTCCGGGCAATACCATGGTGTAATTCAGTGCATGCAGGAATCGATGCTCGGAAATCCATCTGCGTTTTTCTACCAGTTCCTGATGCATCATGCTGATTTGACCAGCAGGGCCGCCAAAACTGATAAAACCCAGCTTTAACCAGTAGATAAATCCTTCCAGGAAAGATACCGTTTCCGGTTGTTCGGCTGTCGCCTGGGTAATCGTCGTCAATTTATTTTTCCCATGGTTGTTATTTCGCTATTCAGCACATTCTACGGACTGATGGGTGCGTCGCTGCGCTCCTTCACCCATCCTACAAAAAAACCGTAGATCTTCGTAGGATGGGTGAAGGAGCGCAGCGACACACCCATCAGACGGTTTAACCAATATCTCCTACCCACAGCGTGCCCAGCGCGCGCTATGGTGAATAGTTATGTTATCTCTTCCAGGGAAACGTCTTGCCGGTGTTGTTCGTGAATCAGGTGCTGGTGCCACCTACCGTCAGCTTGTCAATCAGCATCGTCGGCTGTCCCACTCCGACCGGAACACTCTGCCCTTCCTTGCCACAGGTGCCGACACCCGGGTCCATTTGCAGGTCATTACCAAGCATGGATACGTGCTTCAGAACTTCCGGACCGTTACCAATCAGAGTGGCACCCTTGACCGGACGCGTGATCTTGCCGTTTTCAATCAGGTAGGCCTCGCTGGCAGAGAAGACGAACTTGCCGGAGGTGATGTCCACCTGGCCGCCGCCAAAATTGACCGCGTACAGTCCCTTGTCGACGGCAGCGATTATTTCCTGCGGGTCGTGCTCACCGGCCAGCATGTAAGTATTGGTCATGCGCGGCATCGGCATATGTGCGTAAGACTCGCGGCGACCGTTGCCGGTGGAGCCCACACCCATCAGGCCGGCATTCATGCGGTCCTGCATATAGCCTTTGAGAATACCGTTTTCGATAAGCACCGTGTTCTGGGCCGGTATGCCTTCATCATCAACATTCAGTGAACCACGGCGGCCACTGATGGTACCGTCATCCACCACCGTACACAGCGGCGATGCCACCCGCTGTCCGACCAGACCGGCAAAGGCAGAGGTGCCCTTGCGGTTAAAATCACCCTCCAGGCCATGGCCGATGGCCTCGTGCAGCAGGATACCCGGCCAGCCAGGACCCAGTACCACCGGCATGCTGCCGGCAGGGGCCGCCACCGCTTCGAGGTTTACCAGGGCCTGGCGCACCGCTTCGCGTGCGTAGCCCCTGGCACGGTCTTCATCAAGAAAGAACCCATAATCCGAGCGCCCGCCCCCACCGGAACTGGCCTGCTCCCGGCGACCATCCTGCTCGGCAATCACGGTAACGTTGCAACGCACCAGGGGCCGCACGTCCGCGGCCAGCGTGCCGTCACTGACAGCCACCATCATGACCTCATGCACGGCGGCAAGACTGACAACGACTTCCTTGACGCGCGGATCCTGCGCTCGCGCCTCGGCATCGAGCTGCTTCAATAACGTGACCTTCTCATCGGCGGTCATGCGCTCCAGCGGATCAATCGCCGGATACAGCATATTGTCACCACTGGCGTGCCAGGCCTGCAGCTTGCCTTCATCGCCATGTTTGGCAATGGCACGCGCAGCGCTTGAAGCCTGTAGCAGTGCCGGCATCATAATTTCATCGGAATAGGCAAAACCGGTCTTGTCACCGCTGATGGCACGCACCCCGGCACCCTGCTCAATGCTGTGCACACCTTCCTTGACGATACCGTCTTCCAGCACCCAGGACTCGAACCGGGTTGACTGGAAATACAGATCACCGCTGTCAACTGCATGACCCAGCAACTGGCCGAAGACCTTGTCCAGGTCGCCTTCATCAATACCGGCTGGCGCCAGCAGACGCTGCCTTGCAATATCCAGGTTCGAGTGACTCATGATGATTTATTCAGACATTGCAGACGACGATGTTCAATACTGGGAAAATTGCGACGCGCACTGTTAAGCCGACCGAGCTCAATATCTGCACACACCACACCCGGCCCCCGGGCCAGACTGTTCAACACGGTTCCCCAGGGGTCAACGATCATGCTGTGACCATGCGTCTCGCGCCCGTTCAGATGGTAACCGCCCTGGTCGGGAGCGATGACGTAGCAGAGGTTCTCGATTGCCCGCGCGCGTACCAGCACTTCCCAGTGGGCGCGCCCGGTAATCGCCGTGAAGGCAGAGGGCAGCACCACGATTTCCATGCCGGCTTCCAGTTGTTGTCTGAACAGCTCGGGAAAACGCAGGTCATAACAGACAGACAGCCCCATACGCCCGAACGGTGAATCAATAACGACCACCTCATCACCCGGCTCAATGGTCTCTGATTCCGTGTATTGCTCGGCATTGTCGCCCAGCTCAACGTCAAACAGGTGAATCTTGTCATAGCGTGCGACCTGTTTGCCCTTGTCATCAAAAACCAGGCAGCTGGCACGGACCTTGTTATCGTCTTCCGCCACCAGCGGTATCGTCCCGCCGACCAGCCAGATACCGTGACGTATCGCCTGCTCTGCAAGAAACGTCTGGATAGCGCCACTGCCCGGCTGCTCACGTTCATCGACCTTGTCATGCTCGGTCTTGCCCATGAGCGCAAAGTTTTCGGGTAACACGACCAGTCGCGCCTGCTGGCTGACGGCCTCTTCGATCAAACGTTCAGCTTCCAGCAGATTGGCCCCGATGTTCGGTCCTGAAGCCATTTGGACACATGCAACAACACTCATAAATTTTTACTACACCTTGTTAAACAGATAGATTCGCTATTCACCACATTCTACGGACTGATGGGTGCGTCGCTGCGCTCCTTCACCCATCCTGCAAAGAGCTACGATTTTTTGTAGGATGGGTGAAGGAGCGCAGCGACGCACCCATCAGACGGATTAACCAATATCCCGGCCCTCAGCATACCCCGTGCATCTGTGGTGTACTGAATTGTTACGATTCGCAAAGAATAACACAGTTTCCAGGCACAACATTTAACCCCGTCATTCGTCCCAATGAAAATCGTCAGTGGTGTCGGGGGCTGTTTCCTCAGCAGTGGAGCCGAGTTTTTCAATCACCGGATCAGCCCATGGACCGGTGATCGAATATTGCTTCCGCCCGATCCTGCTCAAGGGCCCCAGTTTGCCCTCCAGCAGGGTCTCGGCAACCATCACCACCGCGCCAACTGCCGGGCCTCCTGCCAGCGTGCCTGCCAGTGACAGGCCGGTCTTCATGTACGGCGTGACCGTAATCAGCTCATCATAGTCCTGGTCAGCCAGCCCGATGCGTCCCGAAATCTGGATCTTGGCAGCCGGGCCGTCCACGGTCAGGTCATTGGTATAGGCATTGCCACCATCCAGGGTAAAGCTGCCCTGTATCGTGTCAAAGCTAAACCCCTCTTCATACAGGTCACTGAAATCGAGCAATAAACGCCGCGGTAACTTGCTCAGGCTTATCAGGCCCAGCACGCGTCCCGCCGCACCGGGTTCGACATCCAGCAACTGGCCATCCTCAATTTTTATCCGGAGCTTGCCCTCGACTTTTGACGGTGAAAAATCCCACAATGCCCCTGGCCAGGTTACACGCAGCCTACCGGACAGTTCACCATCTTCGATGCTTTTCTGGTAACCGAGCAATGCCATCAGCCGGTCCATCTTGCCTTTATTGATCTTGAGATCAACACTGGAGTCCTGTCGTCCCTCGTCCATCCGCCAGCTTCCGCTCGCCTGCATGTCAAGCATGCTTGATGTCAACAGCAGGTGTTCCACCAGGTACTGCTCGCCGGGCTGCTTCAGACTCTTCAATTCCAAACGTCCCAACTTTGCCTTGTTATACACCAGCTGCTTTGCGGTCACTTCAAAATCCGGAAAATTTGCCGGCGTCGCCAAGTCGGCCGACTCTGACCGGGGCTGATCACTGCTGTGCAATACCAGCCGTTCCAGGTCGACGACAATCTTGTCCAGCCCCGCACGGTTATTCAACAACTGAATATCACCGCTGACGGCAGGCCCATCGGCGCGGATATGCCAGGCCTGACCGGCAGATTCCATGTCCACAGACACAGCCTTCATTAAAAACCCCTGGACTTCGAGCTCATCCACATACAGTCCGAGCTTAACGGGCAGACTGGCACTGCCATTGCTGCTGCCCCCCCCTTCCAGATGCGGTTTCCAGTCGCTCACATGGAACTGTTTGAGAGCACCGCTAACCTGCAACACGTCATCCCCGGGCAACACAGGTACGGCGCCGCCTACTGCAACAGCGCCTTTCTGCAACCGGAAACCCTCCTTTCCGGCCCTGATATTCAGCAGGCCTTCAAGTCCCTTGCCGTAAGCAATGCGCAGCGTCTTTACCGGCCTGACGGCGTTGTCCACATTGATGGATAACTTGCGCGTGGCATCTCGCTCTTTACCGAAGGGGGCCGGCAGGTCAATAGCGGTTCCGACAAGGTTCGACGTCACGGTCACATCGACGCTTGCCTGTTTGCCACGCGCGGGCATCTCATGGACGGCCACCAGCACACGCCAGTTACTGCTGCCAGATATTGCAGCACCCAGCGCATTGTCCTTGCCAACATACCTGTCCAGCACATTGAACGGTCCGCTCAACCGGACGAGCGTGGCACCGGCATCCGTCCACACCCGGGCGACGGCAGGCTGGCCGAACAGTTTCCCGCGCAACTGCTCCCCCCTGATGCCTTTTGCATCAAAATCCAGGCGCCCGTGGATCTGCTCCAGCGCAAACTCGGTGTCCTTGACCTGCAGCGCATTATCTTCAAGCGCGACAGTCCCCGCGACCTTGAGGCCGCCCTGCTGCTGCACCAGCGGCAGCGTGATATCCAGACTCAGCGACGCCTCCCCGCTGGTGGTCACGCTGTCGACAAAGCCGCCGTAGGTCTTTCCCAGCGCGCCGCTGCCCAGCTCCGCCAGCATGACCGGCAAGGCCCCGTGCGCATTGCCTTTGATGGTTAACACTGGCCGGGCCAGATCCTGTATTTGCACATGGATATTTTCCAGCAAGGCCGTGCGCATCGATCCCTTGCTGCCCAGGATATCCATCCTGCGTCCCGTAAAATCAACCTGGGCATCCACCCCCGTCAGCGGTGACCAGCCAGGAGCAAAATCCAGCACGGCATTGGTTACCGGCAGTCGCACCTCGAGTTTGCCTTCACCGTTATCAAATGGCAGCTGGTCCAACCGGCCATTAATGACGATACGGCCATCGGTGATCACACCGCTCTTCAGACTGCGGTCAAGCCATGCCACAGCCGTTGGTGACATTATCTTTGCCGGCAGGTAAACGTGCGCACGGCCCACATCCGCAGTTTCCACGGCCAGGTCCAGATTGATTGCTGCCGCACCGCCGGCAACCGGGACATCAACACCGAATATTGCGCGCAGGGAAAGATCCTTGTTGCCAAGGGACAATGCAGCACATCCCACCTCGACATGCTGCTCCTGTAACAGCCAGTGAATATTCCCCTGCAACCATTCAAGTGGCAGCTCATCACGTAACAGGTCCACATCGTGGATGGCGGCATGGCGGGAATCCAGCGTCACTGTGCCGGCTTCCAGACCGCCGGTGATAGTCCCGTCCAGCCCGGTAACCATCGGAAATGCGCCGGCTTCAGCAATACTGAGTCCGCTAAATCGCGCCGCAAAATGATTGAGCCGTGTCGAACCATTACCACTGGACAGATTAAAGACCAGATCCTCGAGCAGTCCCCGGGGTTGCAGTCCTGCAAACAACAGCCGGTCTTCGGGGGCAAGCCCCGGAATAACCGGCAACAGGGCACTGAGGCCATCCAGCACGATGCGTGTTGAAACGCCCTGTATGTAACCGGCCTGTTCGTGGTAAAGACCGGCCAGGGACAGGTTATCCGTTTTCCAGGTGCTCTCTCCCTGCCTGACAACGAACCGCTGCAATGCAAACTGCCAGCCGTCCGCGCCTCGCTGCCAGCCGAACTGACCACTCAGCTGGTCCGCATTAAACCGGTAGTCCCGGGTGTTTTTCACATGGCTGATTTGCAGCTCACTGGTATCCAGTTCTCCACTGATGGCATGCACACCAAGTGCCGCAACATTGGCCCACAAGCGGATATCGGCAACCCCCTGCAACGCCATGCCATCGGGCAGGTAACGGACCGGCACCGCAGAGAACGCCACCGACTGGCCCTTGGCATACAGCTGTCCCTGCCATGATGATGGCTGGTCACTGTTGCCATAGAGTTCCGCTTCCACATCCACGCGATGGCCGGCAGCAGCCGGTAACAGCGCATGTCCGGTCAGCCGATGCGTGTTGCCCGCATTATTAAGTGACAGCTCGATCGCAGAAAAACGCTGCGGCGGAGCACCGTAGAGTTCATCAATCCAGGTAAGACTGGCAGCATGCAGTGACAGGCGCGCCATTCGCCCGAGATCCTGCAGGGCGGAGTTATCACCCTCGTTACTCCTGAACGCATCGAGATAGATCTGTCCGGTCCGGTCGCGAATCAATGTCAGGTCAATACCGACAATATCAATACCGGCCAGTTTTAATTCCTGTTTCTCGAGATACCGCCTGGCATCAATCGTGACCCAGACTTCCCTGATATCGAGGCTGGCCTGCTCCCCGGCCGGGTCGGAGAGCACCACATTCTTCAGCTTCGGCACCGGGTTCAACCCGCGCCAGCCAGCTTCCAGCCGGCCGATACTGACCTGTTTCTGCAGTACCTGGCTTGCAGCATTTTCTATTTCAATACGGTACTGGCTTAATGAGGGTACCCATATACGTGCCGTCGTCAGCACCACGGCCGTAACGAACAGCAGCGCTACGCACAACAACCAGACGGTGTGAAATAGGCGTTTTAACATGACCGGCTAACTATCAAACTGCTCACCACCGCTGCCAGAATAGTCAAGTAGCGTGCGAGATTTTATTAATAGCCACGGAACCCACGAAAGAACACGGAAAGACAAATACCTTAAAAGACATTTTTTCGTGTCCTTTCGTGGATTTCGTGGCAAATTTTCTATCCAGTCTGATCGGAGCGGCGGACCGGTTTACAATGGGACAACGTCGTATTGTTCCTGTGTATACAGTGCTTCCACCTGGAACTTGATTGGCTTGCCGATAAAAACCTCCAGCTCGGCAAGACTCGTGGACTCCTCGTCAAGCAGCATGTCGACCACTTCCTGTGAGGCCAGCACCAGCAACTGTTGCGCATCAAACTGCCGCGACTCACGCAGAATTTCGCGGAATATCTCGTAACAGGCAGTCTCCGGTGTCTTCAGCGACCCCCGGCCACTGCAGGTTGGACAGGCCTCGCACAACACATGTTCCAGGCTTTCGCGTGTGCGTTTACGCGTCATCTCTACCAGGCCCAGTGACGACACCTCGGTGATATGTGTCCGCGCATGGTCCTTGTCGAGACATTTTTCCAGGGCACGCAGGACCTGGCGCTTGTGCTCTTCCTGCGACATATCGATAAAATCAATAATGATAATGCCGCCGAGATTACGCAGGCGCAGCTGGCGCGCAATGGCCTGCGCAGCCTCAAGATTGGTTTTAAAGATTGTTTCTTCCAGGTTGCGATGGCCGACATAACCGCCGGTATTCACATCCGCCGTCGTCATGGCCTCGGTCTGGTCAAGAATCAGGTAGCCACCCGATTTCAATTGCACCTTGCGATCCAGCGCCTTCTGGATCTCGTCTTCCACACTGTAGATATCGAAGATCGGGCGTTCACCGGGATAATACTCTACCCGTTCTTCCAGATCGGGCATGAAGCGGGTGCAGAACTCATGCGCACGCTGGTGGCTCTCACGCGAATCAATGCGAACCTTCTCAATGCCACTGTCCAGCATGTCCCGCATGACACGAATGGTGAGCGGCAAATCATCATAGATCACCGTCCCGGGTTTTGCGGTTGCCTCGGTTTCTTTCACCGACCGCCACAACTTGCTCAGGAACAGCATATCGGAACGCAGCGCATCGGCATCCGCACCTTCAGCCGCCGTCCGCGCAATATAGCCGCCACCATCCTGCTCGGTCATGAACAACTGAATGCTGTCCCGAAGACGTACCCGTTCTTTCTCATCATCGATTTTTTGCGAGATACCGACATTGACCACATCGGGAACAAACACCAGATAGCGGGACGGAATGGTAATCTGTGTCGTCAGCCGTGCGCCCTTGGTTCCCAGCGGATCCTTGATAACCTGTACGGAGATTTCCTGCCCCTCACGCAACAATTGGCTGATATCGGCAGTGCCGCCCCCCCCCGGGCCAGCTTCCGGATTGCGTGGCCCCACATCAGAAGCATGCAGGAACGCCGCCCGCTCCAGCCCGATATCTACAAAAGCTGCCTGCATTCCCGGCAACACCCGGCAGACCTTGCCACGGTAGACCTTCCCCACTATCCCGCGGCGCCTGGCCCGCTCGATAAATATTTCCTGCAACATCCCGTTTTCCACGACCGCAACCCGTGTTTCCCTGGGTGTTACATTTATCAGTATCTCTTCGCTCATGTATCCCTGTTTACGGGCAAGCCCGCTCCTACAATCTGATATTCCACACGCAGTTACAAAAGCGTTATCCCGAATTCCTGCAGCAATGCTGCCGTCTCATACAGCGGTAATCCCATTACACCCGAGTAACTGCCTTCCAGCCGTGTAATGAACATGGCCGCCAGTCCCTGAATAGCATAGGCACCGGCCTTGTCCTGCGGTTCACCCGTTTCCCAGTATGCCCCGCATTCACGTGCAGTTAACACGCGAAATGTCACGTGACTGGTACTCATGCAGACGGCCTCGCGCTCCCCTGCCAGCGCCACCGCAGTCATGACCCGGTGGGTCCCGCCCGAGAGTGCTTGCAGCATCTCGATGGCCATCCCGCGATCAGCCGGTTTTCCCAACACTGTTTCACCGGCAATCACGATGGTATCTGCCCCCATCACCGGCAGCGTACTGGCTGCCGACTGTATGGCCCGGCCGGCCCGCGCCTTCTCCAGTGCCAGCCGCTGCACGCAGGCTGCCGGGGTTTCTCCGGCAAGTGGCGTCTCGTCGATTGCGACCTGCAGACACTCGAAATCGACCCCGATCTGGCGCAGCAGTTCCCTGCGGCGCGGTGACTGTGAGGCAAGCAGGATATCCATGTGCCGGCTAACCATATCATGAACGGTGGTAGGGATGACCGGCAGTAATGGTCCAGGCACGGTACAACTGCTCGGCAAGGACAACGCGTACCAGGGAATGCGGATAGGTCAATGCAGACAGCGACCATTTAAGGTCAGCACGCGCCAGGCAGGCAGCTGACAGGCCGTCCGGCCCACCGACCAGAAGCGCCACATCCCGCCCGGAACCCAGCCAGTCCTGCAAGCGCACGGCCAGTGCTTCAGTGGACCAGCTGTTACCAAGGACATCGAGCGCAATGACAGTGCAGTCCTTTGGAAGTGACGCCAGCAGGTGTCGCCCCTCTTCCTCCGCAGCCTGTGCAGAGCCATGGGATTTGCGCCGTTTGCCGAGAGGAATCTCGACCAGGTGCAGCGCACATTCACGTGGCAAACGTTTCGCGTACTCCCGGTAAGCATCAACAACCCAGGCCGGCATGCGTGTACCGACGGCAATCAGGTGTATCCGCACAGGACCGGACTTTCAGAAACTGTCAGGCACTGGCATTGTTGCGGCCACCGACAGACCACAATTTTTCCAGCGCGTAGAATTCCCTGATCTCGGGCATCATGACATGCACCACAACATCCACCAGGTCAACCAGCACCCACTCGGCGGCATGCTCGCCTTCAACACCCAGTGGCTGGTAGCCGTGCTGCTTGGCCTGCAGCGCGACATGATCGGCCAGTGCCTTCACATGCCGTGTCGAGGTGCCACTGACAACCACCATCCGGTCTGTAATCGAGGTCATTTCACGCACATCAATGACCCTGACATCCACGCCCTTCATGTCATCCAGCGCTGCCAGTACGATCTCAAGCAGACGATCGCTGTCTGCAGCGGGTTTATCCTGACTGTTACTCATCCGTATTACCCGTTGTATACACGCCTTCGCTGCGAACGATATCCAGGACACGCTCCGGTAACAGGAAACCTGCGTCCCCTCCCGAGCCCAGCAGCTTGCGAATCGCAGTCGCGGATATATCCAGCTGACTGACCTGGTGGAACAATAGCAGACCGGCTGCCTGTGAGCCGAGTTTCCCGGCATCCATTACCTGGTGCAGACGAATAAAGTCAGCCAACTCACCCTGCTCCGGCAACTGTACCCCCGGCCGGTTCATGACCACCATATGACAGTAGTCTGTCAATTCATGCCAGCGATGCCAACTCGTCAGCCCCAGAAAGGCATCCATACCCAGCAGCAGGCACAGGGTGGTGCCCGCCAGGTCCTCACGCAGCGATATCAGCGTATCCAGGGTATAGGAGGGCCCTTCCCGGTCAAACTCGCGGCCATCCACCGAAAAGACCGGGTAATCGGCTACCGCGGCATTCAACATGGCAACGCGCTGCTGCCGTGAGGCCACTGGCTGCGGCCGGTGCGGTGGCACATGACAGGGAATCAGACGCACCTCATCCAGCCCGAGGTGCTGTTGTATTTCCAGGGCCGGGCGCAGGTGTCCAAAATGAACCGGGTCGAAGCAACCACCAAGAAGTCCAATCATGAATAAAACTCCGGGCCAGTGCGCATCAGGTGCGGATGTGGCCGTCGCCGATAACAATATATTTAAGCGTTGTCAGACCTTCCAGACCGACTGGCCCGCGCACGTGCAACTTGTCCGTGCTGATCCCGATTTCGGCACCCAGGCCATACTCGAAACCGTCTGCAAAACGGCTCGATGCATTCACCATGACCGAGCTTGAATCGACTTCATGCAGGAAACGCTGTGCCCGCGTGAGGGATTCCGTAATAATGACATCGGTATGACTGGAACCATAACGGTCAATGTGGTCCATGGCCGCACCCATATCATCGACAATGCGAATTGCCAGAATCGGCGCCAGGTATTCTTCATCCCAGTCGGCCTCAGTCGCAGCATTAATATCTTGCAGGATCCTGCGAGTCGCCTCACAGCCACGCAGTTCGACACCGGCCTCACTGTAAAGCGCTGCCAGCGGCGGCAACACCTGTGCGGCAATATCCCTGGCAACCAGCAGGGTCTCCATGGTGTTGCAGGTGCCATAACGCTGGGTCTTGGCATTCACGGCGACCTTGATGGCCTTGTCGATATCCGCCATATCATCAATGTAGGTATGACAAACCCCGTGCAGATGCTTGATCACGGCAATCCGGGACTCTGCACTGATGCGTTCAATCAGGCCCTTGCCGCCACGTGGCACAATGACGTCGACATAGTCCTGCATGCGCACCAGTTCACCCACTGCAGCGCGATCCGTGGTTTCAATGACCTGAATGGCATCCGCCGGGATGCCCGCCTCGGCCAGTCCCTGGTGTATGCAGACTGCAATCGCCTGGTTGGAATGGATGGCCTCCGATCCGCCACGCAAAATAGCGGCATTACCGGACTTCAGGCACAAACCTGCGGCATCGGCGGTGACATTCGGACGGGACTCATAAATGATACCGATGACACCCAGTGGCACGCGCATACGGCCGACCTGTATACCTGACGGCCGGTAATTCATCTCCGAGATACTGCCCGCCGGGTCCGGCAGCAGGGCAATCTCGCGCAGACCCTCGGCCATTAACGCAATCCGCGCATCGTTAAGTTCGAGCCGGTCGAGCAGTGCCGCATCAAGTCCACGCTGCCGGCCCGCCACCATATCCTTGTCGTTCTCGGTCTTTAATCTCGGAGCAGCATTCTCGATCGCAGTCGCGATCGCTTTCAGGGCAGCATCTTTCCTGCCTGCATCGGCACGTGCAGTCTCCCGGGCGGCAGCACGCGCACGCGCGCCGACCGCTTGCATGTATTTCGGAATATCGATATCCACTGCTTCTGCTTTTGCACTCATCTAATTACGTCTTCGGGTCACGTTTTCACAAAACCTGTTCCATCCGGGCCAGCTCGGGCAGGACATCTGCACCGGCCAGTTGCAGGGTCAAGTGTAACAGTTCATCCCATACCCTGCCCGCCGCCTGCCCCTTGCTGACACGGTCAATCTGTGCGCATTGCTGCAACATGGCATGGCATTCGCCCACCTTAAGACGTGTCAGGGCCTTGCCAACCACCGTTTTGCGTGCGGCCCAGACACGGTATTGCGTCAACACCTGCTGCACTGGCTGACCACTTGCCACGACCGCCGCCATGGCCGCCAACTGACGTATCTCACGGGCCAGGGCCCACACCACCACCTGCGGCGCCACCGCTTCTGCACACAGGCCATGCAGAATGCGCACACTGCGCGCGCCATCACCGGACAGGGCGCTGTCCACCAGGCCATACACATCATAGCGGGCATTATCGCCCACCAGCGATATTATGGCGTCAGCATCCACCACCCCGCCATCCTGCAGCAGCGTCAACTTGTCGATCTCCTGCATGCAGGCCAGCAAGTTACCCTCCACCCGGTCTGCCAGCAAGGTGACCGCTTCCGGCGTGGGATCAAGCCCGCGCTGGCGCATGCGCTGCTGCACCCAGGCGTTGAATTCCCGTGCATTCAATGGCCAGACAAAAATAACAACACCGGCCTTGTCGAGCAGCTGCACCCATTTGCTCTTGCGTGCTGCCGGGTCCAGCTTGCCGGCCGTGATCAGCAGGACAGTATCCTCGGGAAGCTGTTCAGCATAGGCACGCAATGCTTTGGCACCGTCAGTACCCGGTTTTCCGCTCGGCAGGCGCAGCTCAATCAGCCGCCGCTGGGAAAACAGTGACAGGTTGCCCGCTCCGGACAACAGATCGTTCCAGTCAAATCCCGCCTGTACCGTCAGCACCTCGCGTTCGTCATAACCCTGCCCGCGCGCCGCTGCGCGTACTGCATCGGCCGCCTCCATGACACGCAGCGGTTCATCACCACTGATAAAGTAGATTGGGGCCAGCTGTCTGGCCAGATGGGCATCGAGTTTATCGGACGTTAACTGCATACAGTAGCTGAGCCGAGGTCTTACCGGACCACTGCCGCAATCCTTAACATGGCCATATTGACCAGGCTTTTCTGCAACGTGCTGCGCACCGTATCCTTCTCCCGCTCACTGCCGAGCACATCCGAACTGCGGTACAGATAAGCGCGGCGCATGGTGACTGCTTGCTGTTCCACCACGGGCTGGTTATCCGCCGTCGCAACGGAAAACCGGATCTTCTGCCAGAGTTGATATTCCAGCACCTTGCCGGATGTATTCACCGATAATACGTCCCGCCCCCTGTCATTTTCATGAATGCGCAGCACAGCCGTCGCTGCGGCACGATCTTCCGTTACCTGCGCGCCACGCGTTCTCAGGGCATCTGCAAAATCATCCACCAGTGAACTGAAGGGCTGACTGTTTTGTATATAGGTCACCGACATCACTGCCGGCAAGGCGTCGCTACCGCGCAGATGGAATCCGCAACCGGCAAGCGTGACCGCCATGAAAACGGCAAGCAGGCAAACAATCCTCTGGCGGGTTGTCATGCAGTTCGCAGTAAAGTGTTGCATAACGACCAGACTCCTA
>Ga0209633_10002725_pt1 | contig 16820 bp, 15 predicted proteins | sample Cruoilmetagenom1_FD_187290 | JGI IMG/M metagenome (GOLD analysis project Ga0209633, IMG submission 187290) | Oil polluted marine microbial communities from Coal Oil Point, Santa Barbara, California, USA - Sample 1 (SPAdes) (version 2) | ecosystem: Environmental > Aquatic > Marine > Oil seeps ... | reverse complement strand
GCGCCACAGACACAGATAAAAGGCAATCCCCAGTACAATGACTTCAAATGCGGCAATCAGTAGCACCGGCCAGTAGCCGTGCAGTGCGAATGCGAGACCGATTCCCAGACAACACAGCGCAATGACCGTGTAAATCCTTACAGCACTGCGCCAGGACAGGGATTGGTTCGGACGAATCACCCAGTGACAGTCAAACCCCGATGGATCACATACCCGTTCTACCACTGCTTTTTATTCGAGCCCTGTATTCATGGCTACCCTGAAAACAGGACGCGCATGCTAATGCATGCCTAGCACGCCCGCAACTTGATATCCTTATCCAGGATCAAGTCTCTGGTGCGACAAAGTGCCGCGCATTGTATATTGGCGCTCCCCAAGATTCAATTAACTATAGGTAGCAATTACATTAAAACTTCAGCTATTCGCAAGGGCCGATAGCGATAGACTGTCTGCCACAGCACCGGCACTGACTACCGGCATGACCGGCAGCGCCCCCAGCAGGGGCGCAGAAATCCTTGATTTCAAATAATTAATATTCTCCTGCGCGCCTTCCAGCGCTGGTGGCAACTGATTCGCCACCCAACCGGCCAGCGTGCAACCCGCAGCCGCGATGGCAGCCACCGTCAGCAGGGCATGGTTCAGGCAACCCAGCCGGATACCCACGACCATGATGACCTCCAGGTCCAACTGCAAGGCCAGGTCAGCAAGGGTCTCATCCGCGTTCAGGGGCACCAGCCAGCCACCCGCACCCTCAACTATCACACAATCCGACACACAGGATAATTCACTGTATTTATTAGTAATATCATTTATATCAATACGTACCCCCGCCTGCTCTGCTGCAATGTGCGGGGCAATGGCGGGTGCGAAGGCACAGGGATTGATCCGCGCATAGTCCAGGTCAATGGAAGCCTGCTGCTGCAGGCGCAGCGCATCGTCGTTGCGCAGCCCACCGGGCGTCGGCACACAGCCAGCAGCCACCGGCTTCATCGCCACCACGCTGTTGCCGCGGGCCTGCAGCGCCTGCATCAATCCCAGGCTCACCGCCGTCTTGCCAACCCCGGTATCCGTGCCGGTAATAAAATAGCCACGGCTCTTATTCATGATCAGGCTCATGGCCGGAAAAGCTACCCGGCGATTGCAGACTGGCCAGCGGGACTTCATTCCCGGCTGCGGTCGTATGCTTGTTCAGCGGCGACCAGGCATGCCCGTAGACCACTTCGTAACTGGCCGGCAGTACGCCATCTTCGCGAAACTTTTCATAGGCTTCACCCAGTTGCTGCATGTGACGCTTGCCGGTAAGACCACGCGGCCGCCCGGCGGTAACATTGTGAGCGCCGATATGTTTCAGATCCTGCATCAGGACCGGCAACTTGCGATAGGTCACGGTAATGCGCTCCGAATCCATCACGGGCTCCGCCCACTGCGTGGTTACCAGCGCATCACCGACATCATGCATGTCAATAAAGGCATTGACGTGGGTGTAGCCATCAACCGCCTCCCAACTGGCCCGCAATTCCATCAGGGTATCCGGGCCAAAGGTGGTAAACATCAGCAGGCCACCTGGCGCCAGCACCCGGCGCAGTTCCGCCAGCGTGGACTCCAGGTCGGTGCACCACTGCAACATCAGGTTGGAAAAAATAAAATCAAAACTGTCATCTGCAAAAGGCAGGGTTTCAGCGTCCGCACACACGCACTGCGGCTTGCGAAACCAGCCGCCGCGCGCCTGCACGCGCAGCAACATACGCTCGGCTATATCCAGAGCAACCACATCGGCCTTGCGGTAGCGCTTTAACAATGCAGCAGTAAATAAACCGGTACCCGCCCCCAGATCGAGGATGCGGCGCGGCTGCAACCGAATATAATCAAGCCGTTCAACCATGCGATCGCCGACCTCGTTCTGCAACGCGGCCACTGCATCATAGGTATCTGCCGCCTTGTCAAAGGCACGCCGCGCCAACTGCTTGTCGATATGGTATTGACTGTTTTCTTTTGTCATAAAAATCTGTCTACACTCGCTACTGTCCCGCCAACCCCCTCTCCCTCCGGGACGCCTACATGGGATGCAGGCGGTAGAGCAACGCATGGAGCAGTTGCCAAGAGGGTTGGGTAGCGGGGATAAAAACAGGATAACTGCTTTATTCTATATCCCTTCATCCCGCCCTTCTCCCGGAGGGAGAAGGACCGCTATTTTTGTAAACGAACTCATAAACCCATCCGGCTGCCACTTCCGGTGCAGCAATAAACGGTGCATGACCCGCACCCTCGATCACTTCCAGCCGCGCATTCCGGAACAATTTGCTGGCTGCATGTCCGGCATTCACCGGCACCAGCGTGTCACGTCCCCCCATCAGCAACAGCGTCGGGCAATCAATATCCCCCAGACTGTCACGCAAATCTGCAGTCCGCAGGACTTCCAGGCCGGCACGCAGCCCCGCCGCATCCGGTTCACCATGGGCCAGCAACAACGCACGCAGGGTCTTCAGCACCTCACCGTAGCGATTACTGCCACGCACCTGCAACGCCAGGAAACGATTCAGGGTCCGGACATAATCCTGCGCCAGTTCTGCAGCAAACGTGTCCAGCAGCACCGGCAACATGGCGCTTTGCCAGCCCGGCTTGCGCACAAAACACGGGCTACTGGCGATTGTCACCAGCGCAGTGACTTTCCCGGTCGCCATTAATGCCGCGCGTGTTGCCACCAGCCCTCCCAGCGACCAGCCCAGCCAGACGGCAGGTGCCGGAACCACTGACAGTACGGCCTCAGTCATTGCATCCAGCGTGCCCTCACCCTGCCAGTCACTGCGTCCATGCCCCGGCAGGTCAACACACGTTACACGGAAATGTGCTTCGAGCAACGGCACGAAGCGGCCCCAGATACCACCATGCAGACCCCAACCGTGCACCAGCACCAGGTCGGGACCAGTACCGGAAGTTTGTGTATAGAGCTGCATTATTTTATTTCACTGCTGTCCCGGATAAAAAATGGCTGTAGGCGCGGCGACGCTCCTACATGGTAACAACCTGTTCCAGCACCCCCAGTAAATGGTCAACCTGTTGTTCACTATGCGCCGCAGAAAAAGTAATCCGCAACCGCGACGCACCCTCCGGCACTGTTGGCGGGCGAATGGCGGTAATCAGGATACCCTGTTCACGCAACGCCTGGCTCAGTCGTAATGCTGCATCGGCCGCACCCACGATTAACGGTTGTATTGGTGTCTCCGAGCCACACAAGTCCAGTCCCAACTGCCGGGCACCGCTGCGAAAGCGGTTAATCAATTGCTGCAAGTGCTCACGCCGCCAATCCTCTTCCCTGACCAACCGCAGCGCTGTACGCGTTGCACTTGCCAGGGCGGGTGGTGGCGCCGTGGTATAGATATAGGTACGCGCTTCCTGTATCAGGGTTTCTATCAACGCATCACTGCCGGCAACAAAGGCACCAAAGGTGCCAAATGCCTTTCCCAGTGTCCCGACCAGGACCGGCACCTCCTCCATTCCAAGCCCGTACTGCGCGACACTGCCACGTCCACCCGGACCCATTACGCCCAGGCCATGGGCATCATCCACCATGAACCAGGCACCGTGACGTGCGGCAACCCCGGCCAGTTGCGCCAGTGGTGCCATGTCTCCATCCATACTGAACACGCCATCGGTCGCCACCAGCAATTCACCGGCCGGTGCAGTTGCCAGTCGTGCATCCAGATCGACTGCATCACCGTGGTGGTAGCGCAGCAGGCGCGCGCCACTCAGCCGGGCACCGTCCAGCAGTGACGCATGGTTGGTGTAATCCTCAAATACGCGGTCACCGCGACCCAGTAATGCCGACATCACCCCGAGGTTTGCCATGTACCCGGTGGAAAACAGCAGCGCACGCGGTCGTTGCAGGAAGGCGGCAAGCTCTTCTTCAAGGGCATGATGCGCACGACTGTGGCCGGTAATCAGGTGCGCAGCACCACTGCCGCTGCCGAACTCATCCAGGCCCTGGTGGAAGGCGGCCACGACATCCGGATGGTTGGCAAGCCCCAGATAATCATTACTGCAGAATGACAGATAGTCCCTGCCATCGATGCGAACCGTCACACCCTGTGGCGTATCGACGACCAGACGGGTGCGATACAGGTTATGTTCCCTGCGTGCCTGCAGCTGTCTGGCAAGGTTTTTCATATCAAGGGCAAAACAACCCTGCAGGAGCATCGTCCCCGCCGCGAAGATTCGTAATCGCGCCGGGGACGCCGCTCCTGCAGGTAATTATTATATTATTGTGGTGGATAGCACACCCACCATCACGCCGGGTGCAGCCCCAGCTTTGCAAACAGGGCATCATCCCTTGCGGTATCAGGATTGCCGGTGGTCAATAATTTCTCGCCATAGAAAACAGAGTTTGCACCAGCGAAGAAACACAGCGCCTGCATCTCGTCCGACATTTCAGCACGGCCGGCTGACAGGCGCACATAAGCGGCCGGCATCAGAATACGTGCCGTTGCAATAGTGCGCACAAATTCAAGCGGTTCAATCCCAGGCTGCTCATCGAGCGGCGTGCCTGCCACCTTTACCAGCTGATTGATCGGCACACTGCCCGGATGTTCCGGCAGGTTGGCCAGCTCACACAGCATCGACACCCGGTCGGCACGGCTTTCACCCATGCCGACGATGCCACCGCAACAAACACTGATACCGGCATCGCGAACATGCGTCAGCGTATCCAGCCGGTCATCGTAGGTGCGCGTGGTAATGACGTCGCCGTAGAATTCCGGCGAGGTATCCAGATTGTGGTTGTAGTAGTCCAGGCCGGCCTGCTTCAGTGCCGCTGCCTGTGATGCATCCAGCATGCCGAGCGTCGCACAGGTTTCCAGTCCCTCCGCACGTACCCGGCCCACCATCTCCAGTACCCGCTCAAAGTTCCTGCCCTTTGGGTTGCGCCACGCTGCGCCCATGCAGAAGCGAGATGCACCCGCCTGTTTCGCACCTTTGGCGGCCGTCACCACGGCATCGACATCCATTAGCCGCTCGGGCTCCAGCCCCGAGTCATAGTGCACACTTTGGGAACAATATTTACAGTCTTCCGGACAACCACCGGTCTTGATGCTCAGCAGGGTGCTGACCTGTACCGCATTCGGATCAAAGCGTCGCCGGTGGATCGCCTGTGCCTGAAACAGTAACTCGTTGAAAGGCAATTCAAAAATATTCCCGACCTCGGCGAGCGACCAGTCATGTCGCACTGCAGTTTCAGGATTTTCCGACAGACAGGCTGATTGATTATTCATAGGCTTGGACCATACAGATTTCCGAAATCGGGACTATGGGGCCGATTATTTTTTCTGTCAACCCAAACGAGACCATATGGTTTACAAGCTGACGCAATGGTTGCGAGCCCTGTTCCCTTCACATTGCCGGCTTTGCGGCACTGCGACCAGGGCTGTGCCTGACCTGTGCAGGTCCTGCCGGGAAGACGCGCCCTGGCTGGAAAATGTCTGCTCCCGGTGCAGCTTTCCCCTGCCAGCCTGCCGGGATGATGCCCTGTGCGGTCGTTGCCAGAAACTGGCACCGGCATTTGATGCAACCACGGCATTGTTCCACTACCGTCCACCGATTGACCACCTGATAAAACGACTGAAATTCTCGAACGAACTGGCCATCAGTCCGCTGTTGTCCGGCTTGCTGGCAAACCGGCTGGTAGCCCGGGATGCAGCCCTGCCCGCGTTACTCATTCCCGTTCCGTTGCACCACACACGTCTGCGTGAACGCGGTTTCAACCAGGCTACAGAACTGGCACGCGGTGTCGGCCGCAAGCTGAATATCCGGATCAGTCACCGGCTGTGTGCGCGCAACAGGAATACAGCACCGCAGTCCCTGCTGACGCACAATGCACGCCGCCTGAATTTACGCAATGCCTTCACGGTTACCACTGACAGGGTTCCGGGACATGTCGCCATCATTGATGACGTAATGACCACCGGCCATACAGCTAGCGAACTGGCGCGGGCACTGAAACGCGCCGGCGCCAAACGGGTCGAAGTATGGGTAATTGCACGGGCGGGATAAGTGTATGCCAGGGTAGTGTGATTTTCATGCAGCCTGGGTAAACATATAGTCAAACAGGATCCCCAGGAAGATCACTGCACCAAACCAGTTATTATTTAGAAAGGCCTGAAAACAGGCCTCGCGCTCACGGAACCGAATCAGGTATTGCTGCCAGGCCAGCAGCCCGGCGGCCAGCAGCACACTCAGGTAATAGATCATGCCAAGCTCTGCCTGGTGACCGATCATTAACAGGCAGGCCAGCAACATCACCTGGATGATCCCGATGATCTGCCGGTCAGACTCGCCAAACAGCAGCGCTGTCGATTTCAGTCCCAGCACCCGGTCATCCTCACGATCGACCATTGCATACATGGTGTCATAGGCGGTCGCCCACAGCACAGTACCCACAAACATCAACCAGGCTATTTGCGGCACACTGCCGGTTTGTGCAGCAAAGGCCATCGGCACCGACCAGCCAAATGCAATGCCCAGGAAAACCTGTGGCAGGTGAGTAACCCGCTTCATAAACGGGTAAATCGCTGCCAGCAATGCCCCGATCACGGACAGACCGATGGTCAGCAGATTCAACTGCAATACCAGCACGAAGGCCAGCAGACACAAGATGGCAAACAGTATCTTCGCCTCCCCCGTACTTACCCGACCGGTTGCCAGTGGTCGATTCTGGGTACGCGACACATGGCGATCAAAATCACGGTCGGCATAATCATTAATCACACAACCTGCAGAACGCATCAGGATGACGCCTGCTACAAAGATCAGCACTATCTTCAGGTCCGGTTTCCCTTCACTGGCGATCAACAAGGCCCAGAGTGTTGGCCATAACAGCAGGAAAATACCGATCGGCTTGTCCAGTCGCATCAGGCTGGCATAATCACGCAGACGAGTGAGTTTTGATGCTGACATAGTCATCGTGCTACGCCCGTCCGGGCTCGATCCATACTTGGCAAGCAGGCAATCACATTTCTCATCGACTTCTCCAGCAGGGTACCACCGGCCTGTCCGCCGGAAAATCAGGTAAAAATATTTCACTTACCAGCAACGGCTTGCCGGACATCCTGAATACCGAGCGTCTGCCCCAGATGGCAGCAGGCCGTTGCCGCATATGACCGGTGGCCGCCGCATACACAGCGTGCCCCGGCAAGAGTTCAGCCAGCTCAACGATCCCCCGACGCATGCCGGGGTCTGCAAACAGCATGCCGCCCAATGGTCGTGTACCGAGACCTGCAAGGCGCTGTAATTTACCACGCAGAGAGGTAACCGGTATAACCGTCCGCGCATAAACCCACGGGGTTCCACCACAAACCAGACGCACCTGCCGGACAATGGCCATGTCCCTGGGCCGCATGCCCAGCACCTGCGCCTCATCCAGGCGGGGCGTATCCTGGACCTGCGACAATACCTGCACCCTGAATCCCCTTGGGCACAACTGCTGCAGGCGCAGGGTCAATGACGCCCTGTCAAGCAACCAGTCAGACAGGTTCGCGGGTATGCTGCTGCGCAGGAAGCAGTGATGCGGTTTCCAGCGGGTAGCGCTGTTGTTCGAAGCAACTATTCTCAAAACAGATTATAACCAAGGTTCAACGGGCCGGGATTATCGCATGATTGAGCACCCGTTTCTCAAACCATGTATACCCTGCAGGAGCGGCGTCCTCGCCGCGATTCGCGCCGGGGACGGCACTCCTACAAGTGTTTTTTAAAATATCGGAATACCTCGGACCTCACACCTCACCATAATCCACCGCCTCACTCAGCCAGCGACGAATCAGTGGAGAGACATTCTCCGGCGCCTGCGCCAGCAGTTGGCCCGCCGCCTGTTCCACGGCTGTCAACAGTGCCTCGTCGCGCAGTAAATCGGCAATATGGAATTGCATCTCACCGGTCTGGCGCGTCCCCAGCACTTCACCGGGGCCCCGCAATTCCATGTCACGGCGCGCGATCTCAAAGCCATCGCCGGTTTCCCGCAGCACGGCCAGACGTTCCCGCCCGGCATCGGACAGTGGCGGCTGGTACAACAACACACAGTTACTCTGCAGACTGCCACGGCCGACGCGGCCGCGCAGCTGGTGCAGTTGCGCCAGCCCCAGTCGTTCGGGATTCTCGACTATCATCAGCGACGCATTCGGGACATCAACCCCGACCTCAATCACGGTGGTCGCCACCAGCAGATCAAGTGTACCCGCCTTGAATGCCGCCATGATGGTTTCCTTTTGTGCCGCCTTCATCCGGCCATGCACCAGTCCGACGCGCACCTCCGGTAAATATTCATCAAGGAATTCTGCTGTCTTCTCGGCGGCCTGGCATTGCAAGGCATCAGACTCTTCAATCAGCGTACAGACCCAGTAGGCCTGTTGCCCGGCGGCACAGGCCTTGCGCACGGACTGAATCACTTCGGCACGCCGCTCCTGGCTGATTGCCACGGTCTTCACCGGTTGCCGCCCGGGCGGCAACTCGTCAATGACAGAGGTATCCAGGTCTGCATAGACCGTCATGGCAAGCGTGCGTGGAATCGGAGTCGCCGTCATCACCAGTTGATGCGGCCGCAACCCTTCCTGACGGCCTTTATCACGCAGTGCCAGGCGCTGGTGCACGCCAAAACGATGCTGCTCGTCAATGATCACCAGCCCCAGCCTGGCAAACTCCACCTCCTCCTGAAACAGGGCATGCGTGCCAACGACCACCGCAGCTGCCCCGCTACTGATCGCCTGCAAGGCAGACTGACGCGCCTTGCCCTTCGATTTCCCGGCATGCCAGACAACCGGAATACCCAAAGGCTGCAGCCAGTCGCTGAAGCTGCGGAAATGCTGTTCAGCCAGCAGTTCCGTGGGCGCCATCAGGGCAACCTGGTACCCGGCCGGTACCACGGTCAGGGCCGCACAGGCCGCCACCACCGTTTTACCGGAACCGACATCCCCCTGAACCAGGCGTGCCATCGGGTGCGGCCGTGACAGATCCTGCTGCAGTTCGTTGATAACCCTGATTTGTGCACTGGTCAGCCTGAACGGCAACGACTTGATAAAGGCATCCATCAGTTCATGCTTGCCGGCAAAGGCCATGGCCGAGGTATGTTCGGCACGCAGGCGCACGCGTCGCAAACTCAGGTGATGCGCCAGCAGTTCTTCAAAAGCCAGTCTTTGCTGGGCCGGATGCCTGCCGGCAGCCAGCATCTCAATCGACGCAGTCGGTGGCGGACGATGCACATACTGCAGTGCGGCCTGCAGAGATGACATCCTGAAAGAGCTGACCAACTCAGCCGGCAGCCAGTCGATCAAACTGCCCGCACCGTTAGCATGACTGCCGTCCAGGAATTCCAGCGCCTGCCCGGTGAGCGACCGCAAGGTCAACTGGTGCACGCCTTCCGTCGCAGGATAGACGGGAGTCAGATGCTCTTCCACTGTCACGTCCTCGGTTGCCGTCAGCAGGCGGTACTCGGGGTGAATCATTTCCAGGGAAGCTGCGCCTCCACGTACTTCCCCGTAACAGCGAATCAGCTTGCCACGTTCAAAACCGGCCTGCTGTGCGCCACTGAAGTGGAAAAAACGCAGTGTCAACGCACCCGTCCCGTCGCTGATGCGCACCAGTAATGAACGCCGCCGCCCAAACCGCACCTCTGCAAGCTCGACCTCACCGGCTACCGCAGCAAACTGCCCGGGACGCAAGGCACCCATCGGCAGCACGCGGGTACGGTCTTCATAGCGTGACGGCAAATGGAACAGCACATCCTGAACAGTCCGCATGCGCAGCCGTTCCAGTCGTTCCGCCACCCGCACGCCGACACCCTTGAGTACCGTCACGGGGAGTTGATCAAGATTGTCGGTTTTTTCAGGCAAGTTTAATGATGGGTGCGTCGCTGCGCTCCTTCACCCATCCTACGAAGAGCTACGGGTTGCTACTCACCCAACTCCATCACGGCATCCATTTCCACCTGTGCCCCCTTGGGCAAGGCCGCAACGCCAACAGCTGCCCGGGCTGGATAGGGTGGCTGAAAATACTCGGCCATCACCGCATTGACGATGGCAAAGTGACCGAGATCGGGAAGAAATACATTCAGCTTGACGACATCTGCCAATGAACCACCCGCTGCCTCTGCCACCGCTGACAGGTTGTCAAAAACCCGCCTGATCTGGGCTTCCATGTCACCCTCAAGCAGTTCCATGGATTCCGGTATTAATGGAATTTGCCCGGACAGGTAAACAGTATTACCACTGCGTACCGCCTGGGAGTAGGTACCAATCGCCTGCGGTGCACGGTTGGTCTGGATAATTTCACGGGTCATGATTTGTCCTCATTGATTCAGTGGTGACTAACAACACAGTGGCCTGAAAGACGGCTGGCTCAGCCCTTGGTTCGGGTGATCTTGATGACAGCAGGAATACTGCGCACCCGGCGCATAACACGTGCCAGATGCTGGCGGTTATGCACCGTCAGTGTGAATAACAGGTTGTTACTTAGTCCGTCGCGTTCTTCAATGCCGACATTTTCGATATTGGAGTCCGCGTCTCCGATAACCGTCGCGACCCTCGCCAGCACCCCCCGACGATCTTCAACAATCACACTGACCTCCACGGGAAACTCTTCATCAATACCCGGCTCCCACTGGACATCGATGCAATTCTCCGCCGGATACTTGTCATCCGCAATATTTCTGCAGGTCTGGGTATGAATCATCATGCCACGACCGCCGGTAATAACCCCGACGACCGGGTCACCCGGGATGGGACGACAGCATTTCGAAAAGCGGGTTACCATACCCTCGCTGCCCTTGATCACCAGTGGCTGCTGCACGGCTGTTTCATCACTGGATGCGTTACCGTGGTCTGTTGGTGCCAGTGCCTGCGCCACCAGCACCGAGGGCCGCCGGCCCATGCCAATGTCAACCAGCAGGTCTTCCTCTGTTTTTAGATGATAGTCTTTCAGCAAGGCGCGCAGGCGCTTGCCGGAGACCTGGTCAACGGATGTTTCAAACACACCCATCGCCCGCTCCAGCATGCGCCGGCCCAGCTCAATCGCCTCTTCACGTTTCAGGTTCTTTTGATAATGGCGAATATTGGAACGCGCCTTGGCAGACACGACAAAACTCAGCCAGGCCGGACTTGGATGGGCACCGGCCGCAGTCACAATTTCAACCGTCTGCCCGTTACGCAGCACGGTGCGCAGCGGCACCAGCTGCCGGTCAATCTTGGCGGCAATACAGGTATCACCGACATCGGTATGCACTGCATAGGCAAAATCAATCACGGTCGCACCGTGCGGCAATTTCATGATTTCACCGGCAGGCGTAAAGACATAGACGGCATCGGGAAACAGGTCGAGCTTGACGTTTTCGAGAAATTCCAGGGAATCACCGGCATGGGTCTGCATCTCCAGCAGCTCACGCAACCATTCGCGCGCACCGGCATGCATTTGGTCAACCTTCTCTTCGCTGCTCTTGTACACCCAGTGTGCTGCCACACCCGACTCTGCAATCTTGTCCATGTCCTCGGTACGAATCTGGACTTCAATCGGAACACCGTAGGGTCCGAATAGAATGCTATGCAGTGACTGATAACCGTTTGCCTTGGGAATAGCGATATAGTCCTTGAACTTTCCCGGCACCGGTTTGAACAGATTGTGCATGATCCCCAGCGCCCGGTAACAGGTATCTATTTCATCAACAACAATACGGAACGCATAGACATCGTAGACTTCTTCAAAGGACAGGGTCTTGTCACGAATCTTGCGATACAGACTGTAAAGGTGTTTTTCACGACTGAGTATGCGCCCCTGCAGGCCTTCCTGCTGTACCCGGCGTTTTATCGCTGTCTCGATCTTGTTCAGTACTTCCTTGCGATGCCCGCGTGCCTCGTGGACGGCCTTCTCCAGCACCTTGTAGCGCAATGGATACAGCGCGGCAAAGCCCAGGTCTTCCAGCTCCACACGCACGGCATTGATGCCCAGCCGGTTGGCAATCGGCGCGTAGATATCCAGTGTCTCGCGTGCAATACGCCGTCGTTTTTCCGGGCGCATCACGCCCAGTGTGCGCATATTGTGCAGACGGTCGGCCAGCTTCACCAGGATGACGCGGATATCACGTACCATCGCCAGGATCATCTTGCGAAAATTCTCGGCCTGGGCTTCCGCCGGGCTCTCGAACTCTATCTGTGTCAGCTTGCTGACCCCGTCCACCAGTTCAGCAACATCAGCACCGAATCCGGAGACAATCTGTTCCTTGGCGGTCGGCGTATCTTCAATTACGTCATGCAGAATGGCTGCCACGATTGTTTTGTGGTCCAGCCGCAGTTCAGCAAGAATGCGGGCGGCTGCGATGGGATGATAGATGTAGGGCTCACCGGAGAGCCGGTGCTGGCCTTCGTGTGCTTCCGCGCCAAACAAATAGGCGCGATAGACATCCTGAACCTGTTCCTCGTCCAGGTAGGATTCCAGCATCTTGCACAAATCACTGATCAGGAAACGCGAGCCGTTCTCTGCAGCGGTATCCGATCTGGTTGCCATAGACGTTTTTTCAGCGTGCCCTGGGAGCCTTTCCGAGAATAGACCAATCTACCGCGGACAAGCCTGGTGTGCCTGTTTCAGATAATAAAACTATAACGCATTAACCGTCCCGACAATAATTTGCCGCAACCGCTCGCAAAACAGTAGCACATAAGACGGCGTTCATCGCCGGGGAGGGGGTAGCAGGCCAGTGGTAGCCCGCACACACGGGAGAGTGGAGCCTGAATCAGCTTTCGGCTGTTGGCGGTTCGTCTGCAGCAACTGCCGGCGCCGCAGCTGCCTCGACCCCGGCCTTATCTTCGGCCCCGGCTTCGGCTTGCACTTCTGTTTCCTCTTCTTCAAATACCGGATGTATCGGCTCATCCAGAATCGATGGACCAATCAGCCCTTCAGCAATTTCCCGCAAGGCCACAATAGTCGGCTTGTCATTTTCCCATTCGACCAGTGGCTGTACTCCATTGGCCAGCTGCCGGGCACGCTTGGTTGCCACCAGCACCAGCTGAAAGCGGTTATCAACCTTATCAAGACAATCTTCTACCGTGACACGTGCCATGTAACTCTCCGAAAAACCTGAACCCTGAATTTATGCCGAAATGGCAAAAGGGCGTGCGAGTCTACCCGAATCACCCCGCCGACGCCAGCAGGTCCGCCAGCAGAGCCGCCTGGCGCCGCTTCTGTGGCGCCAGGCGCAGCTGGCCACACCGCATAATAGCTGCCAGTTCATCCAGCGCTGCCTGGAAATCATCGTTGATCACCAGATAGTCATACTCCTCGTAGTGCGACATCTCGCTCATCGCGTCACGCATGCGACGGGCAATAACCTCGTCATCATCCTGACCGCGATCCTGGAGGCGCTGCTGCAGCGCCTCCAGGGATGGCGGCAGTATAAAAATACCGACGGCCTCCGGCAGCAGCTCGCGTACCAGTCGGGCACCCTGCCAGTCAATCTCGAGAATCACATCAACACCGGTTGCCAGCTGGTCTGCCACTGCCTGCCGTGAGGTCCCGTAGTGGTTATCAAATACCTGGGCATACTCCAGAAAGTCGCCCTGGCTGACCATGGCCTCAAACCTCTCGACCTCTACAAAATGGTAATCCACACCATCAACTTCACCGGGTCGCGGTGAACGCGTCGTGTGCGACACCGACAAGGCCAGCCCTCCTCCCATGGTTTCCAGCAAGGCCCGCAACAAACTGGATTTTCCGGCACCGGATGGTGCCGATGTGATGTACAGCGTACCGCCGCCGGCCGAACCTGTATGCGTCATGCTGTTTTTCCTCTCAAGTAATTCATATTCATGTCGCTACATATTTGTAATTCATTAAATTCTTATCTTTTAAATTAATCATATTTAGATACTGGAGGTATCGACATGTACTGGGATTCTCTAACAGCTACAGGGGTTTATGTTTCTATTCTGGTCAGCATCAGCGTTATATATCTATGTCGAAAACGGTGCCCGGGTGCCCCGAAGCGGCGTTGAAGGAAAGATAACCAAAGGAATCTCCCTGGTCGGGCAGGGAGTAGTCGGGGGTCTTTGAAACGCTATTCCAGATTTTGCACCTGCTCGCGCATCTGCTCAATCAACACCTTGAGCTCGACTGAAATATTGCTGGTCTCGGTCACCACTGACTTGGAGCCAAGAGTATTGGCCTCGCGGTTCAGTTCCTGCATCAGGAAATCCAGCCGTCGCCCCACGGGTTCCTTGCGACTCAATACCCGGCGCACTTCCCCGATATGACTTTCAAGACGATCCATCTCCTCATCGACGTCGATCTTCTGCAACTGTATCACCAGTTCCTGCTCGAACCGTCCCGGATCGGCAACCACGTCAATGTCGGCCAGGCGTGTCTTCAGCTTTTCCCGCAGACCGGCACGTATTTCCGGCAGACAGGTACGCGCCTGCATCACCAGTTTGCCCATATCATCACAACGCTGCAACAATATGCCCTTGATCTGCTCGCCTTCACGCCTTCTGGACAGCAGCAATTCATCCAGCGTCTGGTCCAGCAAAACCAGCGCAGCCTGCATCAATGGCCCGGTATCAACCAGCTCCTCGCGCAGCACACCTGGCCAGCGTAATAATTCAAGCGGGTTCAGTGGCACCGCCTGCGGCAAGCGGCCGCTCACCTCCTCACAGGCTGCCAGCACGCGGGCCAGGTTCTCCCGGTCGACAGCTACCGGCGCCGAGCCGGCAGCGGCCGGTCGAAAGCGGCAGGAACATTCCACCTTGCCGCGCCCCAGGCGTGCATTCACCCGCTCCCGAACCGCTGACTCCATGGCCCGCAGTTCTTCCGGCAAACGGACACCCTGTTCGAGATAACGATGATTCAGCGAACGAATCTCCCATGTCAGGCTACCAAAATCTGTATCAGCCTCCTGCCTTGCGAAAGCCGTCATGCTGCACATCATGCGTGATTCACCCTGCCCAGTTTGAAGAGCTGCCATGTTAAGCCTTGTTGGCGGGCTTTAACAGGCACAAAAAAGCCACTGTCACCAACAGGTGACAGTGGCTTTTGATTGATTTTGACTAATTAAAGACTGAGGTCTTTAATTACAACTCACCCAATGGTCGTATAAAGGTATACGCAGCGGGATCTACAACCAGTTTCTGTCCGGCTTCGCCTGCATTACCACCAAGCAGGCTAAAAGGCAGGGTAACGATGAAGGTTGCCGTACCAAGGATGGTGCCAACCAGCATGAATGGCCGCACCATAAAGGCATCTGCCAGCATGGTCCCCCCAGTGGGCTCTTCATTGACCATGTCAAAATTAGACCAATTCTCATAAGCGGCCACATTCGAACTGAACATGACGTTGGAAAGAGCAAGCGTGAAAGCCAGAATGTACGTGAGCAGCTTTCTGTTTGATTGTTGCATGATGTGAATCTCCTTGTGCACGATCCGGATCTGCAGGATCAGATACCAGTACTCGAATACTTTCAATTAATCGTCCGGTGACTGCCCCGCCTTTAGCAGGTTCGAAGTCCAACGACCAGGAGTGCGACACCGTTCAAAGTTCACAGCACTTGCACACTCACTCTAAAGAACATAGTACAAACACAACAATCTTTCAAGTATCAGTGACTTAGTAATTACTACCGCGTTTCAGGCCACGTTGTCCGTATCCGGCAACAGGGGGTCGGCTGTCGGTGCAGGCTCAATCTTCGGACCCAGCATAATGGCCACCCAACGCGTATTTTCATTACCATTCAGCGCGATCTTGGCGGCGATAGTCAGCGGTACCGACAGCAACATCCCCACCGGACCCAGCACCCAGCCCCAGAACACCAGGGAAAGAAATACCACCAGGGTCGATAATCCCAGTTCCTTGCCCATGTAGCGCGGCTCGATAAAAGTGCCAATCAGAATATTGATGGCCAGGTACCCCAACGCCACTTCCAGCGCGACACCAAAGCCCAACTGCACCAGCGTCTGTATAACAGCCGGTATAGCGGCAATGATAGATCCGATATTGGGTACAAAATTCAGCAGAAAGGCCAGTACACCCCATAACAGAGGGTAATCCACATCCAGAAAAAGCAGCAGGATAACAACCAGAACACCGGTTGCCAGACTGGTAAGCGTCTTGATTCCCATGTAGTGGTTGATGTTCCTGATTGCCTCACTGAATTCAGCCAGTGTCTCATCGGCGTTACCGCGCATCAGGCGCCACTTGTCAGGAAAACCCGCCGCTTCCAGCATGATAAAGACTACCGTTACCAGAATAAGGAAGCTGTTCGTCAGCATATTACCCATGCCTCCCAGGATATTGGTCGCCATCTGCACGGCCTTGCCGGGATCCATGTAAGCGGACACCAGTTCACTGGAAATATGCACCCCTGTTTTATCCAGCCAACCAAGCAGCCCGCCTGTTACTTCATGCAGCCGTTCCTGGAAGCTCGGGAAATCACCGGTAAATTCCTCTACCGAACTGCCAATCAGGGTACCGATCAGGAGTATCACCAGCACCAGCAGGCCCAGCACCGCCAGCAGTGCGACACCGGCGGACAGGCCCTTGTCCTGCAGCCAGTTAAAAGGCGAAGCAATCAGGATAGCCACAAACAAGGCCAGTAAGAACGGCACCAGCAATGGTGCCGCCGCTTTCATACCGGCAACGATAATAATAAAGGCCGCCACTGAAACCAGCAGACCGCTTGCCATTATTTTCGTCTCATTGCTCATAATGTCGCCCGGATATATTTAAATGCCTTGATAGAAAAATCATGCAGTACCGTCACCGCCGGCCTGTTATAGCAGGCCAACCCCTGACTAAACAACCACCGGCTA
>Ga0209633_10002724_pt1 | contig 16820 bp, 3 predicted proteins | sample Cruoilmetagenom1_FD_187290 | JGI IMG/M metagenome (GOLD analysis project Ga0209633, IMG submission 187290) | Oil polluted marine microbial communities from Coal Oil Point, Santa Barbara, California, USA - Sample 1 (SPAdes) (version 2) | ecosystem: Environmental > Aquatic > Marine > Oil seeps ... | reverse complement strand
TGTTAAGTAGATTATTAGCTAGCTGATTGGATTTTTCATTGAGTTCTTGATAAGTTAATTTATTTTCCCCAAACTTTACAGCTATTGCTGAAGGTGTCTTTTGCACTTGTTTTTCAAAGACTTGATGAACACATAATTTTTTGGGATAATCAGTTTGAGTTAAATTCCAATCTGACAATATTTTATTTTTTTCTTTTTCTGAAATAATTGGTAGTCTTGATATTTCTTCATTTGGATTCTGAACAATACTCTCAATCAACGTTAACATGATATTAGATAAAGAGTTTATCGTACTCTCATTAAAAATATCAGTATTATATTCTATAGATATTATCAGTTTATCATTTAGATCTTCAACTATAAATAATAGATCAAACTTTGAAGATGAAATCTCTTGATCTAATAATTCTAGACTTATTCCAGGTAACTTAAGATTATTTAAAGGAGATTCCTGGTAATCATACATAACTTGAAAAAGTGGTGTATGACTTAGACTTTTTTCTTCAAGAATGTTTTCGACAACAGATTCGAATGGTAATCTTTGATGCTCAAATGACTCTAATACAGTATCTTTAACATTTTTAAGTAATTCATTAAAAGATTGGTCACCTTCTAGTATTGCTCTATTAACAATTGTATTTACAAAAAAACCAATTAGAGATTTGAGTTCATGAACTGGTCTGCCTGTTGAAGCTGTTCCAATTCCAAAGTCTTTTTGATTTGTAAACCTAAATATTACTATTTCAAGAATTGCTAGATATGTCATAAAAGGAGAAGCATTAATCCCCTTTCCAATATCTTTTATTTTTAAGTGAAAATCTAATGGTATTTCGGTTTTTACTCTAGCTCCATTAAAAGTTTGACTAGCAGGTCTTGATTTATCAATTGGTAATTCTAAAACCTGAGGCATTCCAGAAAGTTTATTTATCCAATATTCAATTTCTTTAGTTTTAATCTCTTCAGTTAACTGTTTCTTCTGCCATTCTGCATAATCAAAGTATTGGATTGGCAGTTTATCTAATTCTATTGTGTTACTTCTACATTTGGCGTCATATAATATTGAAAGCTCATTAATGATAATTCCTATAGACCAACCATCAGCAATTATATGATGAAGAGTGAATAAGAGTATACTTTCTTCATCGTTGATGAAAAATAACTTTACTCTAAATAATGGACCTTTTTCTATATCAAATATTTTATTCGCTTCATCATTCAGTAGAGATTTAATATTGCTATCTTGTTCCGAAATATTTTCAATTGCTAAACTAAAAGTATTATCTGATATTTTTTGTTCTGCTCCATTATCCGTTTTGTTAAAAATTGTTTGAAGGACTTGATGTCTTTCAAATATTATTTTTAATGATTCTTCCAGTGCTTCAACATTTAATTTCCCAATAATTTTTAATGCTGCAGGCATATTATAAAATGGACTATCAGAATTTAATTGATTTAGGAACCACAATCTTTCTTGTGCAGACGACATAGGGAATTCATTAACATTTTCTCTAATCTGAATTTTATCTTCTTCAGATTTTTTAATTGCTTTTTCCCTGAGCTTCTTTTCAAGAAGTGCTTTTTGCTCAGGCGATAAATTTTTTAGTCTATTTTTTAGATCTGACATTTAATTTTAATTATCCATTTCCAATTCATTTAATAATTTTTCTAGTTCATCGTCTTCAACTAAAGCTGACTGTTCAGCTATAACGGATTCTGATAAGCCAATAACAGTAGGGTTTTCAAATAAACTTTTTAGTTGAACTTCTACTCCAAATGTTTCTCTAACTTTGGTAATAACTTTAATTGCTAGTATTGAATGCCCACCTAATTCAAAAAAATTATCATAAATCCCAACTTTTTCAACAGCTAAAATATCTGAAACTATATCAACAATTGTTTTTTCTAAATCGGTTCTTGCTACAACGTATTCTCTTTTTGTTTCCTTCACATTTTTTTTAGGTTCAGGTAATTTCTTTCTATCCACTTTGCCATTTGCATTAAGTGGGAAAACACTTAAAATTATGAAGCTATTGGGAAGCATATATTTAGGTAAATTCAGAATCAAATAATTTTTAATTTCCTCTTCAGTATTTTTATCTTTATTACTTGGAACAATATAAGCTGTGATATTTGAATCATCATTTTGGTTTGAATGAATAGTAACTATAGCCTGATCAACATTTTTATTTTTAAGTAATACTTGTTCAATTTCACTAAGTTCAATTCTAAATCCACGAACTTTAACTTGATTATCAACTCGACCAAGATATTCAATTAGTCCGCTATTATTATAGCGAGCTAAATCTCCGGTTCTATATATTCTCTCACCACTTTTTTCTGTGAATCCATTTGGTCGAAATTTTTCTGCAGTTAATTCAGGATTATTTAGATATCCTCGTGCAATTAATTTACCACCAAAACAGAGTTCACCTGGAATATTTGGAGGTACAAGTTTTCCAGAACTATCAACTATATACACTTCCCTTTCTCCAAGAGATTTTCCAATTGGAGTATGAATCATATCATGTTGATTCATACTATTATTATCTACACAATACATTGAAGAAGTGATGATCGTCTCGGTTGGGCCATAAGCATTAACAAGTTTTATTTTATCAGATACTTTTTCATTCCAAACAGATAACATTTCACTTTTCATTTCCTCACCACCAGAAATGACTAATTTTAATTTACCAAGATTTACATCATCTCTGCTTTTTAACTCGGTTACTAACTGATTCCAATAAATTGTTGGCGGATTGATTACCGTTATATTTTCACGAATGATCAAGTCCATAAAATCTGAAAGAATCCAGTAGTCATTAGCTCTCAAAAAGATTTCTGCACCAGAAAGCAGAGGAACAAATATTTGTTCAAGTGAAGCATCAAAATTAAATGAAGCAAATTCCAAATACTTATCGGTGTTATCAATTTCAAAATCTGAAATCATTTGTTTAACATGATTCGCTATTTTTGAATGCTCAACCATTACTCCTTTTGGCAACCCGGTTGTACCAGAGGTGTAAATTATATAAGCTATATTTTCAGGGAACACTTTTGGGTATATTGGTAGAATAATATTTTCATGTTCAGAAATATCTTCTAAATATTTTATTGCATTTATATTCTTTAGATATTTAGAATTTATTTCTGTTGAACTTATAACACAATTTATTTTTGCATCTTCAATAATATAATTTAGACGATCTTCAGGATAATCAATATCAAGTGGAACAAAAACAGCTCCAGCTTTTAAGACTCCCAAAATTGATGCAACATATTCAATTCTTCTATCCAAATATATTCCAACAGTCTGCTCCGGCTTGATATTACTAGCAATTACAGTATTAGCAATTTTATTTGATAATATATCAAGTTCAGAAAATGTAAGACTTTTATTACCATCACTTATTGCTATTTTATTCTCATTTTCTTTTGCAACTTTTTCAAAGATTAAATAAAGTAAATCATCATTATTATAATCAATTGAATTATACTTGGCTTTTTTTAATATTTCTAAAGCTCTAATATCTTTCATAAATTTAATTTCTGAGATCTTTTTGCCAGTAAATTTTACAAACTGATTTAATACAAAATTATAATTTGAAATCATTCCTCGAATAGTTTCAGGTTTGTACAAATCAGTATTGTATTCAAACTTTCCAAGCAATTTATTTTCATTTTGGGTTATGGATAAAACCAAATCAAATTTAGTTGTACCGGTATCAGTATTTAGTGGTTCAATTTCCAAACCATCTATTTCCATTTTTGTAGGAGGAGCATTATTAAGCACAAACATAGCTTGAAACAAAGCCGATCTACTCATATCTCTCTCGAGATTCAATTCGTCAACTATCATTTCAAATGGAATATCTTGGTTAGTAAATGCTTCATAAGATATTCTTTTGGTTTCATTTAATAATTCAGTTACAGTCAAATCTCTCGAAGTATTTCCTCTAAAGACTAAAGTATTAATAAAGAACCCTATAAGTTCTTCAACTTCAGATCTGGTTCTGTTTGCAATTGGTACACCAACATTTATATCATCCTGGTTTGCATATTTACTTAATAGAAATTGAAAGGCACTAATCAATAAAACAAAAAGTGTTACTTCTTCCTTTTTACACAAATTTTCTAAATTATTTAATTCTTCTTCTTTAATTTCAAATAATTCAAAAGCACCAGCACTGCTTTGGACTGCTGGTCTTTCTTTATCTGGAATTATATCTAAAACTTCACTAGAACCCAAAAGTTGATTTGTCCAATAATCTTTTTGTTTATTTAATTCATCTCCACTTAACCATTCTTTTTGCCATTCAGCATAATCTAGGTATTGAATTTTTAGCGGAAGAATATCTACTGGATTACTGCTAATCAATGATTTATAATTTAATAGAAATTCATTAATTAAAACTCCTGTTGACCAATTATCAGAAATTATGTGGTGCATTGGCATTAGTAAATAATTAAGATCATCAGAAACCCTTATGGTTATTACTCGAAATAATGGACACTCAGAAAGAATGAATGGTTTTGTACTTTCCTTATTAATAATTTTCTGTAATTCTTGTTCTGAATAATTTCCATTATTTGACAAATCATATTCTATTGCATCAATTTTAAGTTCCGGCAATATTTCTTGAAAACCTTCACCATTTACATTAATAAATTTGGTTCGCAATATTTCATGACGATTAACAGTCAAATTAATTGCTTCTACAAATAGATTTAATTTAACTTGTCCTTTTATTCTAACTCCAGAAGGTATTATATACAAAGGACTTTCTGGTTCCAACTGTTCTAAAAACCAAAGTCTTTGTTGTGCAAAAGACATTAAGTATTTGTCTTTATTTCTTTTTTGTGGAAGAATAATTTTAGAATTTATATCAATCCCTTGTTCCTTAAGAAGAATCTTTACCAATTTTTGTTTTTCATCTGAAAGAGTATGATATTTATCTATTAGTTCTTGCATTTATCCTATTTATTATTCCCGAATGTTAGGGGATCTATTTATAAAAGTTACCTGGATTCCCAGTCAAGCTGAGAATGATAGAGCATTTATTGTTTTAATTATTTGTTTTTATCGTTCAACAATTTTGCGGCTTCTTCATCACTAATATTATCCAATAGATCTAAAACGTTTGAAAGTTTTTCATTATCATCAGAACTACCATTGTTTTTTTCTTTTTGAATCAGCTCGGCAATTCCCTTAATAGTTGCATTCTCAAATATGGCTTGAATAGGAATATCAACACTAAATATTTTTCGCATTCTAGAAACTAATTGAGTTCCAATAAGTGAATCACCGCCAAGATCAAAAAAATTATCGTTTATCCCAATTTTTTCAATCCCTAAAAGTTTTATCCATTCAGGTAATATTTGTTTTTCTAAATCAGTTTTAGGTTCAACGTATTCTGAGTTAATATTTGGTCTTTCATGTAGTTCTATATTTTCATCTTCAATGCTTTCATTTTCACTTTCGCCTTTATCAATAATCCATTGGTTAATTCTATCATCTAAATTACCTGTTGCAACTATAACTTGTTGAGGTGCTTTTTGTGTAAGTATTTTCTCAAAGGATTTAATTCCAACTTTAGGTGTAATTGCTTTTACTTCCTCTCCTATTGAGGTTTTATCAAAACTCCAAGCATCCCAATTGACTGTAATCCATTTTGTTTTGTTACCATTTCTTACTTTAGATTGCACAAATGCATCCAAATAACAATTTGCAGCAGCATAACTTGCAAAGCCCAATCCACCAAGAATTGCTGAAAGTGAAGATTGTAAAAGAACAAAATCAACTTTTTTGTCTTCTAAAATCAAAGACAGATTTTCTGTTGATTTAATTTTAGTTTTAATTTGTTCCGAGAAACTCTTCTCGCTTACTTGATAAACTAATTTAGCCATATCTTCACCAAGTGAACCTGCTGCATGAAAAACTCCATTTATGTTCTTATCATCATGCATTATACCATCAAATATGTTTTTCAATTCAGCAAAGTTGGATGTATCAACTTTACGAACGTTAATATTTACTCCTATGTCATCAAGTTTTTTTAGCTTTGTTACTTTATCAATTACAAAGTTTTTTTCTTTATCTTGGTTAATTAATTCGTACCATTTTGCCTTTGGAGGCAATTCAATTTGGTCAAGTAAATAAATTTTAGCTTTATATTTTGCGGATAAAAATTCAGCGAGCGTTAGTCCTATCCGTCCTAAACCACCAGTAATTATATAGACACCCTTTTCTGCTATCAAACTTTTAGAATTAGAATTATCTATTTCTAAAGGTTCAAATGTTTGTACCCATCTGTGATTACCTCTTAATGCAATTGCCGTCTCCATTTCAATATTAAAAACTTCTTCACTTAACAGATGCGTAAAGTCATCAGATACAGGATCATTTGAAGATTCAATATCAATTGTACGAACTTTTAGGTTTTCAAACTCTTGATGAATGACTTTACAAGCACCAAGAATTGTAGATTTATTAGGATTAAGTTCTTCAGTTCCTATAACATCAAATATTCCAGACGTTATTACATCAACTTGAATTTTATGAGTTATATCTTTTTCAAAAATTGCATTAGCTAAATTTACTAAGCTAAAATATCCAAGACTTTGAATACTATCAAAGTTTTCATTGCTCCCATTATTATTTAGTGAACTCCAATTATGGATAATTTTATTTGGTATTGTATTACTTTTAATTAGCTCTTCAAACAACTGGATATATTCATTTCGAGATGAAGGATTCATCTCAATTTTATTAGGACTTAAAACATTAAATTTCTTACCAGGTATTACTGTAATAATCTTTTCAACTAATTCGTTCTCAGATAATAATTTTGTTATCGAAACATTATCATCTTCAAAAGTTAAAATTGTATTTCTACTACCCTTATCAATTTGATCTGAGGATTTTATTCTTTTCCTTTTCCATGATGTGTAGTGATATAAATTATCATTAGACTTACTTTCGAATCCTCTAGCTACATTTGATTTAGTTTTTAACCAATAGCGTTTTTTATCAAAAGCATAGGTTGGTAAATGTACTCTGGATGGTTTATCATCATAAAATTTATTCCAATCAATTTCTAATCCGCTTAACCATAAATTTCCTATCGCTGTTAGAAACATTTCTTTATCGTTTATTTCTTGTTTAGGATGTTTAACAGAATTGATTATTGTTCGTCCTTTTCCTTTGGGACTGTACTTTGCTAAGGATACCAATGTTGAACCTGGTCCAACTTCAAGAAGAATAGCTTTCTTATCTTCAAGAATATTAGAAATATTTTCAGAAAATCTAACAGTATATCTTAAATGATTAACATAATAATTTGGATCAGTGGCATTTTCATCCGTTATAAGCTCGCCTGTAACATTAGAAAAATATGGAATGGATGGTGTACTAAGATTAAAACTTTCTACCAATGATTTAAAATCTGTTAGAATTGGATCCATCATTCTAGAATGAAAAGCATGCGAAGTATGTAGAATTGTATTAACTATTTCTTTTTCTTTTAATGATTTAGAAAATTCAATAATACGATCTTCTTGCCCTGAAACTACACATAAATTTGGAGCATTAATAACTGCAAGATCCAATTCGGAAGGAATCAATTCCAACAATTCTTTTTCTGGCAAAACTATACTCAGCATTAAGCCTTTATCTAGACTTTGCATTAATTGACCGCGTTTAACTACCAAAGTTAGAGCAGTTTCTAAATCCATAACTCCAGCAATGCAAGCCGCAACAAATTCACCTATACTGTGACCAACCATTTTTTGAGGATAAATACCAAGATCAATTAATGTCATTGCAAGTGAATACTCAATTACAAATAATGCCGGCTGAGTATATTCAGTTTGTTTTAATTTTTCAGATGCTTCATTGTTATTATCATTTTCTGGGAAGATTACATTTTTAAGATTTGTATATAGATCGTTATGTAAAATGTCAAAACACTCGTCCGCATACTTTTCAAAAATAGAATCCGCCTCATAAAGTTCTTTACACATGTTTACATATTGCGAGCCTTGTCCACTGAACATAAAAACTACTGAAGGATTTTCTATTAGAATATTGGCATTATTAATTTTCAAAGGATCTGCAAACGACTTAAGTAGATTCTTTTTATTATTAGCAACAGTAAAGTGACGTTTCTCAAAATGTTTACGTCCTGTTTGCAATGTATATGCAATATCTCTAATACTACCTTCGTCATTAGTTTCAATGTATTCTTTAAATTTATTTTGACCGTCGATTAAAGATTTACTCGTCTTTGCAGAAAATGGTAGGAGATGCCAGTCTATACTTTTTTCAACTTCATCAGTTTTGGGTGGTTGTTCCAAAACAATATGAACATTAGTGCCCCCGATACCGAATGAACTCACTCCCGCTCTTCGTGGATTTCCGTTTGATTTCCATTCGTTTAATTCAGTGTTAACATAAAAAGGAGACTCATCAAAATTTATTTTTGGATTTGGTGATGTATAGTTTATACTTGGAGGAATTACTCCATGGTAAACTGACAATGCTGCTTTTATTAATCCGGTTACGCCAGCAGCTGTGTCAAGATGTCCCACATTTGATTTAACAGAACCAATAGCACAATATTTTGTGTTATCCGTTTCTTGTCTAAATGCGTCTGTAAGTGCTTCAACTTCAATTGGATCACCAAGTGTTGTACCAGTACCATGTGCCTCAATGTAACCAATAGTTTCCATTGGAACATCTGCCATTGCATAAGCAGAAGATATAACTTCTGTTTGTCCCATTACTCCGGGAGCTGTATATCCTACCTTCATCGAACCATCATTATTATAAGCTGAACCTTTTATTACTGCATATATATTATCTTTATCGGAAATTGCATCTTCTAGTCTTTTTAGTACAACAATGCCAACGCCACTTCCAGCAACAGTTCCTCCGGCTTTCTCATCAAACGGTCTGCAATGTCCATCTGGTGAAAGTATCATTCCTTCTTGGTAATGATAACCAGATTTTATTGGAGTTGAGATTGTAGTGCCACCCGCAATTGCTAGATCGCACTGAAAATTTAATAAATTCATGCAAGCTAAATGCGTAGCAACCGATGAAGTTGAGCAAGCTGTTTGTACATCAAGGCTTGGTCCTTTTAAATTTAATTTATATGAAACTCTTGTAGTTAAAAAATCTTTATCGTTTCCAATTGATAATTGATATCCTTCTGCAGAAGTTGTAAGATCTTTATTTGAATTTAGAAATTGAAGTACATATGTATTCATACCAATTCCGCCAAACACTCCAGCAAGTCCTTCATAATTATCAGGAGTATATCCGGCATCTTCCATTGCTTCCCAAGTACATTCTAAAAACAATCTCTGTTGAGGATCCAACATCTCTACTTCTTTAGGATAAAACCCAAACAGTTTTGCATCAAACTCATCAGCATCTTCTATAATACCTCTCGATCTAACATAAGTGGGATCATCAATAAATTCTTTAGGAATACCAGATTCTAATAATTCTTCCTTGTTAAAATGCGTAATAAGTTCTTTCCCTGCACATAGATTTTCCCAAAATTCTTTCACATTTTTTGAGCCTGGGAATCGACCAGACATTCCAACAATAGCAATTTCAAATCCATTAGTTTCAGAACTCACTAAGGTCTTCTCCTATTTTTCATTATGGCTTGTCTTTGAGCTAAAAGATTTTTCTGTTTATCAACACGAACTTTAACTTCTTCAACTTTTTTTGAATTGTCATTACCATTCGCTAAATAGTTAGCAAATAATTTCACAGTAGGAAATTTGAATAAATCAACTATTGTAAGCTCTTTATCAAACCTTACTTTTACTTTTTCTTGTACTTGAATAACATTCAGCGAATGTCCACCAAGTTCAAAAAAATTATCTAACGTACTAATATTATCAATTTTTAATACTTCTTTCCATATTTCAATTATATCTTTTTCAATTGAAGATTGTGGTTTCTTAAATATTTTTTTTGTTCCATCTTCAATTTTTAAAATGTTCAAAGCTTTTTTATCAATTTTTCCATTTACCGTCAATGGCATTTCTTTTAGTTGAACATAGTTTGTTGGAAGCATGTATTCTGGTAAATGATCAGACAAATATTCTCTTATTTTTTGTTTAGAAATTTCTTTTTCACTTACTAAATATGCAATAAGATTTTTTTGATTACCCTTTATATTTTTAAGCATAACTTCTGCTTTAAGTATTTCACGATGGTTTTCTAAAACTTTATGAATTTCCGAGAGTTCAATCCTAAAGCCCCTAAATTTAACTTGGTCATCTATTCTTCTCAAAAATTCAATATGACCATCTTCGTTTTGTTTTACCAAATCACCAGTTTTATATAATCTATCTCCTTCAATTCTGCTAAAAGGATTTGGAATAAATTTTTCAGCTGTTAACCCTTGAAGCTCATTATAACCACGAGCTAATCCAACTCCACTCACATGTAATTCACCTGGAACTCCAATGGGTACTTTATTCAAATCTTTATCAAGTAAAAATATATTAAAACCTTCTATAGCATTTCCAATTGGTATTGAACTACAATTGCTATCCTCTTTTATATTGTATGTTGTAGCACACACTGAAACTTCTGTGGGACCATAAGCATTTACAAATTTTCTTCCGTTTGACCATTTTTGAACAACTTCTTTTGTGCACATTTCACCAGCGGATACAAGTGTTTTTAAACTTGATAATTTGTCACTTGGTATAACAGCAAGTAAAGATGGTGGTATTGTAGCAACTGAAATTTTTCTTTCATTTAATTCATTTATTAAAGCTGTCCCCGATAACAACACTTCATGCGAAACCAAATGGAGAGTTGCACCATTAACTAATGATGTGAATATTTCAGAGACAGATGCATCAAAGCTTAATGACGCAAGTTGTAATACTATGCTCTCTTTTGTTATGTTAAATATTTTTGATTGGTTAACAACAAGATTGCTAAGACCCTGATGAGTTAATAATACTCCTTTAGGAATTCCGGTTGAACCAGAAGTATAAATTGAATATGCTAAATTCAATTCATCAATTTCTAAGTTCAAATTTGAAGAATCATTATTTTTAATTTTTTCTTTTACTTTTTCAATACATATTAAATTTTTATTATAATGATCAAGCCTATTACAGAACTTTTCCTGTGAAATTACAATATCAATATTTGCATCAGAAAATATTTTTGAAATTCGTTCATCAGGGTATGTAGTATCAATTGGTACATATACACATCCTGCTTTAATAATTGCCAAAACGGATTCAATCATTTCAAAAGATCGTTCTACGAATACTCCAACTTTAGTTTCTTTCTTAGTTCCATTTTGAATTAAATATTTCGCAAGTTTATTTGCTGAAGAATTTAACTCTGCATAAGTAATTGAATCGTTTTTAAACTGTGCTGCTATTTTATTTGGATATTTTTCGGTTATTTTTTCAACTTCTTTATGGACAAAATTATTTTCTCTTTCTTTTGATATTCTATCAATATCCGGCTTTATTATATTTTCTACTAAACTTATTCTTGATATTTTTTCAACTGGTTTATCTGAAACTTGTTTAAGAATCATTTCATAATGTTGTCCAAATCTCTCAATATATTTTTTATCAAAAAGATCCGTGTTATAAGTAATCGAAACTGAAATTCCATTTTCTGTTTCTGCAACCATAAATGTTAAATCAAATACTGATTTGTTTTCATCTAATGGATAAGATTCAATTGGCAATCCTCCTAATTCCATTTTTGAGTTTTCAGCTCCAACTGCAAACCCAGATAAGCCTTCATCAGCTAATACATGAGCCTTTTGATAAACAAACATTACTTGAAAAATTGGTGTTCTACTTGGGTCTCTTTCAGGTTGTAGTTTTTCAACTATTAGGTTAAATGGATAATTTTGATGTTCAATTGCACCAACAATATTTTCTTTAACTTTATCTAAAATCTGAATAAAAGTTTCATTTGATTTTAACTTCGTCCTAATTGGTACAGGATTAACAAAATAACCTACAATATCATTAAATTCTGAAAGGCTTCTACCAGTTGTTGGTGTACCAACTATAATATCATTTTGATGAGTGTATTTGTTTAACAGAATTTTAAAAACTGTAAAAAGCGACATAAATAAAGTAGCATTATTATTTTCACTAATACTTTTTATTCTAGAAGTTATATTCTGATCTAAAGACATTGAATACGATTCACCTTCAAATGTCTGAACTGGTTTTCTTGATTTTGTTGAAGGAAGATTTAGATTTGGCAAATCACCACTTAATTTTCCCATCCAATAATCAGCAAGATTAGCTCCTGTATTGCTTGTTAATAATTTTTGTTGCCAACTTATAAAATCGGTATAAGTGAATTTATTATCAGGGAAATTAAAATCATCTTTTGCTTTATAAAGTAATCCGATTTCATTTGTTATTGTTGCTTGTGACCAAAAATCTACTGCAATATGATGTGAAGCTAAAAGAAATATATATTGATCTTCTGCAATATTAAATAAAGTCGTTTTAAATACTGTCCCATTTTCTATATCAAATTTAGTATTAGCTTCCAGATTAATTCTTTCATTTAATTCACTTACATTTAGATTTTTGCAATCATGAATTACTAATGAAATACTAGCATCTTCATTTACTCTTTGAATTGGATTGCCATTTACAAAGTGATATGTTGTTCTTAACGATGCATGTCTTTTCACAATTTTATTAAGAACAATCTTAAACTTTTCCAAATCAATCCTGGTATTTATTTTTACTGCATTAGTAGGATTGAAGATGCTTTTGGGTGCCATTTGTTGTTGAAACCACATAGCATTTTGACCATACGATAAATCAAAATCTCCATTAATTATTTCATTCGTTTCTAATAATATTTCATTTTCTTTTTTTATTGATTGAATATTCTCAACAACTATATTTGACAATTCTTTTATAGATGGCCCTTTAATTAATTCAGAGATAGGAATAGAAACATCATATTCTTTTTCTAGATTATTCTTTAATTCAATTGCCATAATAGAATCTAGACCAAGATGAGTAATTGATTTATCTGAGTTTACTCTATTTGGATTTGCTCTTAATACTTTTGCTGTTTCCAAAACTAATCTATCACAAACAACCTTAATCATTTCATCAGTTTTTAACTTTTTAAGTTCTTCAAGAGTTATAATTTCATAGGTATCTTCTTCGTCATTATTTTTATCTTGTATTACATTTTGTGTTGATGTTACATTAGGTAATATTTTATCAAAATCATTAAGAGATTCAACAAAGTCAATACTAATATCTTCTAATGAAAGTAAAATATTATTCGCGTTATCAACTATTTTAAGTTTTCCTTTTCCGTTTCCATTTTTATGGAATAAACATTTAGCATCACCATTTTTAATACTTTCAGATATGTCAGGTACTGATGTATTTTTCTTAATCCAAAAACTCTCTTTAAGAAATGAATAAGTTGGTAATTGTATTTTTTTTCTGATATAATCTTTGTCAAAGCCAATCCAATCTATTTTAACACTAGCGACAAAAAGTTCAGCTAAACTATTTAGTATTGTTTCCCAATTATCTTGCCCCTTTTTAATTGAACTAACCCAAAGAGCATCCAGTTTCGGTAAACATTTTTTTCCCATCCCAATTAAAACTGGTGCAGGTCCAACCTCTATGAAGACCTCTGTTCCTAGATCATTTAAGGATTGCATCCCTTTTTCAAAATCAACCGCTTTACAAATATGTTGAGTCCAATAACTTGCATTTGGTATTTCATCTTTTTCAAATAATTTTCCAGTTACGTTAGAAACTATTTGGATTTTTGGTTTGTTAAAATTTATTTCTGATGCAGTTTTTTCAAACTCAGTTAAAATTGGATCCATTAGCTCAGAATGAAATGCGTGTGATACATTTAATTCTCTAACTTCAATATTTTGCTCTTCAAATAATTTTAATGCTTTTTTAATTGCTTCTTTATCTCCGGAGATTACTGTATTTGATGGCCCATTCTTACCTGCAATAGAAATACGACCTTCAATTTGATTAACCAATTGTTCAACAATTTCAGAATTAGAAAACACAACTGACATTAAACCATCTTTTGGTAGAGACTGCATTAATTTACCACGGAGTGACGTAAGCTTCATTCCCTCTTCCAAAGTAAAAACTTCTGCTATACAAGCCGCTGCATATTCTCCAATACTATGTCCTATTAAATAATCAGGTTTAATTCCCCATGATAACCACAACATTGAAAGTGAATATTCAATTGCAAATAATGCTGGTTGAGTATATTCCGTTTCATCAATAAGATTAGAATTTGCAGAATTAAAAATTATTTCATCTAAAGGTTTACTTAAATAAATTTTGGAAATCTCAATACATTTATCAAGTTCATTTCTAAATGTTGGTTGAGTAGCATAAAAGTCTTTTGCCATATCTACATACTGTGAACCTTGTCCAGTAAATAGAAATGCGATTTTTTTAGATGAATAATTTTTATTGCTTTGAAAAATTGAATAATTCTTTAAGTCTTTAGAAAATTCTTCTAAATTATTTTTGAGTTCTTTAGTAGTAGAAAAAGGAATTGCTATTTTTTCATTAAACAAAGTTCTACTAGTATTAGCAGTAAAACAAATATTTGAAGGAGTTATAGATTTGTTATCATCTAAATATTTAACATACTTTTTAGCAGTTTCCTTTAACGAATCATCTTCTTGTGCAGATAGACAGAAGATATTCATTGGTCTTTCTATACTAGAAGTTTGTACAACTCTAGTATCGGCTTCTTCTAAAATAAAATGACTATTAGTTCCACCAAAACCAAAGGAACTTACTCCGGCATATCTCTTTTTATCACTTTTCCATTCAGTTTTATTTGTTGGAATTATAAAAGGTAATTCATCAATTGGAATTAGTGGATTTATTTTTTCAAAATTAATATTTGCAGGTATAGTTTTATTTTTGAGAACTAAAATCGTTTTGATTAATCCAGCAATTCCTGCAGCAGCTTCTAAATGACCAATATTACTTTTAAGAGCTCCAAGGTAACAATTGTCACCTTCTCTTTCCTTCATTACTTCACCAAGCGCTTTCAGCTCAATCGGATCACCTAGTTTTGTTCCTGTTCCATGAGTTTCTATAAAACCAATATCACTTGCAGAAATTTTTGCATTTTTAATAGCTTCGTTAATTACAGCTATCTGTGAATTACTGTTTGGCGCTGTTAATCCATTTGTTTTTCCATCTTGATTTACTGCTGATCCTTTTATTACTCCTAATATATTGTCATTGTTTTTTTGAGCATCGGAAAGTCTTTTTAATACAATTATTCCACAACCTTCGCCTCTTGCATAACCCTCAGCATCTGCATCAAAAGTTCTGCAACGACCATTTGGTGCTAGCATTTGGGCTTGTGAGAATGATATTGAAGTCTCTGGAGATAGAATCAAACCAATTCCTCCAGCAATTGCAATATCCGATTCTTTATTTTTTAGACTTTGACATGCGAGATGAGTTGAAACTAAAGAAGAAGAACAAGCAGTATCAACAGAAAGACTTGGACCTTGGAAGTTTAGAAAGTAAGATAATCTATTGGCAGCAATACTATTAGCATTTCCGCTTCCTTGATAAGCATCAATTATACTATAATCTCCACGAGCATTTTCAATTTGAACAAAAGAATAATCGTTACTAGCAATTCCAAGAAAAACTCCGGCTTTACTTCCAGCAACATCAGCAATGTTTATTCCTGCATTCTCAAATGCTTCCCAAGCTACTTCTAATAATATTCTTTGCTGAGGGTCCATATGATTTGCTTCTCTTGGTGAGATTCCAAAGAAGTGTGAATCAAATTTATCAACATCATCAATAAAACCACCATATCTTGAAATCATTTTACCTGGAGTACTAGGATTAGGGTCATAAAATTTTTCTATATCCCATCTTTGATTTGGAACTTCAGTTATTCCATCACCATTGTTTAAGAGCAATTCCCAAAATTCACTTGGATTATTAGCTTTTGGGAATCGACAACCCATTCCAACAATTGCAATTGCTTCGTTTTCAGTATCTTCATATTTCTTGATCTTTTGTTGCATATTATCAATAGCAACCAAAGCTCTTTTTAGAGGAGAAAGTTCTTTATTATTATTTTTTTTACTTTCGTTCATATTATCAATTATAATCCTTATTTGTCTATGCCTAATTTTTTCAATAGCATTTCTTCTGCTTCTTCTTCTGTTAATTCTTTCACTTCATCAATAAATTCTTTTGTTGTACCGTTAGTCTTTGTTTCATTATTTTCTTCAATCTTTTTAGAACTATTTCCAGCTAAATGATCAGCTAATTTTTGAATAGTAGGATAATCCCACAACAATGTGGCCGCAAGTGGTTTTCTTACATAATCTTCTATTTCTCCCACAAGACCAACAGCTTTAGCTGAATCTATTCCGTATGAAACAAATGGTTGAGTTACATCAATTTTAGATGTTGGAAGATTTATAATTTTTGAAATTCTATTTGATATTAATTCGACCAACTCATTGTTACTAAAGTTTTTATTTTCTGATATTTCTTCGACGCTTACACCAGATACATCATTTGTATTTTCTTCTTTATTTACATTATTCGATTGGTAAATTATTTCAAGTTTATCATCTAAATATGCATTCTTAGTATCTCTTCTTCTAATTTTACCACTCGATGTTTTAAATATTGTGTGAGGTTTTATTAAAACAATATCGTAAGCATGAATATTGTGAACATCAAATACTTCATTTCTTACATCATTTACTAAATCTTCCCAG
>Ga0209633_10002722_pt1 | contig 16825 bp, 16 predicted proteins | sample Cruoilmetagenom1_FD_187290 | JGI IMG/M metagenome (GOLD analysis project Ga0209633, IMG submission 187290) | Oil polluted marine microbial communities from Coal Oil Point, Santa Barbara, California, USA - Sample 1 (SPAdes) (version 2) | ecosystem: Environmental > Aquatic > Marine > Oil seeps ... | reverse complement strand
CTAGAAAATACTGTAACTTGTACTCACTGTCCCTAAACTCTTCTTCAAGTTTGAGTCCGGCTTTACCCGCACCATAAACGACAACCGTTTTAGTTTTTTTCACTCTGCTTTTGTTGATATAGTAGTAATAACCGTACATCAGAAAATTGATGACAAAAAGATAAAGAAAAAGTTCAGAAGCAAAAAGGGCAAAATGAATCTTCCCATAAAACAGAGGAGCATAGACTATAAAGGCCAAAAGATACACTAGACTTTTGATCATAAAGGTTTTTTGGGTTGATTTACTCCACGACAAAGAATAGTCGCTAAATACGAACATAGAGGCTATCAAACGGATAAGGATTACCGTAAGCACAACATAGGGTTGGAATTCTTGATGGAATATCCAGAATGTCCATAAAAATGTTAAACAAGTTATAAAGATGATCACTAAAAAATTTAATATTCTTCTATCACGAAAGCGTAAAATAAGGGAGCCTTTATTCTTAAAGTTACAATTATGCATATTGTATGTAACAATATATTCTATTTATAATTATACCTTTTTGGTATGTCAAAGAAATAACACTTTTGGTATATTACAGTAATATTCATTTAAGATTTCCAATTCAGGTCAAATCATGCTATGATTCCACATGTCAATTACCCATACAAAAACAGACCTCAGCGATGAATTAAAGTTCCTCATCGCCTGCTGCCAAACTGAACCATCTAATGATGACATCAATTTCATCAACTCTTATTTACCAACAATTACCAATTACCAGTCACTAATCGCTGCTGCTACACGGCACGGCATATTACCCTTGGTCCACAAAACCATAAAATCCCTATCACAAAGCAATTACTCCCGCTCTTCTAGTAGCACACTTTTCTCTAAGCTAAAACCACTCTACATGACCATAGTGCAAAGAAATATGCTAATGACAAGTGAACTTCTCAACATATTGAAACTACTCAGAGAGAATAAAATCGAAGCCCTAACCTTCAAAGGCCCTGCTCTATCTCAGATAGCCTATGGTGATATAACACTACGGCAGTATAGTGATTTGGATATTTTGATCAGAAAAGAAGACATCTATAAAATAGATACACTCTTAAAAGATCAATCTTATCAACATATTAACAAATTAACACCATATCAGGAAAAAATATGGATCAAGCATGCAAAAGATATAGGATTGTATCACCCAAAAAGTGGTGTATATACCGAAATGCACTGGCGATTAATGGAAAGTCACTACCCAATGCAATTAGACCTAGATACTATATGGGACAACCAGAAGACCATTATAATCAATGGAAAAGAGATCAAAACATTTGCTACAGAAGATCTATTGCTATTTCTTTGTATCCATGGATCAAAACATTTATATGAAAGAATTGAATGGATCAAGGATATCGATTTATTGATTCGATCACATGATATTGACTGGGAAGAAATTGATAAAAAAGTGAGTGGATCAGGATTTGAAACAATGTATTATCTGGGGCTTCATCTCTCTTATCAATTATTTAAGACTGAACTACCAATATCTGTTTTAGAACATATAAGTATAGCAAGAAAACTTACAAATGTCACAGAGTACATTTTGGATAGCTGGCAAAATGAAAATACAAATAATATAAAAGATACCATTCAAAGGTTACGTATAAAGCTAAAACTTTTACCTGGCTTCAAAGAGAAAATAAAGCATTTGCATATAATCATTCTCAAACCTTCATATAATGAGCTTTGGTTTGTTGAACTTCCAAAGTCACTTTATTGGCTTTATTATTTTATACGGCCGTATTTGTTACTCAAGAAATATTTCACGAAGCAGGATGCCTATACTCAGTAGATATCAAGACTGGATATTCTCCTGTATCAACTTGCACACCCTTCTCACATCATCACTCGTCATTTCAGTCCCGCTAGGCAAACAAAGTCCTCTTTCAAATAACTCTTCACTCACACCATTTAAAACACTCTTACTCTCTTTAAAAAGAGGCTGTAGATGCATGGGCTTCCACAGTGGCCTACTTTCACAACCATCTTGATTGAGCGTATCTATGATCTTATCAATGTCTACATTCTTTTTGAAAAGCAGTGTTGTCAGCCACCTGTTTCCACTGCCTCCAGTCAGCTCTGGCATCCACTCCACATCAAGCTCTTTCAGCTCCTCTCTATACCATTCAAAGACCTCTCTTTTTTTCTCTACTCTATCCGCTAGCACTTCCATCTGCCCCACACCTATGGCAGCAAGTACATTACTCATACGGTAATTGTATCCATATTCTAAATGTTCATAATGCAAAAAGTTTTCTTTTGCCTGCGTACTATAAAATCCGGCTTTTTCTATCCAATCTTTATTGTCACTCACCAACATGCCACCACCACTTGTCGTCAAGATCTTATTCCCATTAAAAGAGTAAATACCGAAATCTCCAAAAGTTCCTGTATGCTTACCATTGTAGGTAGCTCCTAATGATTCTGCAGCATCTTCGATGAGATAAACGCCATATTCTTTACAAATACCAGTAATTTCTGCTATCTGTGCCGACTGTCCATAGAGATGAGTGACTATCAAAGCTTTTGGTTTTTTTTCACAATTTTCCAAATATTTTTTCAAAAGTATCGGATCAAGATTCCAACTCTCTCTTTCACTATCTATAAAAACAGGATTTGCATTTTGGTAAAGAACTGCTGAGACAGAACCTATGAAAGTAAATGTCGAAGCCAAAACATCATCATCCTTACCGATTCCCAGAACTCTCAGAGCAAGATGAATGGCAGCCGTACCACAAGTCACAGCCAGTGCATTTTTAGCTCCGGTATAGTCACAGATCGATGCTTCAAATTTATTGATATATGCACCAATCGGAGCGATATAATTACTTTTAAATACCTCATCGATATACTTTTGTTCATTAGCACTCATGTGTGGAGGTGATAAAAATAGTCTTTTTTTCAAATTATTTCCTTCAAAACATTAATTATATTCATTCTGTTATCTACTTCATAAGTAGCATCACTTATATAATCTTTATAAATACCTATAGGATTTTTATATCTAATACTTTTCCAGCCCAAAGTATTTGGTGCTATAAAATCTTTTTTAGGGTTATCAGAGATATATACAAAACTGCTTTCCTCTTTAAATTTTTCCATTACCATTTGAAATGGTTTCAGTTCAGGTTTTTTGGTATGATAGAAATCTGTAAATATTGGATACTCTATATAATTATTTAATTCTAAAGCTTTAAATTTATTTTCCTGCATTAAATAATACCCATCACTTATTAGTGCAGTATTATGCGATTGGCTAAACTTTAATAGTTCTAAACTTTCCTCAGGAAGTATTATGTTTGGTTGATGAAACCTATATATTTCTATTAACTTTTGTAAAGGAATATCTAAATTAAATTTATCTATTAAATCATTGAAAACTTTTCCACTTCCGTCTTTTTCAAAAGCATCAAACATAAAATCATAATACTTATCATTATTTAAATATTTTGATATCTCTTTAAAGCCACTTTTTACAAATTGAACTTCATCATAAAGTGTATCATCTAGATCAAATACTATTACCATTTATAATCACCTCTGCATCATATCTCAACATTATATTTCCATCAGTCCAATTCTCATCATACTCCAAGTTTAGACCTAAATAATCTTTGATCAAATACTCTGCAAAATTTGCACCAGATAATGGAGAAAGAGGATAACCCCCACCAAATCTTGGATTTATTTCAATAAATACTACCCTGTCTTCTGCTTTAAAGAGTTGTATCGTGATGCATCCATAAGCACCTTCTAGTGAAGAACATAAATCTTTAATATCTTTTATTATTTTTTTATCTTTCACTGCTTTTGCTTTACTGACTTCACCAGCTCTTACTTCAAGTCTTTGCCTTGGCACTACTGATATCACTTCACTGTTTTGATCTATAAATACATCCACTGTATATTCATCACCCTGAATAAACTCTTGAAATACATAGTTTGTATCTTGTGCCAATTCTTTCGCAACTTCAGCACTATATACAATTTGAGCACCAATGGAACATGAAGAGTTATTGAGCTTTGCAAATATTGGGTATTTACACTTTTCTATATTTTCAACACTTCTTGGTGTATCACATTTGTTATCAACAAAAAACTTTTCTGTAGAATCTTTTAAATAAAATACATCACAAAGCTCTTTTGAAGAAATAGCTATAAATATATTGTCTTTTAAAAATTCATCTTTAGCATCAGCTAAGATATGTAGCTCTGTATCTATGGTTGGGATTATGATAGATATTTGCTTATCAATACAATAATTTTTAAGAATAGTCAAATATTCTTTAACTGTGACCCTTGGTACTTTTAAAAATCCATCAGAAACTTGGCATGCACTACTTAAAACCGGGTTCATATCAGTAGTAAATACTTTTCCATTTTTATTAAAATCTTTAAGTGTATCTTGAAAATTTTTAACCAGACTTACTCTTCTTCCGGCACTTGTGATTAATATATTATTTATTGTCATTTTTACTCCCTTTAAATACTTCCATAGTAGCTTGACCATCTTGACTTATATCACTTCGTTTAACCACTTTTAAAAAAGTAAGCCAAAGTATTTTTATATCAAGCAAAAAAGATTGATGATCCACATACCATACATCATACTCAAACTTCTGTTCCCAGCTTATTGCATTTCGTCCATTGACCTGCGCCCATCCTGTGATACCCGGCTTCACATCATGTCTTCTCTTCTGTTCTTCATTATACAGAGGCAGATATGCTATTAGAAGCGGCCTTGGTCCCACAAAGCTCATATCACCTTTTAGAACATTAAATATCTGCGGTAATTCATCTAGACTTGCACTTCGTATAAACTTGCCAACTCCTAAAAGTCTTTGCTCATCAGGTAAAAGCTCACCATTTTCATCTTTTTCATTTGTCATTGTTCTAAGTTTATAGATACCAAATATCTTACCATTCAAGCCTGGCCTTTTTTGTCTAAAAAATATGGGTCTTCCCATTTTAAACAGTATTAACAGTGAAACAATAATATATATTGGTGAAAAAACCAATAGTAATATACTTGACAACAAAAGATCAAAAATTCTTTTCATATTTAAAGTGTTGCTCGTTTTAGTATCAAATCAAATAACCTTTTCACATAATAAAAAGGAATTAACATTTTATTTTCTACACCATATAGATCTTTTATTGTTTGGGTTGAAGGTATTATTGCTAGAAATAAATTACCTAATGAATCATATAAACTCATATTGAACAAGATATACCCTAGCCTCGAAAATTTTTGTTTTTTTTGATTAAATATATCTGCTTTTTTTATAAAATATCTAATCATAGAACCTCGTAAAACATTTGGTTTTAATGATTCTAATACATTTTCTGGGATAGGTGTATTTAGCAGGCTCTTGGCGAAACACAATGAAAAATAAACAGAAGTTTTTAATTGTGACTCTTTTACTTGCTTAACAAATTTATCCCAATCAATATTTGTGAAACGTACTATTCTATCTACATCTGAATGAAGTCTAAAACCTGGAGCTCTAACATATGAATGTTTTGTTGTATGTAGTGCCACTTGTAATAAATTGTCTTCAGGAGACAAAACTCTAACCTTACTATTATCAATTTGATACGATCTTTTAACTAATTCATTTCCATTAGGTTCATTTTCAGGTTGGATCCATCTACCAGCTATTGGTCTCCATTGTAACTCTAACCAAACTTTGTAGCCATTGATATCCTGATAATATTCTGTTCCACCACCACGAAATGCTTCTTCTATATCTTCATGTTCATATTCAGATCGAAATTTAAAGGTATAGCCCAATTCCTCCATAATGATCTCATGTGCTTTATGAAAGTGATCTGTTTCAATCAATAGATCTATATCACCCATAGGAGAACATGCCATATTTTTGTATATCCCCTTGGTAATTCCAGCATTTTTCAGTGCCACTATAGGAATATGATATGCATCAAGTTTTACTGCAACCCTCTCAAGTTCATTCATTAAATTTGTGATTCTTTTTTCAACTTCATCAAAAGATTCCTGCCACTTTTCATCCAGTGGGATGCCAGTCTCTTTCATTAGGTAAGCGATATGTGAATCTACTTCATCAATTTTAGCTTCATTGTAAAGTTGATTGTCATCAACTTCATTATATAACTCAAGAAATTTCTCTCTTTTTTCATCTGGTGTGTTGGATACTAGGGCCAGACACATTATCTCTTGTATTTTCGACTTATTATTTACAAAATCACAATAACTCATTTATTTCCTTTTTATCATTTATTTTAAACTTTACATCTAGAATTAACCATTTCAAAAAAATTTTCAATTTAAATATGTTTAATAATGTTGGTTTTACAATTATCTTAAGTTTATGAATATTATGATATTCATCTACTATACTACTAATACTAGAATATAAAATAAGCCCACGTGATAATTTATAAAATTCATCCATATGGACATTTGCATACTTATTCATAAACTTATCATGATATTTATCTCTTAAATATCCATACATAAAAAATTCTTTCATAAAAATCAAATATGCTTCGTGTTCTAACAAAGGTACAAAATACTCTTTAAAATGTATCTTATTAGATAATATCTCTTCAGTGTGTGCATAGTCCATCCACCCTTTAGACAAGGTTGTGAAAAAATCTACTTTAATTAAGTTATTAATATTCAAATTATCACTAATCGTGAATCCAAAATAACCATAACATTTGCTTTTATTATGAAGACTAAATTCTAACATATTGCATGTATCATTAATAATTTCTTCAACTTTTTTAATGGAATTTTTTCTTATTAGAAAATCAATATCATTGCCTAAATCTAAAGGAAAATTTTCATAGTTTCTTAAAACTAAGATATCAATATGTTGATTTAAATTTTTCCATAAAGTTTGAAAAAATAAAGATTTACGGTTTATCCTAGAATCCAATTTTCACATCTCCTTTATCGAAAAAATTACAATAACTCATTTATTTCCTTCTTAATTTATAAATATTTTCTAACAGATCTTCAGCTGCTTTTTTCCAAGTGTATTTTTTAATATTTTCATAACCATCTAAAACCAAAGCTTTACATACTTCCTCATCATTCAATGTCTGACTTATTGTGTGAGCTATTGAATCTACAGAATACGGATCAAATCGTACAACGCTTTCAGCACCTATCTCAGGTAATGAACCTGCTTCTGCACAAACAACAGGTGCTCCACAATACTGAGCCTCGATTAAAGGCAGTCCAAAGCCTTCATATAAGGACGGGAATACGTATAATTTACATTTTCTATATAAATCAGCAAGTTCCTGATCACTAACAAAGCCTAAAAAATCCACATTATCAGATATATTATTTTCTTCTAATATTTTTAACAATTCATTTTTTACCGCAATCGCATCTGGTGTTCTAGCTTCACCTACAAGTTTTAACGTTATGGACGGCTGTTCTTGAACAGTTTTTGGCATAGCTTCTATTAATCGTTTTAAATTCTTATGCTCTCCAAATGTCGCAACAGATAAGATAAAATTACTCTTGTCTATATCATCTTTAATATGTTTATCACATACATCACGTATATCTTGTTTGACACCTTCAGCTGTAACAAATAGCTTATCCTTTGATTTCGGATAAAAGTGTGCAATTTCAGAAAGAGAGAAATGTGAAACCGTTCCAATCAATTCACTTTTCCATATGGTCAACGGTATAAAAAGATTCCAATAATACAATTTACTTTTTTCAAAAAGATCAGGCATCCTTTTATATTGCATATCATGAATAATACCGATTGTTTTAGAAGGAGATAATATCGGTACAACATAATTTGAAATAAGTAAATCAACTTTATACTTAAAACAATAATATGGCAAAACAAATTGCTCATATGCTATACGTTTGATGCGAGATGCATCTTTTTTAAGTACGACAACTTCTAGAAATGCCGCATTATTTTTAGGTAAATACTCCCCTTTAATATCTTCAGAGATAAACAATATATAGTGGTTTTGTTTATCTATTGTTCCCAATTCTTTAATAATACTTCTAATATATACTTCTGATCCACCTTGCATTCCTGGTGCATAAGGTAAAAGGTTAATTGCAATTTTCATAACTAATATTCTTTCCTTTCTTTGATAATAAAAATAATAGTTTTATATTAATAAAAATTAATATTGACCCTATTAAGTGCTTTCCAAATACCCCAGTTCTAACTGATATATAGGACAATGGAATAAAAATAGCCAAATACATTAATGCCTTGGTTTTATTTTTAGAATTATAAATATAATTCTGAATCAATGAAAAAAACATCCCGACAAAAAATGACAATAATAAAACACCAAGTAAACCAAGAGCAGCATAGCCTTCTGCGACTATACCAAATGCTTTTTCTGATCCACCCTTTGCCAAATCTGGAAAAAATAGATTATTAAGATAACTTGTTCTTGGCTTTTCTGCCCAAAAAGCTCTAGGTATAAAAAATATAAAAACATCCTGCACATGTGCAAAATAAGTATAATTCTCTTCCTCGACCTGTGCGATTATTTTATGGGTTACGTCTTTATGTTCCAAACTTTCTAAAAAGATTGTCATAGACTTAGATATTTCTATATCCTCAGCACCAGATACACGAACACCTTGAAGCAAACTTATAACTAACAAACCTATTATAGGTGCAACGAAAAAAACTCTTTTTGCCGTCTTTTTACAAGTAAAATATATATAGTAATAGAACAAAAGGAAAAGCGTTATTAAATTATGTCTAGCAGTCAATAAAATATACGAAGCTATAGCTAAAAAAATTAAAGTTGATACTATTAGAGTCCTAAAAAACTTATATCTTATATACGCTCTTAAAGATAAAAAAATGAATAATAAGTTCACTGGTATCAACCAAATTAACAAACCAAGAACTCCACTTCCTTTTCCAAGTACTCTTGCCTGTAAATAGTCCCCTCCGGCATATTCACTAAAAATAATGCTTAGAAGACCACCTGAATTCATTAAACTACTATATGCCGCAAAAAAAGAAATAGCCAATAAAAAGAATGAGAGTATTAAAGAAATTTTTGAAGTTCTGAAATAGTTACTTTTTTCTTCTCCTATTTTTTCTTTCTTTTGAAAAGCCTTTCCAAGAAATATACCTACTAGTAGTGAATAGAATGAGATTATTACTGCTAAATTATATATGATTTCATTAGATTCATTTACATAAAAAGAACGAAATTGAAATGAAAATAGTGATTCTAATATAAGTGGTAAAGTATATAGAATAGAAAATGCCGCTAACATAATCATTGTTAAAGATAGATATCTTTTATGTTTATATTCATATTGAATATACATTAAAAATAAAATTAAATTTACAATATGTAAAACTACAAACATTACTTCACCATTACCTTCATATTTTTCAAGTAATATATTCGCAATACAACCATAATAAACAATAACAAAGCATTCAAAAATGCCAAACCAACCATACCAAACTTCATTACAATAAAATAACCTCCAAACATGAGAATTAAAACAAAAAATAAATTTAAGTAAAATTCATATTTTTTCTTTTCATAAATTATCAACATACTTCCATTTAAACCATTCATAGATACAAAAGAAAAACCCATCAATAATATAATAAATACATTTTTTCCAGAGCTGTACTCCTCACCAAATAAAAGTATAATAATATCATATCCAAGAAGTAAGCAAACAAAAAGCAGTAAACTCAAATATAGCATTCTCTTCTTTAGTAAAGTAAATAATTCCGTAAGTTTATCATACTGATGAGAAGTATAGAGTTTAGAAAGTTTTGTAGCATATATAACATTAAAAGCCAAATATACCATAAGAGGAACGATAGCTAATCGGTAATTTACAGCATATATACCTATATCATTCGCATCTAAAAAATGAGATAGCAATAGCAAGTCAATCATTGGCTGTTCAGCCATATATTGAATTAACGTAATAAATATAAGAGCAAACGACAATTTATGGTATTTTTTTATAGTAGAGATTCTTAAGGGTTTTTTCTCATTCTTCCGTAAATACCAAAAGATAAAAATTATACCAATTAGTGATAAAAATAAAAAAGTGTATATTCTAAAATCATACACTAGTGTTAATTTAAGTGACTTTTCATATGTAATATAAGTCCATATTAATAACAAAAATAACAAAGGAGCCAAGTAGTAAGTAAGTAGTGCTCTTACATGAAATCTTTCAAGTCCCCTCATTAATGATGCCATAGTTGTAAACAACACAAATGCAGGTAAATAAAAAAGAATCAATTTTAATTCATATTCAAAATCAAATTGACTAATGATGTATTGATCTATAAATGCATGTTGACTTCCAATAAATAATCCAATAGAGATAGACATGACTGTTACAAATATTAAAATATACGATACAAGTAGACTGGTACTTTCATGATAATTCTTTATCTTAGCAATAAAAAATATAAACCCTTCATCCATACCAAGTTTAGTAATGATCGCTAATGTTGTAACCATTGTAAAAAGTAATTGAAATTTACCAAATTCACCGGGAGTCAGATACCTTGCCAACAAAATAGCTATGAGGAAGTTAATGGCTTGCAAAAAAACCATTCCACCCGCAGTTGTAACTAAAGAAAAAATATTTTTTTCTTTCATTAATTGTCCAAACTTTTATAAAATTTTAAAGCATTTTGTGTAGTAAAGTCCTCTGAAGAAATTCTTGCATTTTCACATTTTCCATTAAATTCAGATTGATTCTCTTTCATATTCAGTATAAAATTTGTAATCGATGTAGTATCTCCAGGATTAAATATTGAGCCACAATCATACGTCTCTATTAAATTACCAAGTTCAGACTGCTTTGCAGCAATAGCCAAAATACAATTCCCCGCACTTAACATATAGTATGTTTTGCTTGGGACAGAGAGTGCTTCAGCTCCAACACCTAAAGTAACTACACCAATATCTGCTGCCGTCATAGAAAACGGAATCACTTCTGGATCTTGGAAAGGAAGCATAAGAACATTTTCTAATTGATAATTTTCTATCATTTCTATAAGTAAAGCTTTTTTAACACCTTCCCCAACTATAAGAAATTGTATTTGCTTATAATCTTTCAATAGGTTCGCTGCCTCAATTAAAGACTCCAAGTCATGAGTTAGACCTAAGTTTCCAGAATACATAACAACAAATTTATCTTTTAAATTATGTTTGTCGACAAACCAGTTTTCTGATTTTTCTATTGGCTTAATAAATGATGTATCTACCCAATTATGTACTACAATTGGATCAACAACTGATGCATAATGTGATATTGTTTGAGACATGTTTTCACTTATAGTAAAAACCGTTTTAGCTTCAGTAAACTGTTTTTTATTTATCTTAGCCCAAATGTTATAGATAAAAGAATCTTTTTTTATGTAACCAAAATTCACTAATGCATCTGGATAAATATCGTAGATTAAAAGATGGTATTTTTGGTCAAAAAACTTTTTAAAAAGTAAACCCAACATAGGAACAAAAGGTGGATTACTTACCAAAAACAGCTCGTTATTCTTGTTTAAAAACAAAAGTTTCCAAAAAACCTGCAAAGTAAAGATCAACCATGTATAAATACGAGATAAGGCTTTCATACGGTTATATTTAATGAGATACTGCACATCAATTGATGAGTCTAGTGTTACAGAAGCTTTTTCAATTTCACCTGTCAACAATATAACTTCACAATCCTCTTTTTTGGTAAAATCATTAAGAATGTCAATAAACAAAGGACCAGTTACTTGATTTACAAATACAAATGTCTTCATGAATGCATATCTTTAACAATCTTTTCAAGTATTTCTAAATAATCAACAAGATAATTATCAAAAGAATAAAAACTTTCATTATTGTTTTGCTGTAATGCAAAAATAAGATTTTCGATCAAAAATACTCTTAACATTGGACCTCTGTCATTATCATCTAGGTGAGATAAATGCTTTTTAAAAAGATCATATTGATCTTTTTTCCCCTGCTGCGAGAACATCAAAAATGTACTGTAAAACTGATCTAACATTCTTGCATTTAAAACAAATGTCAATGCATCATAATTCACTGATCGCTTTTTTGCATTTTCCCAATCGATCAACCAAATATTGTTTTTATCCAATAATATATTTGCAACCTGAAAATCACCATGAGTCATTGCAAGATTAACCACACTATCATTTTGTTTAAAAGAAAATAACTGTTCACATACTTTTCTTACTCTATTTTCCATTGATGAAAAAACATTATTGCTGACTAGTTCATCTACCTCATTCTGAAGTTGTGATGTATATTGTGATAATGTAATTGTCTCAATAGTTTGATTATACATCTTTTGAAGATTTAAAATGGCTTGTTCTAGTGCTTTTTCAGACGATTGATTGTCATGAAGTCTATTAATAGGAGTTCCGGAAATTATCTCTTCAGTAAAAAAGGAGTTGCTAGAATCACTTGAGATAAATTTTGGTATATCCAAGTTTAGTAAGTTCTCTCTAAGTAACACTTCATTGTCAAGGAAGTACCGATCAAACCCATCTTTCAGTATAACAATCATTGAGTTAGATTCGAGATCAATAATCCGTAATCTATTATTTCCCCCCAAGATCAAAATATTATCTGAATGAGGGATCAAAGGACTTATCTCTAAAATATGGTCAGCAAAAACAATAGAAAAAGGAAAAGTTGTTGCTAAGTTTACATAGGTGGTTTGCATCCAACGTTTTAGTCTATTTGGATGATATGAAAATTCTTTCTTTGTTTGACTAAATATATTTTTATCTACATGTGGATTAAATATAATATTGAGTTTACTGTTTACTAAAAAGATATTTCCATTAAATAAATCTTTTATTTTTTTATTTCTTAATTGGAAGCTTCTCTTCTTGCCGTCAATATTTTGATAGTAAGCATCTAAAGTACTAAACAATATCTCCCAAAAAGGTTCACGTTCAAGAAGCAACTCTATTTTCATTTGATCACTTTAATTATATCGTCATAGACATTTTCTATAGGCTGTATTGCATCGACAGACTTCCAGTTAGCTTGTTCATTTAATTTTTTATAATTATCCAGTCTATTGCTTAATGTCTCTTCTGAATCAGGAAACGGCTCATCTTTTCTTGAGAGCCTATCAACAGATACTTCCAACGGAATATCCAAGTATAGTGGGTAATCAGGAATTGGTGAACAAAAAACCAATAACTTCCACAAAAACATCTTTTCAATATCTATTACTTCAAAGTTCAGCCGAAAATCAATCAATGTATCCCAAATATATCTATCAGCAATTATTGTTTTTCTTAAAAGCATCAAAAGTCTAAAATACACAACATATAGAAAAAACATATCTATAATCGCTATTGTCAACCATAATTTTGCGATTTTTGGATTTTTAAGCTTTTTTTCTCGTTCTGAAGTTCGCCCTGCACTTGGTACTTTTTTACCTGCTAATTTTCTAATGACATCTTTTAGTAAAAGAAATCCAGGAGTATATCCACCCCTGGACCATACATACCTAACGGAGATATTTTGATCATTTAGATATCGAGTCATTAAATCAATTTGCGTTGTTTTACCAGCACCATCTAAGCCACTAATTGTAATTAATTTACCAAACACTCTAAGCATTCCCCAAATACCACTGATACATCTTTTCAATTCCACTTTTTAATTCAACTTTGTGCTTCCACCCAAGCCCATGAAGCTTAGAAACATCTGTCAATTTTTTCATAGTACCATCTGGTTTATCTGCATTAAAATAGAGTTCACCTTTAAAACCAATGATATTTTTGATCGTCTCTGCAAGTTCTTTAATAGAGATATCAACACCCGTACCAATGTTAATATGTGTATTGCGTACTTCTTTGTTTTTAACTTCATTTGAAGTACAAGTAGTATTTGAACCATCAACAGCAGTATAAGTATCTTTAAACTCCCTGTTTTCCATAAGAAAAACACAGGCATCTGCCATATCTTCAGACCATAGAAATTCTCTCATAGGTTTACCAGTTCCCCAAATTTCTATGGAAATTTGGAGGTGACTAGTAATTGGTGATTGGTGATTGGATTTGATTCCATAATGTTCTAATACTTGGAATAACTCATCTTCACTGCTCTTTTCACTAATTACTAATGACAAATCACCAATTACTGCCCGTGTTCCCATCATATCTTTTCTAACAGCTTCAAGATCACCAGTCTCAAGTAATTTTCCTAGATGTATTTTACGTATTAACGCAGGCAATACATGAGATTTTTCAAGATCAAAATTGTCATTAGGACCATAAAGATTGGTTGGCATCACAGAGATATAATTGGTACCGTACTGAAGGTTGTAAGACTCACACATTTTAATACCTGCTATTTTGGAAATAGCATAAGGTTCATTCGTATACTCAAGTGTGTCAGTAAGAAGACAATCTTCTGTCATGGGCTGTGGTGCATTTTTTGGATAGATACAGGTAGAACCTAAAAACATTAGTTTTTTAACATTGTTTTTGTAGCTTTGATGAATGATATTGTTCTGGATCTGTAGGTTTTCATAAATGAAGTCAGCACGATAGGTATTGTTTGCCACAATACCTCCTACCTTGGCTGCAGCCAAGAAGACATATTCTGGTTTTTCTGTTTCGAAGAAAGTTTTTACTGCTTCCTGGTCTAAAAGATCAAGCTCAGTATGTGTCTTTCCTATGACATTGGTATAGCCTTTGTCTTTGAGGTTATTTACAATGGCAGAGCCAACTAAACCTCTGTGACCGGCAATGTATATCTTACTCTCTTTATTCACAACAATGCCTACTCGAAGTAATTCATGGTCTTATAACCACCATCTTGAAGATACTGATCTTTAGTCATAAGTTTAAGGTCTGATTGCATCATGTCATTAACAAGTTCTTCCAGTTTGTATTCTCTTTCCCATCCAAGTTTTTGTTCTGCTTTGGATGGATCACCGATAAGCAAGTCAACTTCTGTCGGACGGAAGTAACGAGGGTCAACAGCTACGACTTCTTTACCAAGAAGATCGGTGATTTGTAATTTGTGATTTGTGATTAGGGAGGAGAAGCGTTCTTCATTAACAGATTTAATGTAACCTACTTCATCTATACCTTCCCCTTTAAACTCTAACTCTACCCCTGCGTAAGCAAATGCCATACGTACAAACTCTCTTACCGGAGTTGTTACACCCGTAGCGATCACCCAGTCTTCGGGTTCATCTGCCTGTAAGATAAGCCACATCATTTTGACATAATCTTTTGCATGACCCCAGTCTCGTTTTGCATCAAGGTTTCCAAGGTAAAGTTTATCTTGCAGACCTAATGCTATTTTAGAAGCTGCTCTTGTGATTTTTCTTGTTACGAAGGTTTCACCACGTACGGGTGATTCATGGTTGAACAAGATACCATTACAGGCAAACATATCATAGGCTTCTCTGTAGTTCACTGTGATCCAGTAGGCATACATCTTTGCTACTGCGTAAGGAGATCTTGGGTAAAAAGGTGTGGTCTCTGTTTGGGGTACTTCCTGTACTTTTCCATAGAGTTCTGAAGTCGATGCCTGGTAAATACGTGTCTTTTTTGTGAGACCAAGTAGTTTTACTGCTTCTAAGATACGAAGTGTCCCTGTACCATCTGCATTGGAGACGTATTCTGGTGTTTCAAATGAAACTGCTACATGTGACATGGCTGCAAGGTTGTAGATCTCATCAGGTTGTACTTCCTGGATGATACGTGTAAGATTCATAGAATCGGTCATATCACCAAAGTGAAGTGTCAGATCTAGACCTTTGATATGTGGATCATGATAAAGGTGATCGATTCTATCTGTGTTAAAAAGTGAAGTTCTTCTTTTTACACCATGAACTTCATATCCTTTTTTGAGCAAGAACTCTGCTAAGTATGAGCCATCTTGTCCTGTGATCCCTGTAATGAGGGCAACCTTCTTGTTGCGTGATTGGTGATTGGTGATTGGTGATTGGGAGTTAGCCATTAAAATTTTCCTTTTTGATGAGTAATTAATCCATTTAGCATTTTCTTGATCGTTATTGCGTTATTTAAGACTGGTTGAATATTTTTTACAAACTCAAGTCTTTCAGATAACATTAATTGTGTTTCAACTTCTGATAAAGAACCCAATGCGATATACAAAAACTGTACAAACTCTTTTCTGCTTTGACGAGACGCACCTTCAGCGATATTACTTGGGATTGAAACAGCTGCTCTACGTATTTGTGATGTTAAACCATACATTTCTTCTTTTGGAAATTGAGCACTGAGTTTATAAATATTTTCAACAAAATCCATAGACAGCTTCCAAACATCCAAATCTATATGTGTTTTCATATTATACCTTTATCCATTCACAAATTACCAATCACTAATCACGATTGAAGTCATCTTCAAGCCTAACGATGTCATCTTCTCCAACATACTCACCAACCTGTGCTTCTATCATGACAAGATCTATCTTCCCAACATTTTCAAGGCGGTGAATTTCACCCATAGGGATATATGTAGATTCATTGGCTTTTACTGAGTACTCTTCACTTCCTCTTGTTACTACTGCGGTACCAGAGACTACGATCCAATGTTCAGAACGATGATGGTGTTTTTGTAAAGAGAGACGTTTACCTGGTTTGACAACAATACGTTTGACCTTATATCCGTTTGATTCATCAAGTATGGTGTATGTCCCCCATGGTCGATGTGCAGTGACATGGATATTTGGGAGCTCTGAGTTTTTTTCTTTAAGTTTTTTAACAACCTG
>Ga0209633_10002720_pt1 | contig 16827 bp, 11 predicted proteins | sample Cruoilmetagenom1_FD_187290 | JGI IMG/M metagenome (GOLD analysis project Ga0209633, IMG submission 187290) | Oil polluted marine microbial communities from Coal Oil Point, Santa Barbara, California, USA - Sample 1 (SPAdes) (version 2) | ecosystem: Environmental > Aquatic > Marine > Oil seeps ... | reverse complement strand
TATTGATAACCTTGGTCTTCTCCTCCTGGACCTAAAAACCATAGATCCCAACCAATAATATCTCCGCTCTTAACTCTTTGAGCGTGAATTTTTTCCCAAAATGCTTCTGTTTCAGCATAAGCTGCTTCTTGCTCATTATCTACTTTCATAAACTCAAATACTAAATAAAGTTTGTCCTGCGCAATGACATTACCACTTAGCAAAGCTATTGCCATAAATATTAATAATTTTTTCATAATTAAAAGATTTGGTTATAAAATTATAGCCATTAAATTGCGTTAAATAAAAAATACAAACAAATGGTCTAGGATGAAGCTAAGTATTATTTGTCCGAACAGTCTATTATATTTACCAAAGCTTTAAAAAACTGATTTTCTATTTATAATTATGAAAGCAGTATTTTTAACTTTTATTATTAAGAAATGAATAGAGCCCAACTCAAAGAATTTTTAGATGCCAAGGTAGTAGAATACAACAATCCTAAATTTATTGAGTCAGATCCAATTCAGATTCCACATCAATTTACACTAAAGAAAGACATTGAAATTTCGGCATTTTTGACTTCAACAATTGCTTGGGGAAATAGAAAAATGATAATCAAAAATGCCAACCGAATGATGGAATTGTTAGGTAATAGCCCTTATGATTTTGTAATGAATCATAAAGATCAGCATTTAGATCAACTAGATAGTTTTGTACATCGTACTTTTAATGGTACTGACTTTAACTATTTTATAAAAGCATTGCAACATATTTATAACAATCATAACGGGTTAGAAGCTATTTTTTCTACTCATGCTAAGCCAGGTTCAATGCGATATGCTATTCATCAATTAAAATCTATTTTCTTTGAGATTGAACATCCATCAAGAACACAAAAACATATTTCAGATCCTTTAAAAGGCTCCGCTGCTAAACGAATCAATATGTTTCTTCGTTGGATGGTGAGAAAAGATACAGCGAACGTTGATTTTGGGATCTGGAAAACTTTGTCACCCTCACAACTATCATGTCCATTAGATGTACATTCGGGTAATACCGCTCGTAAATTGGACTTGCTCATTCGAAAACAAAATGATGCCAAAGCATTACAAGAGTTAGACATGAATTTACGAATGTTAGACGCAGATGATCCTGTAAAATATGACTTTGCCCTATTTGGACTAGGAGTCTTTGAAAAGTTTTAAAATCTCACAGTTATATTACCTACCTTTGCAGCCTTAAAATTCTCATTGAATGCGCTTACATAGAAATTTAGTCTTAGCAGTTATTGATTCATTAAATTATATTTTTAATGATGGTTTATATGCTGATAAAGTAGTAGAAAAAACCTTAAAAAGAGATACTCGTTGGGGAGCTCGAGATAGAAAGTTTATTGCAGAAACTATCTATGATTGTGTGCGATGGAAACGATTATATAACGAGATTGCAGGTACTAAAGACCATTATACATCTGAAAATTTATGGAAAATATTTACCGTTTGGGCAACCTTAAAAGGAATAACACTACCAGATTGGAAACAATTTGAAGGTACACCTGTACGACGCATTAAAGGGAAGTTTGATGAGCTCCAAAGTCAACGTGTTTTCAAAGAATCTATTCCAGATTGGTTAGATACCTTAGGCGAAAAAGAATTAGGTAAGCAATGGGCAATAGAAATAAACGCATTAAACCAACAAGCTTGTGTTATTTTAAGGACAAACACCTTAAAAACTAATAAAGAGAGATTGAAAAAAATGTTGTTAGAAAATGATATTGAAACTCAATTTATCAAAGGGTATCAGGATGCATTACAGTTAACCGAACGTAAAAATGTTTTTAGAACAGATGCTTTTAAAAACGGATTCTTTGAAGTTCAAGATGCTTCATCACAATTAGTTTCTGAATTTCTAGAAGTAAAACCAGGTATGCGCGTTGTTGATGCCTGTGCCGGTGCCGGTGGTAAAACATTGCATTTAGCATCGTTAATGGAAAACAAAGGACAAATTATTGCGCTTGACATTTATGCCAACAAACTAAAAGAATTAAAAAGAAGAGCAAAACGAAATGGGGTTCATAATATAGAACCTCGACATATTGATACTACTAAAGTTATCAAAAAATTATATGATAAAGCGGATAGAGTGTTGATTGATGCTCCATGCAGTGGATTAGGTGTTTTAAAAAGAAATCCTGGTGCCAAATGGAAATTACAACCAGAATTTATTACAGAAATTCAAAAAACACAAGCTGAAATTTTAAATACGTATTCCAAAATGGTAAAAGAAGGTGGAAAATTAGTGTACGCTACTTGTTCTATTTTACCATCTGAAAATGAAAAACAAGTTGAAAAATTCTTAGAATCACATAAAGAGTTCAAGCTTATTTCGGAAAAGAAAATATTACCTTCTGTTAGTGGCTTTGACGGATTTTATATGGCACTAATAGAAAGAACCAAAAAGTCTTAGACAATTTACCCTCAGCTTTTTACGTTCTATGGTAGAATATGTAAAAGAGTTATGAATTAGAAAATAATAATCAACCCCTTTTATCATGAAAATTAAATGTTTTTTTATTTTATTTTTTATTTTTATCAGCTCATCAATAGTAAATAATATTATTGCTCAAACTGATAGTATTAGGAGCTCTAGTTCCTTTGATATCATTAAAGATACGATCAAAACTACTAACTCACCTTTAGCCGGTTTTAAAGTTAAAACTAAAGACACTATTCAAAAAGAATCTTTAAAATTTACCATTGGAACATCTATAGTTAATAAATCACAATGGGCTCAACCATACAGATTTGAAAATAAAGAACTCAAAACGTTAAGTGTTAGAATAACAATTGCAAATATAAATGACAAAAAAGAGACTTTTGATTATAATCATTTGTCCCTCTTGATTGATGATAAAAAACTAAGAGTAAGACCTACCGGTTTATTCTATTATAAAAGTGAAAAAAAAATATACTTAAGATCTAGACCTTTAAATAAAAATTATAACGTTTTTGAAGATCATATCATCGATGGTTATCAAAATTTTGAAGAGAAAACATATAAAGTTAATTTTCTAGGCCTTAAGAAGAAAAAAAACCTGCCCTCTGTCAAGACATTAAAAAAAATAACCATAAAGAATGTTAAAATAGGATATTATGTAGATTTTCCTGTTGATGAAACATTTATACATGGAAAAATATATTACAAAGACAAATCTATAGGGTTTGCAGCAGTTAAGTAATCGGAACACTGGTTAAGTTGAGGCTAAAATGAAAAACTTAATCGACTACATTTCATCCCTTATAGGAGAAAAAATAATTCATCATAAACCTATTTCTGGCGGGGATATATCGAGTGCTTTTTTAGTTAAAACCTCCAAAAATTACTATTTTTTAAAGGTAAATTCAAAGAAGAGTGCTCTGGCCATGTTTCTTTCAGAAAAGAAAGGTTTAGCAGCAATCTCTAAAACGCGAACCATTGCCACACCCAAAGTATACCATTGCGAACTATTTGAACATTCGGCTTTTATATTGCTGGAATATATCGAGTCTAAAACACCAACTTCAAAAGATTTTGAAACTTTTGCGTTTCAGCTTGCCCGTTTACATAAAAATACCACCTCAAAATTCGGATGTAACTTTGACAATTACATTGGAAGCTTACCACAAAGCAATCGGCGACATCAAAATTGGACCACTTTTTATCTTGAAGAACGAATTTTTCCACAATTAGAACTAGCCAAGTCAAAACATTTACTTGCAACAAATGACATACCACAAAAGCAACAAATGTATTACGTTTGTCAAGAGCTTTTTCAAAACATAACACCTTCTTTACTTCATGGTGATCTGTGGAGCGGTAATTATCTCATCAATAACGATGGCACACCCTATCTTATTGACCCGTCAGTATATTATGGACATAATGAAATAGACATAGCAATGAGTAAACTCTTTGGTGGTTTTGACCCTTCATTCTATCAAACTTATCAAGAGTATTTCCCAATATCAGAACAAACCAATGCAAGAATAAGTCTGTATCAACTCTATTATCTTTTGGTTCATCTAAACCTTTTTGGTAATTCGTATGTTGGGTCAGTTAAGAATATTTTATCGAAATATTTTTAGCATTTCAATTATTGAATAAATTGTTAAAAAGTACCGTAAAAACTTCGGACTTTCTTTAATTATTCTACTCAAAATCTTCTATTTTTGTTTTTTGAATCCAACACAAATAAACACTGAATGATACACTTCTTTGGAAACGTAAACAGCAAGTTATTTGCCGTTCAAACAAAAAAAGAACTCACGAACGATGACAAATCTAAACTCATTTGGTTGTTTGGAAACGAACCTAAAATAGAACTGGCATCGATTGATGCTTTTTTTGTTGGACCAAGAGCTGCAATGATAACACCTTGGAGTACTAATGCAGTTGAGATTTGTCAAAATATGGGTATTGAAGAAATCATAAGGATAGAAGAATTCACCGCTGTAGTTGAAGATTTTTCTGATTTTGACCCTATGATTTCAGAGAAATATAATGGCTTAGATCAAGAATCATTTACTGTCAATATTGAACCAGAAGAAATCCTCAATATAAAAGATATTTCTGCTTATAACCAACAAGAAGGGTTAGCTTTAAACGAAGAAGAAATTACTTATTTAGAAAACGTATCAAAAAAAATTGGACGACCATTAACCGACTCTGAAGTATTCGGATTTTCACAAGTAAACAGCGAACATTGTCGGCATAAAATATTCAACGGTACTTTTGTCATTGATGGTAAGGAAATGCCTTCATCTCTTTTCAAATTGATTAAGAAAACTTCGTCAGAAAACCCTAACAATATTGTTTCGGCGTATAAAGATAATGTGGCCTTTATAAAAGGTCCGACAGTAGAACAGTTTGCACCAAAAAATGCTGATATACCAGACTATTATCAAACAAAAGACTTTGAATCGGTTATTTCGTTAAAAGCTGAGACCCATAATTTCCCAACAACGGTAGAACCATTTAATGGTGCTGCTACAGGTTCTGGAGGTGAGATTCGTGATAGATTAGCTGGCGGAAAAGGATCTCTCCCTTCAGCCGGAACAGCGGTATATATGACCTCATATTCACGTCTTTCTGAAAATAGACCATGGGAGCAAAAAATGAAAGAACGTGATTGGTTATATCAAACACCTATTGATATTTTAATTAAAGCTTCTAATGGGGCTTCCGATTTTGGTAACAAATTTGGACAGCCATTAATATGTGGATCTGTGTTAACATTTGAATATGATGAGGAGAATGATGTCACATTGGGTCATACTGAGCGGAGTCAAAGTGAGAATAAAGTTACTTCAAGAAAAATAGGTTACGACAAAGTAATTATGCAAGCCGGTGGTATTGGTTATGGTAAAGCCAGCCAAGCTATAAAAGACATTCCAAAAACTGGTGATAAAATAGTGTTATTAGGTGGTGAAAATTATCGAATCGGAATGGGAGGTGCAGCAGTGTCATCTGCAGATACAGGAGAATTTTCAAGCGGTATAGAACTCAATGCAGTACAACGTTCAAATCCTGAAATGCAAAAGCGTGCAGCCAATGCTGTGCGTGGCATGGTAGAAAGTGAAGAAAATTATATCGTTTCAATACATGATCATGGTGCGGGTGGGCATTTAAATTGTTTGTCAGAATTAGTTGAAGACACCGGTGGAAAAATTAATCTAGATAAATTACCAGTTGGTGATCCTACCCTATCTGCTAAAGAAATTATTGGTAATGAATCTCAAGAGCGTATGGGCTTAGTTATTGCCAATGACCATATTGATATATTACAACGTATTGCCGAAAGAGAGCGCTCGCCAATGTATACCGTTGGTGATGTTACAGGAGATAACAGATTTACTTTTGAGTCTAAATCAAAAGGTGAAAAACCAATGGATTTCGCTTTAGAAGATATGTTTGGTAGTTCTCCAAAAACAATAATGAATGATATCACAGTTGAAAGAAATTATAGTGAAATCATCTATAGTTCAGATAATTTGCATGAGTATTTAGAACAAGTTTTACAATTAGAAGCAGTGGCTTGTAAAGATTGGCTCACCAATAAAGTTGATCGTTGCGTTGGTGGAAAAGTTGCTAAACAACAATGCGTAGGACCGTTACAAATACCATTGAACAATTGTGGTGTAATGGCATTAGATTATAAAGGAAAAGAAGGAATAGCAACTTCGGTTGGGCATTCGCCAATTTCCGGATTAATTGATCCTGAGGCGGGAAGTAAAAACAGCATTGCTGAAGCATTGACCAATATTATCTGGGCTCCTTTACAGGATGGATTACAAAGTGTTTCATTATCGGCAAACTGGATGTGGCCTTGTAAAAATGAAGGAGAAGATGCGCGCTTGTATAAAGCTGTAAAAGCAATTTCTGATTTTGCAATCGAATTAGGAATCAATGTACCAACAGGGAAGGATTCTTTATCAATGAAGCAAAAATACCCTGATGAAGAGGTCATTGCTCCGGGTACAGTAATTATCTCAGCTGCTGGGCATTGTAATGACATAACAAATGTTATTGAGCCTGTTTTTCAAAAAAATGCCGGAGATATTTATTACATCAACATCTCACAAGATGATTTTAAATTAGGAGGCAGTTCCTTTGCTCAAACTATAAATAAAATTGGTAATGATGCGCCTACGGTCAAGGATGCTTCTTTTGTAAAAACAGTGTTTAATACGATACAACAATTGATTAAAGATGATAAAATTGTTGCTGGTCATGATGTCGCTTCAGGTGGATTAGTTACTACTTTGTTAGAATTATGTTTTGCTGATAATAATCTTGGTGCAACATTAGACCTAACTTCATTAGGAACAAAGGATGTTATAAAACTATTATTTTCAGAAAATGCAGGAATTGTATTACAAGCAAAGGATAAATCCGTAGAAACTATTTTATCTAATGCCAATATTGTATTTTTTAAAATTGGAAATGTTACTGAAAATAATGAGTTAAATATCACTAATTATAATGATAATTTTAGTTTGAACGTTTCGGAGTTAAGAGATACTTGGTACAAAACTTCTTATCTACTAGATCAAAAACAAACGGCTAATAATTTAGCTGAGACTCGATATACAAATTATAAGAATCAACCATTAAAATATAGTTTCCCAAAACACTTTACGGGGAAACTTCCTGTCATTGCGAGCGCAGTCGAGAAGCCCAAAGCTGCTATCATCAGAGAAAAAGGAAGTAACTCTGAACGTGAAATGGCAAATGCTATGTATTTAGCCGGTTTTGATGTAAAAGATGTGCATATGACCGATTTAATCTCCGGTCGTGAAACTTTAGAAGACATTCAATTTATCGGTGCAGTAGGTGGCTTCTCAAACTCAGATGTATTGGGTTCTGCTAAAGGATGGGCAGGTGCTTTTTTATATAACGAAAAAGCAAAGACCGCCTTAAAGAATTTCTTTAAAAGAGATGATACCTTATCAGTTGGTATTTGTAATGGCTGCCAGTTATTTATGGAATTAGAAGTCATCAACCCTGAACATAATGAACATGGAAAAATGACATTTAACGATTCTCACAAACATGAAAGTGCTTTTACAAGTGTAACCATTGCAAAAAATAATTCTGTGATGTTATCTTCACTAGCAGGTAGTACATTAGGTGTTTGGATTAGTCATGGTGAAGGTAAATTCAACCTTCCACTGTCAGAAGAAAATTACAATATAGTTGCCGAGTATGGTTATGACAGCTATCCTTCAAATCCAAACGGATCAGATTATAATACCGCTATGATGAGCGATAAAACCGGCCGTCATTTGGTAACTATGCCGCATATAGAACGTTCAACATTTCAATGGAATTGGGCAAACTATCCTCAAGGAAGAAAAGATGAAGTTTCGCCATGGTTAGAAGCATTTGTAAATGCCAGAAAGTGGATTGAGAGTATTTAATTTTAACTTTTTGTAACAATCATAATTTTTATTAGTCTATTAAAGAAAGATTCTTTAATATTTAAATTTAATCTTATGAAAATACTATCTATCAAAAATTCAATAAGAATATTTTCATTTCTATGTATCATATTTTTATCTTCAAGCTTAATCGCGCAACAAAAAGTTAAAGCAAGCGATATCTTAAATGATATTAAAAAAGGTAAAAATATTTCTTATGAAAATGCAACCATAACAGGCACATTTGACATGACTTATATGGTTGATAAATTACCCAATTTACCGAATAGACACAAATGGTTCAACAACAATGGTAGCAATACTATTAAAGAAACCATAGAAAACAGTATAACATTTAAAAATTGTGTTTTTGAAGGTGATGTCTTGGCATATATACACGATGAAGACAGTAAATATACATTTATTGCAAACTTTGAGAACAATGTAAGGTTCAAAAATTGTCAATTTAAGAGAGATGCAATGTTCAAATACTCAGAATTTGAGCGTAATACTGACTTCAGTGACTCAAAATTTGAAGAAAGAACAACTTTTAAATATTCCAAATTTGAAAATAGAGTGAGTTTTGCAAATACCGTTTTTCAAGAATCTGCAACATTTAAATATGCTAAATTTAAAGAAGGCGTTTCTTTTAATAATGCTAGATTCGAAGATAATTTAAACTTTAAATACACAAAAGTTAATGGCGATTTTAATATTACCGGCATGAAAGTATCACATGACATAGATTCGAAATACACAAGTATAAACGGGAATGGGTTTTCAAAATACCATTCAGATAAAAATAACTAACTCAGAAGTTCCTTATTAATTTGTCTGATTAATTTTGGTCCTTCGTAAATGAAGCCAGTGTAGATTTGTATCAAATCTGCGCCGGCTTTTATTTTTTCAAGTGCATCCTCAGCAGAGTGAATTCCACCCACCCCAATTATAGGAAAAGATTTATTTGATTTTTCTGCCAAGAAACGAATAACTTCTGTAGAACGATCTGTTAATGGTTTACCGCTTAATCCTCCGCTTTCATTTTTATCCGGTGACTTTAAACCTTCTCTTGAGATAGTTGTGTTTGTAGCTATAACACCATCAATTTTGGTGACATTTAAGATATCAATTATATCTAATAATTGACTATCTGTTAAATCAGGTGCAATTTTTAGTAAAATTGGTTTTCTTTTCTGTTTTAAACTATTCTCATGTTGTAATGTATTGAGCAAGTTTGTTAGAGGTTCCTTTTCCTGTAAATCTCTTAAATTGGGAGTATTAGGTGAACTTACATTAACTACAAAATAATCAACTACATCAAACATTGCATTAAAACTGTAGACATAATCATTTACAGCATCTTCATTCGGTGTAACCTTATTTTTACCAATATTACCTCCAATAATGATATGAGTTTTTTTATGCTTTAATCTTTCAACCACCGCGGCAACCCCATCATTATTGAATCCCATCCTATTGATAATGGCATCATCCTTTTTTAGACGAAATATTCTCTTCTTTGGGTTTCCACCTTGCGGTTTCGGTGTTACAGTGCCAACTTCTATAAAACCAAAACCAAAATTTGCTAATTCATTAAATAATATTGCATTTTTATCAAATCCGGCAGCCAATCCTATCGGGTTTTTAAATGTCAATCCAAACAAATTACGTTCTAATTTATTGTCTTCAATAACATGACCTTTTTTTACAATAGTAGTTACAAAAGGAATTTTAAACGCTATCTTTAAAAAAGAAAAAGTACAATGATGCACTTTTTCAGCATCAAATAAAAACAAGAATTTTCTAATAATTGCTTTATACATTATCCTCTCAACTCAGCCTTTAAATTAGTTTCAAATGATAATTGCAGTTTTTGCATAATATTATCTATTTGCTTATCATTCAATGTTTTTGATTCGTCTTGCAATACAAAACTAACAGCATATGACTTTTTGTTTTCCGGTAATTTATTGCCCTCATAAACATCAAATAAGTCGACAGATCGTAGTATTTTCTTTTCAGATTGAAATGAAAGTTTATAAATTTCTTCAAAGGAAGTAGATTTATCTAATAATAAAGCTAAATCTCTTTTAACTGATGGAAATTTTGACAATTCGCTAATTTTTATTGATCTATTAGAGACTACCTTAAGCACATTATCCCAATTAAAATCAGCATACACAACTTCTTGTTTGATGCCAAATTCTTTTAGAATTGTTGGTTTTACAACGCCAAAATCAACCAATGTATTCTTACCTAATTGAAGAGAAATTCCTTCAGAAAATATGTCATTCTTTGTAGGTTTAGATTTTACAGCTTTTGCACCTAACCTTTCTAGGATACTTGTGACAATTCCTTTCATAAAAAAGAAATCCGATTTTTTATGCGTATTTAACCAACTATCAATTGTTCTGTTTCCGGTTAGGGTAACTGAAAAGTGTTTTTGTTCGTCATACCCACTATCATATTTGAAATAAGTTTTACCAAATTCAAATAATTTTAAAGCTCCATTTTTTCTATTAATATTATAAGCAATGGCCTCCAAACTACTAAATAATAGTGATTGCCTCAATACCGATAGATCTGTGCTTAACGGATTGAGCATTTCAACATTATTGGCTGCCTTCAGGTCATCTGAATAATGAGTATATTTTGGACTTGTCAAAGAATTTGCCATCATCTCATAGAATCCTTGAGAAACCAACTGGTCAGAAACTAAATTTTGTAATTTATCGGCGCTTTGTTTATCTGAATAAGATATGGATGTATTTAATTTTGAAGAAGTAGCAATATTATTATAGCCATAAACTCTTAAAATTTCTTCAACAACATCCGCCTCTCTGGTAACATCTACTCTATATGCAGGTACAGACAAACCTAAGCCCATTTCGGTTTGATTGTTAATCTTAATGTCAAGAGACACTAATATATCTTTAATAGTATCATTAGGTATTTCTTCGCCTATTAACTTGAAAGCATTTTCGTAAAATAAATTAACCTCATGATCTTCTATTTTTGTAGGGTATATATCTACAATATTAGAAGTTATTTTTCCGTCGGCAATTTCAGCAATTAAAAGTGCCGCTCTTTTAAGAGCATATTCTGTAATATCAGGATCTATACCTCGTTCAAATCTAAAAGAAGCATCTGTATTTAGTCCGAACCTTTTAGCGGTTTTACGAATAGAGACTGGATTAAAGTATGCGCTTTCTAAAAATATAGAAGATGTGTTTTCTGTAACTCCCGAATTTATACCTCCATAAACACCTCCAATACATAAAGGTGTAGAATTTCCATCACAAATCATTATATCTTCCTCGTGAAGATCTCTTTCAACTCCGTCTAAAGTGGTAAATTTTGTACCATTTGGTAAATTCTTGACATTGATTTTATTACCATTAATTTTTGCTGCATCAAAAGCATGCAATGGCTGCCCTAATTCATGTAACACATAATTAGTAATATCAACAATATTATTAATGGGACCTACGCCAATTGCTTTCAATTTTTCCTGCAACCAATTTGGTGAATCTTTAACTTTAATATTAGTAATAGTTACACCGGCATACCTCGGTACTTGATTTATATCTTCAACATCAACATCAATTAGCAAGGTTCGTTCGTCAACATGAAAGTCACTGACCGAAGGTGTTATTAATTTAGTTTCAATTTCGTGTTGTAATAGACCAGCTCTTAGATCTCTAGCAACACCTAAGTGACTCATGGCATCTGCTCTATTGGGAGTTAATCCTATTTCAAAAACTTGGTCAATACTTATTTCAAAAACCTCAGATCCTGCTTTCCCTACTTCAGTTGCGTTATCTAAAACCATTATTCCGTCATGACCTTCTCCTAATCCTAATTCATCTTCAGCACAGATCATTCCATGACTTTCTTCGCCTCTTATTTTTCCCTTTTTAATTTTAAATCCATTACCTTCCTTATCATATAACGTAGTTCCTATAGTAGCTACCAGTACTTTTTGACCAACTGTCACATTCGGTGCTCCACAAACAATCTGAACCGGTTCACCATTACCCAAATTAACTGTTGTAACTTTTAATCTATCAGCATTCGGGTGTTGCTCGCAAGTAACTACCTTACCAACCACTATTCCTTTTAAACTGCCTTTAACTGATTCAACAGTTTCGATTCCCTCGACCTCAAGACCTAAATCGGTTAATATTTGGCCCACCTTTTCAGCTTCTATATCAATATCTAAAAATTGTTGTAACCAATTGTAAGAAATTTTCATCCTTTTTAATTCTTTATTTAAGCTTGCAAAGATAAAGAATAGATTTGAGTAGCCACACTAGCATTTTAACAAATTTTACACACAATTATTAGTATGTACATAAATATGTTTAGGCAACGCTATCAATTTGCATAATCCTCATAATTTTTATACTTTGCACTTCCTCAAAACTAACTATTTATGCCAACTGAATTAAAACGCCTCTTTGATTTTCCTTACTATCAATTAGAAAATGGAAATGTTCAAGATGCTCTTGTTACAAAAATAAATGGCGAATGGGTTAAAACTTCTACGCAAGAATATATTGACAAAGCAAATACAATTAGTAGAGCTCTGTTAAGATTAGGGGTTAAGCCAAATGATAAGATTGCCGTTATTTCACATAATAATCGGACAGAGTGGTGTATAATGGATGTTGGTGTTTTACAATTAGGTGCACAAAATGTACCTATTTATCCAACTATTACTGCCGATGACTATGCATATGTATTGAATCATTCTGAATCTGTATATTGTTTTGTGTCTAATGCTGAATTGTATAAAAAAGCAAAAGAAGCTTCGGTTAAAGTACCATCACTAAAAGAAATTTATTGTTTTGAGGAAATTGAGGGTGGTAAAAACTGGCAAGAGGTTTTAGATTTAGGTAAGGATGATAGCAATCAAACTGAAGTTGAAACTTTAAAAAAAGAAGTGAAATCCGATGATCTAGCTACTTTAATTTATACCTCAGGTACAACAGGACTTCCAAAAGGTGTGATGCTATCGCATGACAATATAGTTAGCAATGTATTAGCTTGTAAAAATCGCATTCCCTTAACAAAAGGAGATAGCGTAATTAGTTTTTTACCCATTTGTCATGTTTTTGAAAGAATGATTATTTATTTATATCAATATAAGGGTATCGCCATATATTTTGCTGAAGGTATTGACAAAATTGGGCAAAATATAAATGAGATTCATCCTAATTTTATGACGGTAGTCCCACGATTACTTGAAAAAATTTATGATGGTATCATTGCTAAAGGAAACAATCTAACTGGTATTAAAAAATTACTATTCTTTTGGGCAGTAAAAATTGGCAATAAATATGAACCATATGGAAAAAATGGTTGGTGGTATGAAAAAAAATTAGGCCTCGCAAAAAAGCTGATTTTAAGTAAGTGGAAAGAAGCCCTTGGCGGAAGTTTACATACTATGGTTTCTGGTAGTGCAGCCTTGCAACCACGTTTATCAAGAATTTTTTCGGCAGCAGATATGCTAGTTATGGAAGGATATGGTTTAACAGAAACATCACCTGTTGTTTCTGTTGCAGAATATAAGCATAATGGTTTTAAAATTGGTACTGTAGGAAAACCGATTGATCATGTAGAGGTTAAAATTGCTGATGATGGAGAAATTTTAATAAAAGGCCCTAATGTTATGCAGGGTTATTATAAAGATGCTGTAAAAACGGCTGAAGTAATGACCGGAGCATATTTTCATACCGGTGATAAAGGAGAAATAGACCATGATGGGTTTTTAAAAATAACCGGACGCAAAAAGGAAATATTTAAAACTTCAGGTGGTAAATACGTGTCACCTGCCTTACTTGAAAATGAATTAAAACAATCTCTCTTTATAGAACAAGTAATGGTTGTTGGTGAAGGTCAGAAAATGCCTGCTGCACTAGTTCAACCTAATTTTGGATACGTCAATCAATGGGCAAAAGAAAACGAAATAACTTGTAATTCTAATGAGGAATTAATAAGTAATAAAGAAGTCATAAATAGAATTCAAGAAGAAGTGATTTCTTGCAACATGAAATTTGCCAAATGGGAGCAAATCAAACGTTTTGAATTAACTCCTGAAGTATGGACTGCTGCTGACAATCTGCTTACTCCAACCTTTAAACCAAAAAGAGCAGAAATTCAAAAAAAATACCAAAACTTGTACAATAAAATCTACAGTTAATTATATATATTTGTAGCATATCAATATATTCTGATTAATGGAACATTTTATAGTATCGGCTCGTAAATACAGACCACAAATCTTTGAAGATGTTGTAGGGCAACAAGCCATTACTAATACTTTAGAGAATGCCATTAAAAATAATCATTTAGCACAAGCACTTTTATTTACCGGACCTAGAGGAGTAGGTAAAACAACCTGTGCCAGAATATTAGCTAAACGCATCAATCAAGATGGGCAAGATATTAATCCTGACGAAGATTTTGCTTTTAATATATTTGAGCTTGATGCAGCTTCAAACAATTCAGTTGATGATATTCGAAACTTAACTGATCAAGTTAGAATTCCTCCACAAACAGGTAATTATAAAGTATATATTATTGATGAAGTTCATATGCTGTCACAAGCCGCTTTTAATGCTTTTCTTAAGACATTAGAAGAACCACCAGCGCATGCTATATTTATATTGGCCACTACTGAAAAACATAAAATAATTCCTACTATATTATCTCGTTGTCAAATTTTTGATTTTAAACGTATTGGAGTGCTGGATATTAAAAATTACTTAAAGAAAGTAGCGACACTAGAAAATATAAATCCTGATGACGATGCGCTTCATATCATAGCTCAAAAGGCAGATGGTGCTTTGCGTGATGCCCTTTCGATCTTTGATAGAGTCGTAAGTTTTTCAGGTGATAATTTAACAAGACAAGCTGTAGCTGAAAACTTGAATGTATTAGATTATGATTCTTATTTTAAAACGACTGATCTAATTCTCGCAAATAAAATTCCTGAATTATTAATAGCATATAACGAAATATTATCAAGAGGATTTGATGGTCATCATTTTATTGCAGGTTTAGCATCTCATTTTAGAGATTTATTGGTAGCCAAAGATAAATCTACAATTGCCCTATTAGAAGTGGGAGATACTACTAAAAAACAATATTTAGAACAAGCAACAAATTGCAATATTACCTTTTTATTGCAAGCCATTGAATTAGCAAACGACTGCGATTTAAAATATAAAACCAGTAAAAATCAACGTCTACTAGTTGAATTAGCATTAATGCAATTAGCGTCTATTACTTTCGTGCCCAAATCAGAATCGGGCGAAAAAAAAAAGTCTAAACACTATATAATTCCTTCTTATAACTTTATAAGTGTCGCCCCTAATTTATCAACAATTAAAAAGGAAAAAGCTTATACTCATGTAAAAACGGATGATCTAACTGTTGCTGAACCTAATGAAAATTCTTATAAAGCTCAAGAAACTAAAAAAGAAGCTGGAAAAATTCCTGAAAAGAAAGCAAAACCCATTCTTAAAACTGAACGTAGACGTTCTTCGGCATTATCATTGAGCAGTGTCCATAAAAAAAAGGATGTCAAAAAAGTTATTGATGATATTGATACTAATAATGAAAATAGACCAAAAGACGATTTTACAGAAACTCAATTTATTAAACTTTGGAATGCCTACATTGAAAAATTAAATAAAGGTGGTAAAAGAATATCAGCCTCAATAATGAATACTGATATCCCTAAAATAAATCATCATACCATCGAATTGACCTTTCCTAATAGTATGATGAAAGCAGAGTTAAAAAAATTAAGACCGCAATTACTTAAACATTTACGTGAACAATTAAATAATTATAGTATAGATTTTGATATTAAAGTAAATGAAGAAAATGAAAAAAAGTTCGCCTATACACCCCAGGAAAAGTACAACAAACTTTTAGAAAAAAATAAAGCCTTAGCCAAATTGAAAAGCACTTTTAAATTAGACCTTTAATAAAGGTATTATAAATTTTATTCTTGAATATCAACATATTAAACTAATGTTAGGACTTAAATTTGAAACTCAAACCTCTTGGACAGAAATTGCCAAGAACGATTTACAACAAATATTAACAGATCATGCTTTCGCTGAACAAAAAGCGGCCTCTAATGCAGTTTCGATCATAATAAATTATTCTGAAGAAACTGAAATGGTAGCCGCTATGAGTGATATTGCTATTGAAGAGATGGAACATTTTAGAATGGTACATCAACTCATGATAAAACGAGGGATGGTTTTAGGCAGAGAACAAAAAAATGATTACGCCAAACTATTACATGATTTCTTTCCTAAAACAAAAGACAGAACAGATGCTTTGATACAGCGATTATTAATTGCAGCCTTAATTGAAGCAAGAAGTTGTGAACGTTTTAAGGTGTTTTCTGAAAATTTAAATGACCAAGAACTTTCTGATTTTTATAAGGATTTGATGGTTTCTGAAGCAAATCATTACAAGATCTTTATAGGATTTGCTCGAAAATATCAAGATAGAACTATAGTAGATAAAAAGTGGCAAGCTCTATTAGAATTTGAAGCTGCATTTATGAAAGATAGAGGTAAAAAGGCTAAAGTACACGGTTAACTAGTATACATTGAACAGTTGGTAGTCCTCGATAATATCAAGAAATTAAAAATACAATAGGAAAAGTAAATAGAAACTGTTATAAAATAGTAAGGAGACAAGCTACTTGAAGTATTAAGTATGAACTTAACTTTTCGCTTCTCTCCTTTCTCCCCTAAGTTTAACTCCCGCTAAGGAGTAATGTTTTAAAAATAGTAAGGAGAAAAGTTACTTTGTAGTGTTAATCTTATTAACTTTGTTCGCTTCTCTCCTTTCTCCC
>Ga0209633_10002719_pt1 | contig 16828 bp, 17 predicted proteins | sample Cruoilmetagenom1_FD_187290 | JGI IMG/M metagenome (GOLD analysis project Ga0209633, IMG submission 187290) | Oil polluted marine microbial communities from Coal Oil Point, Santa Barbara, California, USA - Sample 1 (SPAdes) (version 2) | ecosystem: Environmental > Aquatic > Marine > Oil seeps ... | reverse complement strand
GGGCTTTCGTGAACCAAGCCCCGCCGGTGGCGGGTCTTGGCCTTCCGGCTTCAATCCCTCGCGCATAAGCCTGCCTCTGGCGAGGCAGGCGGCGGCTAGCACCGCCTGATAGCGAGCGGCCGTGCGGCCGCACTTCCTTTCTTTTACGGCGGACAGTCGTCCGCCTGTTTCGGGGTCTGCGACCCCAGGGCCGTCAAGGCAACCTGACCACGCCCGCGTGGTCAGGCGGACGCGGGGCATTCCCCGTCTTTCGGTCGCGGCGCTCCCTGCCAAGACGGGTGATCCCCCTTTCCCCGCGTCCGGCCTGTGACGACCCAACCCCCTCATTGCCGGGTGGCTAGTCGGGTTGCATGCGCAACCCGCAAGCCAAGGAGGGAAAGGCAATGAAACAGGACGTATATGAGCGGATTACAGGTCGCATTGTGGCCGAGCTGGAGCAGGGCGTCCGGCCGTGGCTCAAGCCGTGGAACGCCGAGCACGCGGCAGGCCGCATCACCAAGCCATTGCGCTTTAACGGCGTGCCCTATCAGGGAATCAACGTGCTGATGCTGTGGGGCGAGGCTGTGGCCAAAGGCTACGCCGCGCCGATCTGGATGACCTTTCGGCAGGCCAAAGAGCTTGGCGGCCATGTCCGCAAGGGCGAGCGCGGCAGCCTTGTTGTTTATGCCGACCGCATCCGCAAAACCGAGATCGACGACAGCGCCGGCGAGGAAGCCGAGCGCGAAACTCCTTTCCTCAAAGGCTACACCATCTTTTGCGTGGACCAGATCGAGGACCTGCCAGAGCGGTATTACGCGAAGGCCGCGCCTTGATCCCGTGCAACGTATCGATCACGCCGAAACGTTCTTTGCAGCGACCGGGGCCGATATCCGGCATGGCGGTAATCAGGCCTATTACGCCGTCACGCATGACTATGTGCAGATGCCCCTCTTCGAGTGTTTCCGCGATTCCGAGAGCTATTAAGCGACGCTCGCGCATGAGTGCAGCCACTGGACGCGCCACCCCTCACGTCTTGAGCGTGAATTCGGACGGAAGCGCTGGGGCGATGAAGGCCGCGCCATGGAAGAACTGGTCGCCGAGCTTGGCAGCGCCTTCATGTCCACTGATCTCGATTTGACGCCGGAACCCCGCGAAGACCACGCCGCCTATATCGCCTCATGGCTCAAGGTGCTGGGCAGCGACAAGCGGGCGATTTTCACCGTTGCCAGCCATGCGCAGCGAGCAGTGGATTTCCTGCAAGGTTTGCAAACCGCCGACACCATTCCGGCCGTCGAAGCGGCCTGATGTCCAGGCCCGACACCATCATCATCGAGGGACGCGCCTATCCATGGCGCGCCGTCCTCGAACTCCGCCAGGCGCAGATCAAAGCATGGAACGCGGCGCGACTCACGCAACCCGCCCTGTTAGAACTCAAGACCGATTGCAAGCCCGCGACCGAGCGCACCGCTGCCGGACGCTACCGCGAGCCGATCTTGTTGACTCTGTCGCGGGACGGAACACAGGGCTGACCCCGGACCCTCCATCCTTGTTGCGAGTCGGTCGCCTGGCTGGGATACTGCGGTCGTGCTTGTGCGCAGGCAGGAGATATGGGAAGAAGATTATCGCCGGAGGCGTTATCTGGCCGACGCCTCTGATGCCGATCTCGCGCAGCGATTCCGCGACATCTTGTTGAACTATCACAATGTCACCGCTGAAGGCAGGCTCGGCGTCAATACGAACCGGGAAGAACTGCTAACATGGTTGCCGGTGCTGACCCACGTACTCCAGGAATTCAACTTTCGGGGTGGAATACCTGCGGGAATAGCTTCGAAGAACGACCTGCCTTTCATCACGTTCCCCGAGCCACCGAACGGATTCAAAATCCTGAACGGCGCAACCATTCCCGAGTCGCCGTTGATCAAACTCGGCAGGAAAGAGCACATGGCAGCGATGTTTGGAGAAGGGAAGATTCGAATCGCGCCGGTATCCTCCTACGCGGACCCCTCCCTCAATCGCGCCATCAAGGACGATGAGCTGTCGCTTTCCGTATTCGCGTTGAAAAGCGAAATTTCCGCGCGGGTTCTGGATAAGAAAACGGGAAAGGCGGGGCCGACGATACAGGCGGTCGGCGACGTAACCATCACCGATTCCTGTTTCGATTTCTATGTGTATTGCATGTGCGAAAAGTATGACTACCGGCTTCTGAACGACTTCGAGGCGACGGCCATGGTCGTCATTCACGACCACAGGACGTTCGGGCAGCGTTTGTTAAAGGCGCTTAAGGACAAGTTCGGCGAGGCCTACATGTATATGTGGGTTCCCGTTTATTACGTCGATCCCTACAACTACGATCACACCCGTCTCTCGACCCATTTCAGCAAGCATTTCCGCTACGCCTATCAGCATGAACACCGGTTCCTGATGGTTCCCAGGGGTAACCGGACCGAGCCACTGCCTCCATTTTTCATAAATGTCGGACCGTTGAACGATATTGCCGCATACTATTCCCTGACATAGTCCTTACGTTGACCCGATCATGAATCGACGCGCAACAATATGCCGCTGCAAAAGATGGGTTTCTTGTAATCCCCGTGTTATGAAGTCATGTAAATACGAATGTAACATCTCCATATCTGAATGTTGTGGAGCTCCATTTATTAACGAATTATTACTTCTATCATGCGATAATTAAGCTACAAATCAAGTAAGACAATATAGGTGAGCACAAGGTGTGCGTGGTAGTACCACCACGCGCACCTTGCGGGGGATTTCCCATCCCCCGCGGACCCCCAGGGCATCCCTAAGCGCAAACCATCCGTCGGCGGGGTCTTTCGCTAAGGGATGATGGTGGCTGGAGCGGGCATCGAACCCTACCAGCCACACGCAACGGACCGCCGTTGCATCACGGTCAGGGAGACTGCGACTCTCCCTTAATCTTGGGCCAAAGAGCCTTCGTGCCCTTTGGAAACCAGACCAGCTATGCGGTAGCTGGACCCCAACAGGGGATTGTCCCCTGTACCCCGTTGCCCGAAGCGCGTAGCGCGTGGGCATAAAGAATTGAGCCGCCCCCTGCGGGCATGGCCGACCAGCGTGTGTGAGCGAGGAACCGACGAGGACGGTTCGCGACAGCACGCCGTAAATGGGAGGCCATGACCGAGAACACGGCCGACAAAAAGCGCGAAGCGCCCATATCCTACCGTCCGCCGCCGGCGCTGCGGGAGGAGTTCATGACGCGCATTGAAAAATCCGGCCTGTCCACCAATGCCTTCCTCACACAGGCGGTCTTCGGGGCCGATGTGCCTCAGCAATCCCACTGTCCGAAGTCGAACGGGCGCTCATTGCCCGCTTGCTCGGTGAAGCCGCCTACATGCACGCCGCCCTGTTCAAGGCGCTCGGGACGTTGCCATGATCCTGTTCGCCAACCAGCGCAGCCTCGGGCAGGACCTCGCCACCCGCCTCCAGAGCGAACACGATAATGAGTATATGGAGGCAGCTGCGCTGCGTGGGTCAAACGCCGACGACCTGCACGGCGCCTTCGCTGAATGGGAGGTCCAGGCCAAATCGCTCACCAAATGCCAGAACTATATCTTCAGCCTGTCCGTCAATCCCGATCCGGCACAGGGCGATCTGACCCGCGATCAGTACTTCGACAATATCCACCGGACCGAGGACAAACTCGGTCTGGCCGGCCTGCCGCGCGCCATCGTCTTCCACATCAAAGACGGACGCGAGCATTGCCACGTCGTCTGGCCGCGCATTGATACCGAAAACAAAAAAGCCGTCCAGATAACCTTCGATTATGACAAGCTGATGATGGTCACGCGGGAGTTCGCCCGGTATCACGGCCTGGAATTACCGGACGGCTATTACAAGGATAGAGAGCGGCAGAAGAACAAACAGCTCTCGCTTTATGAGCAGCACCAGCAGCGCACAGCCGGCCCGACCGAGGAAGAGCGCATGGAGCAGGTCATTGATGCCTGGCGGGCGAGCGACTCTGCGCAAGCCTTCGTGCAGACCCTTGCCGCACAGGGCTACATGCTCGCCACCGGCAAGCGGCACTATGTGCTGGTCGATATCCACGGTCAGATGAATGCCTTTCCCAAGCTAGTTGATGACAAATCCATACGCACGTAGGACATCTGCGCCTTCCTCGAAAAAGCCTATCCCCCCGAATCTCTGCCGACCGTAGAAGAAGTGAAAAAGCTGGTAGCAGAGCACCGCCGGACCTTCGAGACCCACCGTGATCATGAGCAAAAAGCCGAGGCAGTCGCGCACCTGAAAAAGGCGCAAGCGCAGCGGCGGCAGACGGTCGAAGAATCGCAAAACGTGCTTCGGCAGCGTCAACACAAAGAACGGGAGGCGTTGGCCAAGGAACAGCGAGCCGGTCGCGATACGCAGCGCTCTGCCTATCTGACAAAGGCAAAATCTATTGAGGCAGAGCGCTATGAGCACCGGCCACAGGGTCTCGCCGCGTTCTTAGGCCAAGCGACCGGAATCGAACTGGTACGGAAAAAGTTGCATCAATATCAGAACCGCAGGCGCTATCAGCGCACACCTACAGGAACGGGATCAGCTCAAGGACCAACAAGGCCGGCAGCGGCGGAAACTAGCCCACCGCCATGAAATGCAGACGCTCGACCTCCAGCGGAAAATCCGCGCGCTCGATCACATTGACAAGCGCGAGCTGAAATCGCTCGAAGAATCGCTGCGCGCCGAGCAGCGCATTACCGCGCGGGGCGGCCAGGACCGCATGCCGAGTCTGAATCTCGATCTAAAGCCGCGCGTCCACTCCGCCGCACTGCACAAGGCCCAAAACCGCTACCGCGCAGCCTTTGTGCAGGAGTTTGCCGAAGCGGCAGGAAAACACAAAGAAGCTTCCGAGAACATCAAGTTGGCCGAAGAGTTCGAGCGGGCTGCGGGCGACAGCAAAGCCGGCGACGATGGCCGAGGCTCGTCGGAAGGACCGAATCCGGTCTCACGGTCGCGGAGCGACCGAAAGCGCCAACGACGGCGGAAACGGCATAAGGATCGTAATCACTAGGTACTGAGCAAAGTAGGTTCTACAATGTAGTTTGACCTAAGCTTCTATAATTCCTCCATTTTAACTAGAGTCCGGCCACCGAGGAAGAAAGACGGACGATGCGGGGAAACAGCTTCTGCGCAAGGTTCAAGACTGCCGACCAATATTCATTGAGTTCTTACAGATCCAAAGATTGGTCCTGTGCACAGGACTTTAGCCTTGTGTCACCGGTTTTTCTTGAACTTGGCCCGATTGAACGGTACCCGGTAATTTATGAGCCTCACCATCAACAGCCGCATAATCGCGGATGCCAGGATTCAGGGCGCAACACTGCGCCGTGTGCTGGGCGCATATGAGCTTGTTTTTGGTCTCGATCTGACGGTGTATCCTGAAGAGAAACCGACGCGCTGTGCCTCCATCATCGGAGCGCGCGTGAGCGTTAAGTGCGGCGGGACTGGCCCGCAACAGCTTGGCTTTGCCCGCCCAGAGGGCCCATTTGAGGTACGGCCTTACCCGGATCAATCGAGGATAACCCCGGCCCTGATCCTGCCGCTGCAACCCGGCCAGTTAACCGCCATCGAAAAGTTGCGCGGCGCCAGCGACCTTGATTTCGAGCTTCTTGCTACCGGCCTTGCGACGGACGGACACGGCGAGCATCAGGTTGAGGATACCTGGCGCACGCACGTGCCGCGCTCGGACTGGGTCAAGAAGCTGCGTGAAGCCGGGGCACGAGATATCCTGCTCCTTGAAGTGCCGCTGCCACTGGGCAAGCAACTAAGACAATGGGCGGAGATAGCAACCGAGATCGAAAAGGCGCACGCGCATTTCGGCAACGGAGATTATTCGGCCTGCGTTGCCACGTGCCGCACCGTACTGGAGGAACTAGGGCAACAGAAATTCAAGAAGAAGGAATGGGCCGGACCCTTGCTTGCTCGGCTGACTGCCGATCGCAATGGGATGACCAAGGCGGAGCGCGAAGCGGCTTTATGGGGCGCGCTGCGCCATTACACGCACCAAGCCCATCATGCGAGAAGCGAAGGCGGCGTGACCGTCTATTCCCGTTCCGAGGCGCAGCTTGTTCTGATCCTGACGGCATCATTCGTCGCGCGCGCCCAGGGCGGCTGAAGAGATCGCGAGGCCATATGGCCAAATCTCCCAGTTCAAACATAACGCTTAGCCAGTTCAGGAAGGGCTGCGCGACCTACTGGAAGGGCGAGCCTCGCGACGCAATGTACCGGATCGCCACCCGCCTTGTACAAGATGACTGGGCAAACCCGGCGGACATCGCCGACGCGCTTGGAGTCGTTTTGCTGACGTGGAATCAGGCAGCATACCGCTACGACAAGTTCGATTTTGCCGCTCTCGAAAAGTTTCTGCGAGCGGAGCGTGCCGCTCTGGAGGTCTTTAGGAGCAGACACATCGAGTCATTCGATCCCGACACCGACGCCGAGAGCATCAAAGCGCTGTTCAACGAAGCTCTTGAGGCCCTGAGGACTAAGCGCAACAAAAAACGATCGCCGGTCGCAGTTGCCAAGACCCTCCACATCATTGCTCCACATTTTTTCCCGCTCTGGGAGGGAGCCATCGCAAAAGGCCGTTCCTGTTACTGGTATCGTTCTGCCGGCGCTGCCAGAAAATACCTGGCCTTCATGAAGGACGCTCAGGATTTAGCTACCGCCCTGGAAACTCAATACAGGCAAAGCCCGGATAAAGCCGGTCTGCCGCCCGCGAAAAACCTTGCCGCCGCCCTGTCACGGCTTTGCGGTCGGCCCAAGACATTCCTCAAATGTCTTGACGAATACCTCTACGCGAAACATACGGGCAAATGGATATAGGGGACGGCGTGACAGAAGAAGCAAAATCAGAATACTGGCAGGTCGCCGCTGGTGATACGAGACGAGATTACGTAAAGCTATGTCTGGACTGGGGCGTGATCCTCAATGGACCAGGCGCCCCTGGTCCCTGGACGAGCAACCGGGACGGATACCGCAACGACCACGGGCCACAGAAAGCCAGCGATCTGGCCCGGTTCTGCGAAACGATCCAATCAGGCGACAGGGTCGCACTCAATCTCGGGCTAAGCACGATTAGCGGCCTGGGCATTGTCGTCGGCCCCTATGAATGGAACGACCATTTTGGCGATATCGATGGCTGGGATATCCAGCATCTGCGCCGCGTAAACTGGTTCTGGAAGCAGGGCGGGAGTGATTCCGCGCCGCCGCCGTTTGATTCGCGGGAGCTAAAGCGCGGAACGACGCAAAGGCTCGGCTCGGAAAGCGTCCGGACATGGTTTGAGGAGGAATGGATAAAGGCTGGAAAGCCAGAAGCCGATCCTGCAGCGCTCCCTCCGCTTCCGGCCAATCCACCGGAAGCTATTACAGTTGAGAGCATCGGTGAGTCTCTGTTCGATCAGGGAATCGGCGCATCGTTTATCTCGGAGACGATTGCCCGCATTGCCGATATCAAGCGTCTTGCCGACTGGTACTGGCGCGTGGAAGACCGGCCCTCCGAGAGCGAAACAGTCGCCCATCTCGTTGTGCCGCTCCTTCAGACATTGGGCTGGACACCACAACGGCTTGCCGTCGAGTGGAAGCAGGTCGATCTCGCCTTGTTCGATGCCGTACCACGCGCCGACAAGCATCTTAGTACCATCGTCGAGGTCAAGAAAATGGATGAGGCTTGCCTCAGCGCCAAAGCCCAGGCTGAAGGCTACGCCCTGGCAAAAGGCCGGGAGAGATGCCGGAGGTTGATTGTCACTGACGGCATGCGCTACGGCGTATTTACACGCTCCGAGGATGGCCGGTTTGCGGATTATCCCGATGCTTACATGAATCTGCGCCGGCTAGTCAGAATTTATCCTCTACTGCGGAGTCCCGCGAGTGAACTGGCCGGCGAAAACGGTGCCGCCAGAGCCATGGCTCTTATGAGTGCCGACTTGCAGATATAGGGATCTCTCATTTTGGCTCCCGGCACAGCCCGCCTGTCCGCCAATATTATTCATCCTCCGGCGGCAGATCGTCCTCGTCGAAAGTCCCATCAAGACGAAGGTGCTTCACTGTGCCGTGCCGGTAATGCAGCCTCGTGCCTTCAAGTACGGCAAAGTCCAAGCGTCCGGCAATCAACATCTGCAGCACAGGCCCTAGCGCGTCCGACGGCATTGAGAGCAGGCCCTGAAGCATGCCTTTGTGCAGGTTCAGCGATCCGACCACCTTGGGTGTATTCCTCGCTCTGTTTTCTTCGTTCAGCCGCTTGTCCGGCATCAGGACAAGCCCGGCCCGTTCAACTTTAACCGCCCCAGGGCGCAACAGCTTACCCTCAATCTCAAGGTGGCGAAATTCGAGGTAGGGGTCCTCTATGGTCCGTATATTGTTCACGCCGAAACTATATCCCCAGTCCCAGCGTTCGATCTCAATCACATAGTAGACCGTTTCATCCTGCCGCCGCCGGGTGCGCCGTTTTCGCGTTGCCATGGCCCTACTACCTGATCCGTTTTGTCGGAGCATTCATCTTATGACGGCCTTCCAAGGGTGCGCTCGGTCCCGCGGGCAAGTCAGCTCCTGCGGGTCCACCGGGAACCGTGTCCGGCCGGCCGCCGCTTCGCGTTACGCTCGTCCCTCGCATCCACTCTTGGTGGGCTGCACTTTTTATTTCTACGGCATACAGCTCTTGCGAAAATCCTCCACGGCTTGCCACGGTTGATCAGATAACTCGATCAGATCGAAAAGAGTCTTGCCGATATATCGTTCAAGGCGCTCGAATATAACGGTCTGATTAAGCTTATCTGGGACAAGATTTTCAAAGCGTTCCCCGTGATGAACGATACACGTACGCAACCCAGTTTGCCGACCGTGCTCGTCCTTGAAGTTGGTTAGTCGCTCTATGTCATCAAGGATCGATTGATACGCCAAGTGTGTATCGGCGACATGAGCGGCAATTTTCCGCTTCACTTTTTTCATCGAACGGTAATCATCTGGAAAGGCCAGAAATTCCAGCAACGACATACACTGGACGAACTTGCTGGTCAGGTTGTTGCTTTCCATCGCCGCCGAATACAGTTCCAAACCGCGTCGAGCGACATTGCCTGTTTCAGCGGTTCCTATTCGTATTGTGCCGGGCGAACAGGAAATCTCAAGCCCCAGTCCGGCAACAAGATGGTGTGTTACGATCTGGCCACCCACAATGTATGATTCATGATCTTCCAGAGTGTAGAACAGCGCCCCCGAATAGGGTGATTCAAAACCAAAGGTCCCCGCACGTCCCGGAAGTGTGTCTGGGAGATGGAGACGGCAGAAGTCAAACCGCAACAAGTCCATCGCTGTCTCGGCGTGCTCGGACATCTCTCGCAGCAGCTCGCAGCGATAGGCATGATCGCTGGAGAGAAAAATCTTCCAGTTCAAAGGAAAAGTGAAGGCAACGAGCGCGTGTTTCTGAAAATCTTCTACAGTTAATTGCGTGGATGCTGATTTGAACCATTCAAGGTCGCGGCCTTCAACCTGAACGACGGCCTCACCTTGCGCCATGGTCTTGGTGAACTCATTAGCAGGGACCGAGACGATGCGAAGCTCTTCAAGATCGAGCACTGACGTTGGATAGAAGACGAATCCTTCAAGCGCATCGATTTTTTCATCGAGCACCAGACGCGGTACAGGCATCACGCAAAGCCGGGCGCCGCGCTCTAGGTTGTCGAGAAAGTCATCGAAGGCACTAAATTTCATTACACTCTCATTCGCATATCACTTTGAGCTTGCTGAACGAAGAGCGCGTAATACGTCTTGATCCCCAGCTAAATGCTGCGCAACGCTCAGGCCGTTGCGAAGTCCCTGCGGAGACGGCTTTGATCCACTATACGCTGCCATCTTTTGAATAGGGGCAAAGTCAGCCCGCAAATTCAAAATTGGACGTTGCCAAGGGACGCGAGGACCAAGTTCAATCCACGTCAAATCGCGATCTTCGAAAAGTGCAAGGTCAACGAAGCACCGTGATCCGCCAAGGCCTCCGCTTGAGCCGGACTGCTCCGCGACATATGCCTTTGTGAACGCAAAATTCGCTTGTAGCTGAGGCAAGATATCAAAAGTTGGATGTATTCGGCGCGCCTCGTGAATCGCTTGGGAAATGTTGATTTTGCCGTCCTTCAGTCTCTCTATTAACGATCGAAACTGACGAGCAGTCGAGTCGAGGCCGGCACGCCTTCCTTTGATACGAAATCCCGTTGCGATAACCATTCGGATTCCAGGACGCTCAGAAGCAGCCTCACCTGCCTGGATCGCATTGAAAAGAGTCCAGCACCGACTAAGAAAGTCATATGTGACGGACGCGCTGCGATAAGAAAGATCACGGTATGCGATTGCGCCATCATTGAGGACTAACGTTGGAAAAAAGCGGGCGCTGAGCGAAGCGACAGTCTCGTGAAATTTTCGTAACCGCTTTCGGGCGCTTAATGACTCCGGATGCAACGGATTAAAGTTGGCCGACGAAATCATCGCTCCCTATCCTAGAAGATCGACCCAGCACGCAATGGCGGTCTGAAACGGAAATGACCTTCCCTTTGCCGCAGAGACGCGATTTGTTCGGATATTGTCCAAAATTCTATCTCCCTTCTGCCCTCGGCCAGATTTGGCGCGCAAGGCAGTGTTTCTTGAACTCATTCACGCCGAGTGCACCCCGCGCCCGTGCTTTTGATCCCGGCACGGCAAGGCGTTCCTCGACCGCTGCCATTGACGCTTCCCACATTTCGCGTGGGTCCAGCGTGCGGTTATCGAGAAGGACGAGCAGCACGAAATCGCAAGAACTGCCGCGTTTGATCGTCCCGATCCGCTGTCCCGGCTTTGCATCCCCACCATAGGCGCGCCCCTTTATCTGAATACGCTGCCGTCCCTTCCGTGTTTGTCGCGTTGCGTCATAACCGGGCGTTCGGGGAGGGGCGAGTTCAAGATCCAGCATTTCGGCCGCAACGTATTCCGCGACCTCACCCGTCACGCCTAGCGGCTTGCCAGTGAGTTTGTAATATTCTCCCGCAAGCGGTTTCACTATGGCGAGAATTTCCCGGACACGGCGTGCACCCTCTTGTTCCGTCATTCCTTCCCCCAAATCGTTTGTCGCCGGATTTGCTGACGAGAGACCCTGAGCCTCAGTCGCCATAAGTATGATCCAAGAGCTTTCTGTATTCGTCGAGCTTCCGTACAAGGGCGGAAGCTGAATCGGTCATCCGCTCCAAAAGCGCCGCGATCTCCGCGACGGCCCGGTCGTCTAAAAGCGCTTCGTCAGGTAGTTCAGCAAGCTGCCGGTATGCCAATGCAGCTCGCGATAAAAACATGGCCGCTTCGGCTCCCAGGCTGGTATCGGATATGGATGACTCGCCAACAGCCTCCTTCAAGTTGTCGATTCCCGAATATACAGCTTGAAATACCTCTCTGACGTATTTGGCATCTTCAAATTTATGCTCGGATTGAAGCTCCTGTATCCAATGAACGAGACTGCCCTTTGATATATAAAGGCGCTGAACTGCCTTAGCGATTTCTCTGAGTTCCACAATCTCCTTGAGTTTGTGGATACGGTCGCGCCGCCGGAGATATTCTTCTCTCGGTTTCAATATCGCCGATACGAGATTCTCCGGAAATTCGAGCAACCAGTCAGCAGTTTCACGAACTTCCTGAATCAAATCAAAATCTATCTTGACCACTTCGTCCCCCTCAGTCGGCTTCTAGCCATTTGGCTGGCATCAGTTGAAGTCCGCAGCACGCGGCGCAGCGTTGCGACATCGACGCCGAGCCCGGCCGCGCCGAAGAGGCCGCGATCGCGGAAGATCCTCGTGCAGCCTGCCGCCTCAAGAGCTTGCATTTGCAAGTCCAGATTCTGTTCTTCTGTCGATACGCGCGCATAGCCGAAATTCATGCCGCCCAATTTTCATGCCCTTGTGTTCAGCCAAAAAGATAAATGAATCAAATCGATAGATAGCTGGGGATAAGCAGCCAAAGGCTTCTCTTTTGTCTAGGGTGCCCGGGAGACGCTTGAGCTGCTCGTAGGCCTGCCCCAAGACGCCGTTGCTATCGAGCTCACTGCGAAGGACGAGTTTGGTCGCGCGACTCGCGCCGAATGGCGCCGAATGGCGCCGAATGGCGCCGAATGGCGCCGAATGGCGACCACGATTAGGGGAACTCTGCTGATGTCAAGCCATGTGAAGCTCTTCGAGCCGAATTCAACCTCGCCCCCAGTCCATATCGCGCTGAAGGCAGCTAGCATAGAATTGTTGGCGGTCGACCAGATGACCCGCGTCAACTGCTCTGCCGTCGAGACGAACAAACCACTGACCAGCGTAAGAGGCTATGGAGCGGACCTTCAGTTCAACCAGGCGAACATCATCTACCAGGTTGCCATTTGCGACACCCATCAGGTGTATGGCAGTACTACGATATTGAGCCTGAGCGGGACAACCCACGGCAACCTTGATGTGGTACTTGATAAGCTGCCAGGGACACGCATTGCCGGGGGCAGCGGCGCAGGCGGCAATGCAGCGCAGGTGCGTCATGCCGTCCTGCACGAACCCGTTTGAAATCCCGGGGAGAAGCTAGCGGTTCTGGGCACGATCGATGCGCTTAGCTCGCTGCGCGGCGCAAATGCAGCTGCGGCGCTCCGCTTCGTCGTGCACTACGAGGTGGTGTTGAGGGACCACGGTATCGACCCCAAGCTGTTCTGAGCCCGCAGGAAATCCTGAACTGCCGCTGGCCGACGGGCTTAGTTGGCATTGTCGTGCATTGGTGATTCTTGGCAGTTCTGAATCAGCGCGGCAGGCTCTCTCTCGAATGTCCGCAAAGGGTCCAGACTGTGCAAAAAAACTCGAGTCGGAAAAGCGTCGGCGCAACAATAGATTCGGCAATAGCGGACGCGTGAATCATTGTTGCCTGCGGCGGCAGTTAGGGGGAATCAATGTTGTGAACACAAGATATTGCCTCTGGTCTTGGTCACCAGTTAGCCTGCTCGTCCGCCTCTCGCCGTCTCTCAGCCTCGATCTCTCGGTATAGGGCTCCTATCCTTTCCTCAAGCCACGGGCGCGCTAACGGCGGCGGGTTTTCCTCGGCAAGAGCTCTTATCACCTCCTGTCGGCATCTTTCCAGGTGTGACGACATCGGCCCAGCAATGACCTCACCAAGGCCCCTTAGGCCCCAGCTCAGACTACCCAAGACTCTTTGACTATTTGGATATCGTTCGACAAGGGCGAATGCCAGCTGCCAGAAGCCTGTTGGGCGTCGCGCCAGCGTATCGGCGACGATGCTGGCCTCCTTCTCGCCGCGGGCGGCAAACTCCAACAGCACGCCGCGATCTTCTACGGGGTCGATTACACGGCCTAAAAGCTCGCCGCCAAGAAGCCAGTGTTCTTCCTTGGATGCCTCAAGAGCGATGGTCAACGCTCTCGCTCGGTCGAACTCGCAAAGGGTGTCCCAGAACTTATGACGTGGCTCAACCCACAACGGGTTCCAGACCTGACTTTCAAAGGGAGCTCTAACACTCTTATCAAGAAGCGCAAATCCGCGTTTCGGGTCGAGCTTGGTCAGTCGCACCGCAAGGATGTCGCAATAGTACTCGGCGTTGTGATGTGAGATTTTGGGCCGCACTTCCAGGCAGCGCCACATGAAGTCGGCCAGCGACGGCTCGATACTCGGTCGAACGTGGAACCGGAACTCAATCAGCTGTATGATGAGCCCCGCACGTTCATAACCCGGACCAACGATTTCAGTTAGAACGCGCAGCAAAAGCTCCTCAGAAACCCGCTCCAGCCAAGCCCGGGATTGAACCGAGCCGGCCACTAACTGGGGTTCAATTGCCTGGGTCTCCAAAAGATGAACAATACGCATGGCGGCCTCGTCCGCCTCTTCGGCAACGAGGGCGCCAAATAAGATTGCGTGGGGTGAAAGTTGCCCTGAGTCGGCTAAGTCTCTGAACCAAGCCGATGCGCCGGCCGCATCCTGCTCTCGCCAGCCAAATAGATAGCCCTGAAGTGCACTGGCCGCTCGATTGTCCTGCGCAAGCTCCCTGATTGGCGCTGCCCAGCGTCGCGGGGAATCGTGCTTACCCAGGTTGGTCCAGAACTCGCCCGCACGCTGTGCTCTACCTGAGAGCAGCCACTCGACCGACTCATTGTCCAGCGGACTCGGCTCAGAGCAGGCATCCCGCGCCAACTCATCGATTCGCGCCGACTGCCGCTCGAAGCGCGAGTCAGCGTTGTCACCCTCATCATCCAGGAAAGACCAACCTCCCACCAGATGTCTGAGCCGAACTGGATACGGAGCCGCGTTTAGTCGCTCGCGCAACTGCGCGAGCCGATCGAGGTGGGGCGTTAGTTCCGGCTGTGTCTCTACTATTCGTTGAAGGTTCTTTTCGCCTCGCCAGAGCGCTTCAGCCACGTCTCGGGCGTCGAACTCAAAGTCACCATTGAGTAGTCGATTCAACGCCTCTTCCAGAGCCTGTACGGCTTGGCCTAGCGTTCCTTGGGAAACTAGGTTCTCGGCAGCGGCGGGCAGGAGTTCCTTCGCCCGGCGACGGACGGGCTCTCGCGTGCTTTCCGTTGCCTCCTTGATAAGGTCGAGAACGTCACGCTGGTACTGCCAGATCTCCCCATAGGTCATCGTTGGCATGGTCCCGGGCGGTTGACCTCCACTGGATGGCGTCAACGAAAATGTGAACGTGCGGCGTAGCGCGGCCTCGCAGGCCTGAAGGCCGACCAATACCCGACTCTCTGGATCGCTAGTCAGCATAAAAGACCGCAGGACAGCGAGCCGAAGCGCGAGGGCCAGCGGCATCTGAGAGTGGCGCGGGTGAAAGGCATCCAAGAAGACACCAGTGGCATTGTTTCCATAGTTCTCGTTTTCCGCCTCGGCCAACCCCCCGAGACCACGCAGGGCAGGCTCCGACGTGTCACTCCTGAGGAGCATCTCCTGAAGTCCCCAAACGAGGTTTCGTCGCGCGTCCCCCGAAATCTCCGCGCGGGTGTCCAGCGGGGAATTCGTGAGTGCGTCCGACACCTGGGCCGCGAACCACGCCGGAAGCGATGGCGCGCAGCTATGAAACAGTGAGGCATTGACCACGAGTTCCGAGACAGTTCCGAAAGGACCTGAGGGCTGGGCGAGCGAGTTCCAGAATGCCCCCACAGCGTCCCCCCTTAGCTGGATCGTGCGTCGCAGGAATCGTCGTAACCCAGCCGATTCTAATCGTTGAAACAGCGCGCCGGGAGCCTCCGCATGATCGCGAAAGAGCCCGTCGGTTAGGTGGTTGGCCAGCAGCGGCGGCGCGACCTCGGCGTATGACCCATTGCGTCGGAGAAAACCTGTAGCGCAGAGGGGGCCCACTGAGCTCAGCATGTCATGTAAGTCGAGCCCAAAAACCTCGCAGATCGTCTTTGCTTCGCCCTGAGGATCACCCTCGATACCCACGAATGACAGACAGCTAAGCAGCCGGAGCGCCTCGAATTGCCGCTCTGTCAACCGGCCCCAGGCCTTAGCCTCCAGCGCCGAAGCAACCCTTGTAACAAAGTCTCCAGGGCGGTCCCGCAATTCCCGTCCGATGCTCGCCGCCGCAAGCAGGACGCCCGGCACGCCGCCGGCCATCTGAGCGATCCAGGTCTCCAGGCCATAGTCGAGTTGCTCTCCCACCGACTGGACAAGCTTCCGCGCGGCCTCGTCGCTCAATGGCTCCAGGTTCAACTGTCGTACACGCTCGTCGTAACCAAAACTCGGTATCGCAACGGCGTCGGAGGTGGAAACCGTCAGCACCAACTTCAGCTGGGGTTGCCCGAGCACCTCGCGGACCAGCCTTTGCGCAACGCCAGGCTCGGGATCGTCTATTAGGATAACTGTCTCGCCGATTGATCCGTGCAGGTTGTAGAGGTCGGATACTGACGTCGCGTGTCCGCCCAATGCCTCTACAAAGTCAAATCGCCGGTGACGTGTGGCCTCTAACGCTAGGCGCGTCTTTCCAATGGTATGGGGACCGGTCAATATGACCGCGCGCACCTGTGGATCATCGACCCAGCCCGCCAACTGTTCCAGCCCATCGTCGCGGCCCACCAAGTCTACTTCAGCACCTGAGACTACCAATGCAGCGTGTGCTTCCCAGGCTACCTCCCAAGTCCGAAAGCCTTGAGTAACGAAATATGCTGACCGCAGGTGCGGCAGGCCGTTCAGTGCGGCTGCGATGTGGGCTGCCCCTAAGATTGCGACGTTTACTTCTTCCCGGCTGTGCCCCCGCCTAATCGCGCTCGCCAGCGACTCTTGTTCCTGAATCGTCATGTCCACATTGGTAAAGAGGACGTAGGACGCGACGGTCTTACCCGTCCGCTCCTCCACGTCAGAAATCGCGCCGCGCAGCGATGATCTCAATCGACTGACGATAGCAGGGCGATCAGTATTGCTGACCGAGCGCTTTTTATACTGAAACAGATTCACGCCCGGACGCAAAAACCGACCAGACTTCCGTGCGCCCCGCCGGGGTGTACCGATCCACTCTGCATCCTCGCCGTTATCGGCCACGAAGATGCGACCCGTCATGAGGGGAGTCGTTCCTGTATCTCGTTTTGTCTCGGCCCACACGAAGTCATTGCATAAGCTAGCAAACCTGCCCGCGTCCCAGTAGAACGTAGCTCCTTCCACGTCGCGGGGCTGCATTTCTTGACCGTGAACAATCATGGAAAGTACGCTGCCCCATGGTGGACAAGTTTTTGTTGACGGCGTGCATGTACCACTGCTCCTAGATTTGGTCCCAGGATACAACCAGTCAAGTATCGGTGGACCCGATTCCCGCCATATTCCGGATTCAGCCGACGTTGTAATACGATAGCGG